>Ga0214473_10000847_pt1 | contig 41914 bp, 46 predicted proteins | sample RVTome_7_FD_203509 | JGI IMG/M metagenome (GOLD analysis project Ga0214473, IMG submission 203509) | Soil microbial communities from uranium-contaminated site in the Upper Colorado River Basin, Wyoming, United States - RVT98D197 | ecosystem: Environmental > Terrestrial > Soil > Contaminated >...
GAAAGGAATGTAGTGACTGAAAAATAGCCTAAGGTGCTGATTTTGCGTAGTTTCGATTCTGAAAAGGGCGAAGTTGGGCTAGTGGCGGGCGTGGTGATGGCGTTGGTAGGGGTCGGAGCCTTCTGGTGGATGATCCGGGACGGGTGGAGCGAGAATTCGGCGCGCAACGCTTTGCTGCTGCTGATGGTGCTGTTCGAGAACTTTCACATCGCCAACTGCCGATCCGAGTTCCAGTCCGCCTTCACGATGTCCCCTCTGCGCAGCCCATTCTTATTGGCCGGAGTGCTCTCCGCATTTCTCGTGCATCTGATTTCGATGTACGCGCCTGCGGTGCAAGCCGTGTTGCGGACCGAGCCCGTAAGTCTGCCTGCGTGGGCCGCACTGTTGGGCCTGGCGTTTACCATCGTCTTGGCCATGGAGATCCACAAGTGGACCTGGCGACTCCGCGGCCACGCTGCTTGAGGCGACAACGGGGCTCGACCCCAGGACCTTCGCCCGCTGGCGCTTTGCGGCACGTGTGGTGCTGCTCGCGGCGATCTTGGGGGGCTTAACCCGTGGCCGTCACGATGTCCGTCAGGCGTTTACACCGCACCTACCGCCACCCGCGACGGCGCCACGCAGGAGTTCCGTTGTCGTTTCGGAGCTTTACTACCTGTTCACCTTTCTTCACCTCGGCTGCCAAGATGGTCGGCTTGCCCTCGAAGGTGATGCGTGAGCCGCGCACTTCAATCTTGTCTCCCGGCTCGATCTTCAGCCTCTGCTCGTCATGGTACCAGGCGGGTCCCAAGTGGACTTCAATCTCTCCTTTCTCGGTCTTGAGCACCGCGTGCAGGCCGTAGAGCTTGCCCCTCGCCCTGATACCTATGTCCCCTACCTCACCACTGACGGTGTCGACGGTTTTCGGATCGTACAGGCGGTCGCCGCCTCCACGCACGGGCGCGCTCTCTTTTTCAGGGCCTCCCTGCGCATAGAGATGGCTTACGGCAAACAAGCTGAGCACAACGATCAGGGCTGTCACGACCGCTCGGCTTCGCTCCATTCTCGTCCTCCTCTCTTCCGGCGTGTTCCCTGCCAGTGGTGCGCCAACAAGGGACGGTCGATTGTGAACTTACTTTCCCGCGTCGGTCAAGAGTCGCGGTCTCGATGCTGGGAATGCTGCTTGGGGCGACCCTCGCGGTCGAGCGCCAGTTGTCGCCTCAAGCAGCGTGGCTGCGGAGTCCTCCACGAAACGGGGCTGTTGCTTCCGGGCCAGCGCAAGAGCGTGGAGCTGATGGCGGCAAGGATCACCTGCGGCGCAAACAATGAGCCAGATGCCCTTGGGGGCGTTTTCTACGGGATGAGTCAAGGCCGGTGAGGCTCCGGTGCTTCCCGGGCACGGCACGGACCGAGGATCGTCATGAGCACGATTCCACGACGTACGTCGCCGCTCCGACCGTGCTGCCACCCGCCATGGCAATCTTCTCCGCCGCCAGTGTGATGAGGGCGCCGGCAGAGATCGCGCGCTTGTTGACGAAGGCCACGGTTGGCACACGCGCGTGCAGCAGATCGTCACGGATGAGCACCGCCCCATCCACACGTCCGCCGAACGTGTCGGCGTCTTTTCGGCGCGACCGCTCCCCCCGCACTCCAGAGGCTTCCGCCTGCGGCCCGAAGCCTTCGGCGGACGGGTCCGGCGGACGTGCGCCCGCACTCCAGACCCGTCCTCCGGAGCCCTGCGGAGGGTGGAGGCTCTGGATCGTGTCCAAGAACCGTCGCATCGCTCCGAGGCATCCTCCCGTCACTTTCTTAAGGCGGATCCCTCCGGCGGGTAGGGTAGAGTGCCGCGTAACACGCTAAGCTGCTCGGGGCGGAAGTACGGCAGTCCTAAGCTGTGCGCCTCACGCCACCGTCGCAGCTGTGCCTCTGACGCGGCACCTTTTTCTTTGTCAAGACCGGTGTCTTTGCCCAGGTAAATGGTTTGCGACGGGAAGGCAAAGCCCGTACCGCTCGCTTGAATGAGGTCCATGATTCGTAACAGCAAGTCCTCTTGAACCGCCAGGAACTCATCGTAATCGCTGGTCAAGATGTAGGCAAAGATTTCAATGTCGAGAGAATAATTGCCCAGTGCGACAAACCGTGGGCGAGCCGGATCGGGATGCACCTTGGGGTGGCTGACGAGAAGTTTTTTCAATTCGACCAATACGTAACGAAGCTGGTCCGATGTGGTTTCATATCGCAAGCCGAGTTTCGTGTGAAACCAGATGCGGTCGCGTTTGCCGAAGTTCTCGAGCTGCATAGCCGCGAATGCCCCGTTAGGGACCGTCACCAGGGTGCGATCCAACGTGCGTATGCGCGTCGAGCGCAACCCGACATGTTCCACCGTCCCGATCTTGTCGCCGAAGCGGCAAAAGTCTCCCACCCGTACCGGCTGATCCGCAATCAGGGTGACACCGCCGAACAGGTTCTCCACGGTTTTTTGAGCAGCCAGCGCTACCGCCAGACCGCCGATCCCCAAACCGGCGATAATGCCGGTGACGTTAATGCCCAGATTCTGTAACACGGCGAGCACGGCGAGGGCTATCACCAAGGCCTGCACCGCGCGCTGGCCTAGCGGCACCACCGAGACGGCCAGTGCCGGGTCACGGACGGCCAGGCGCTCTTCTACCGTTCGCGCTGCGACAGCGATGAGCCGCACCAGTAGCCACGTTACCGCAACGATCGCCAGGGTTTTCTGCACCGCGGCGAAAAACATCTGCACCGGGACCGCCAAACCAAGCGAAAACGTGGCCGTGGAGAACAGTGCAACCGCAATGAGCAGCCGCAGCGGCCCGACGGCTAGATCGCGAACCCAATCCCCCGCTGCCAGGCGCGACCGGGCCGATACCGGGCGCCACAGGCGCATGAACACAGCGGCCCCGGCCCAACTCAAGGCAGTCGCCAGCCCGATGATTACCAGCAGAGCCAGCCACTGCCACAGCTGGATTTCCAGGAAGTGGAGTTGGAAGAAAACCGGAGGCAGGTATTCTCCGAGCCGGCCAACCCCAAACTCCTCGTGGAGTGCCGGGATCTGAGCAACCGTCGCCGAAGCGACCTTCCAGCTCATCTGGCCACCTTCACTGGCGAGTCGCTCGAGTAGGATAGGCACCTGTCCCTGGCTGGTGCGGATCATTCCCACCAAATCGCGGTGCGCCGGCAGTCCGTCCTGACGATCACCTTCGGGTACGTCACTCAGTTGATCCAAGTCGACCCACAGTGTCCGGTCGAGGACGGTTTTGAGCTGGCGAGCCAATACCGGTCCGCGCGTGGCACGCGGCATGACTCGCAAGTCGAGATATTCGGCGGCGTGGACATGATCGCCGGCGCGGCACGCTTCGAGGTAGCCGCGCATGGTGGCCCGCGGCACATCGCGCTGCGGGGTGATTACCTGTGGCCCGCTGGCGGCCGGCGTCTGTGCGGCAGCTGTGAACGCTGACGCCCAGCCGAGGGACAATAGCAGGAGCGTAGCGCCGCAGCGGCGGCGGATCCCTGAGTGGGTTGCGGTATGCTGTAGCTTTGCATTCACGGGCGCCTGCATGTGTGGACTTCCTCCTTTCATTTGGCGGTCAGCGTAGACCATGTGCCTCGCTGGTAGCCGGTTCGGACGAGGTTGCTCTCGGCGAATTCTGCCCAAGTTTTGTCAAGCCGGGTAGAAAAGGATGTGCGGGCCAATGGCAGTAACGAGCGCAATGAATTGGGATTACGGCTGGCGCAAACGATGCGCCTGCCGACGTGAGCAAAATGTACCGGTATTCAGACGATACCGTGCAGGTTCAGTTCGATGCCTGATGAGCCGCTTGAATTATCGTTGCGTATCTTGGATCTGGGCTGCCCTTTGCTCCAGTGGCTCAGCTTCTTTGCCCCGCTTAGTCGCTCGATAGAGTGCGGCCAAGCTCTTCAGGCTCTCAGCCAGCAGCGGGTCGTCCGGCTCCAGTGTATTCTCTCGGATGGTGAGCGCTCGTTTGAAAAGCGGCTCGGCCGTGGCGTACTGGCCTTGTGCGGCGTAGAGGCCGGCCAAATCGTTCAGACTGTCGGCCACAGCGGGAACGTTCAGTCCAAGCACCTTCTCTCGGATTGCGAGTGCGCGTTTGAAGAGTGGCTCGGCCTGCGCATACTGTCGCTGCCGGGTGTAGAACACGCCCAGATTGCTCAGACTCTGCGCCACAAACGGGTGATCCGGACCCAGTGCCGTCTCTCGAATTTCCAGCGCACGCTTGAACAGCGGCTCAGCCTGTGCCGGCTGGCGTTGGGTGCTATAGAGCACGGCCAGGTCGCTCAGGCTCTGGGCCACGTCGGGATGGTTGGGGCCGCCGCTCTTTTCAGCTACTTCCACCGCCCTCTGGGCGACGGCGATGGCGCGGTCGTATTCGCCCGCACGATAAAGCTCCCCGATTTCCTTGTTGAGGGCCTCCCATTCAGTCCTGCTTCTCGCCTGCTCGCTCACCGGTTCGGGCTTCTTCGGCTGTGTCGCGCATCCGATCACAACCAAGAAAGTCACCAGAAAAACGCCAGCCCTGTGGTAACTTGTCTTATTGGGGAGCATCGTTTGCCTCCTGACGTTTGTGCTGAGTAAGCACCTACGAAATAGCCGGCCAAACAGATTCAGCGGGTACCTGCGCTTCCACTCACAGTCAATGCCACGCCAACCTGGACAATCTCTTACCACGTCCCATAATGGTCTGACAACGTTAGTGCAGTGATATCACGCTTTCGGAAACATGTGAGCTGTCCGTGCTCCTACACTGCTAACGCGCTCAGCAGGTGAGTTCACCGGTCACGCAGTGGACGCAGCCAAGAGCACTACAGCGGAGTCCAATATATGTCTCCGCTATGTTCAGCCGGCCCTGTCGCCGTCCACGAAGTAGCCGGTGAGCCGATCACGATCACGCAGCCGCGCCGCCTCCACCAGCATGCGTCCCGCCCAGCGGTACACGTTGAACTCGGAGACCAAGTTGCGCATGGATCGCATGCGAACGCTCTGCTCATTCTGTGGCATGTTGAGGGCAGCTGCTAGAGCGGATGCAGCTTGATCAATGTCGTAAGGATTCACGATCAGGGCCTCGGTCAGCTCGCGCGCCGCGCCGGTAAACTGGCTGAGCACGAGTACGCCGCCTTCATCGTCGCGCGCGGCGACGAACTCTTTGGCGACCAGGTTCATGCCGTCATGCAGGCTGCTGACGTAGCACAGCTCCGCGGCGCGATAATACTTGAACACGGTTGGGGGCTCATGATGCATGCGCAGCAACACAATCGGGCGGTATCCCCCATTGCCGAAGCGTTGGTTGATGCGCTCAGCCGTTTGCTCGACGCGTTCATTCAACTGGCGGTAGCGCTCGATCTCCGTCCGGCTGGGCGCCGCCAACTGCACGAAGGTGAAGCGTTCGCGAAAGGCCGGAAAGCGCTCCAGCAGCCGCTCCACAGCGAGCAGGCGTTCCTCCACTCCTTTGGTGTAATCGAGACGATCCACGCCCACACCCAGAAGAGCGTCCGCCGGGAGATTGAGCTCTCGGCGCACGCTGGCTCTGCACTCCGCCACCGACGGCACGCTTTGCAGCCAATGCACCGGCCATTCGGTCGAGATGGGATAGGGGCGGATGAGTGTAGTGTGCCCGTGTTGCACAACGGCCTGGTGTTCGCGGTCGATGCGGGCTTCGAGGTAACGATCCACCGCATCGACGAAGTTGTTGCAGTGGAAGCGTGTGTGAAAGCCGACGATGCTGCCGCCGAGCAAGCCTTCCAACAATTCGTTGCGCCACGGGCAAATGCCGAATCGTTCCGGGTTGGGCCACGGAATGTGCCAGAAGCTGATGACCGTCGCCTTGGGCAAGCGCTGGCGAATCAGACGCGGCGCCAACGCGAAGTGGTAGTCCTGTACCAGGACAATCGGATCTTCGATATCCACTTCTTCACCCACCGCATCGGCAAACTTCTGGTTCACCGCCTGGTAGTGCTCCCAATCCTCGCTGCGAAAGATCGGTCGAGCATCGGCGATGTGGCAGAGCGGCCATAAGCCCTCGTTGGCAAAGCCGTAGTAGTAGCCCTTTTCCTCTTCCGCAGAGAGCCACAGCCGCCGTATGAAGTAAGACTCTTCACCGGGCGGAACGCGCACGTGACCCTTGTCGTCCACCGTGTCCCGATCCGCCGAACCGCTGCCGTGAGCAATCCACACTCCGGAGCAGGCGCGCATGATCGGCTCCAGGGCGGTGACCAAACCACTGGCAGGATGGATGACCTTGAGCTCACCCTCGGCCGTGCGTTGGTGGACGTAGGGCTCGCGGTTCGCGACCACGACGATCTTCTCGCCGCGAAGATAGCGGTTGAGGGTGTAACGCAGCCGCTGTGGTGTCCACGCTTCGCTGTCTGCCTGTCGTTCGTCGGCGATGCGTTCAACGAGATCGCGGACGTCTTGCAGGAGCGGTTGGAACTCTGGCCGCTGAGAGCCGCCTTTCAGCACGTGCCGGATTTCCTCGCTCCACTTGCGCCATGACACCCGTGCCGCGATCAGCGTGAGCGCGGAGGCGGCGACAGCCAGAAACCCGAATGCCAGCAGCAGAAAGCGGCGGACGGTAGCCTCCCGGCGCTCGATGAAGCTGAGGTCGTGCACGAGCACAACGAAGCCTTCAGTGCCTGCTGAATTGCCCAGCGGGATGGCGCTCACGTACACCTTCCCGCCGGGGAGCGACGCCACCGTCTTCCAGGCCGTCCAGTCAGCGCTTGCCTTGGCGGAGCGAACGTGCACCCCGACACTGCGACAACCGAACTGCTGGGGGAAATCGCCGGATACAGCCAGCGGGGAGAGATCCTTCGCGCATGCGGTGGCGGCCAGAATGCGTTCGTCGCGCGTCAGCTCCGCCAGCAGCGCGCTCAGGTTGTCCCGCTCCTCAGGCCCCCAGTTCGAAAGCAGCGCATGCCGCACGCCGTTGACGGCGAGCGTAGCGCGCAAGCTGACGTCCTTTTCGAACCAATCACGCATCGTTCCGTAGACGATCACCGAAGCTGTCCACGTCAAGGCGGCAAGACCGACGACCAGAGCGACGCTGAACCGTATGCCCGAACCAAGCATCACTAGGTCCTGCCTAGCACAGCGAGCATCGAGCTCGCATCTGTTTTCGTGATCGCATGTTTGAGCGTCGAGGTGATGTGTCCCTTGCCGCTCTTATGGTGCTCGGTACTCGCTCCGTCCCTGCCGGTGCTCGATGATCGCTCTGAGGAAGCGCAGAACCTCGCTTGGATCCTCGACCCGATAGCGAGCAGCTGTGGGCATGGTAGCAGGCCCAACGCGGATGGTAACGGACTCTGGCGGCAGCAGTCTGAACGCATCTTCGTCCGTTTGGTCGTCGCCGATGTAAACCGCCAGAGAGGGCCGATGAGCCAACAGCCGGCACACCGTCTTCCCTTTGTTGGCAAAAGCTGACCGCACCTCGACGACTTCATGACCTTGGGTTACGGCAACTTGTGCTCCAAGGCGCTGATAGCCGTGCGCGATAGAGGTTACCGTCTGGAGTGCGTCGGCGGCGTCAGAACGTGAGGCGAGACGGTAGTGGCACGCGAGAGCCAGTCCCTTGTCTTCGACAAAAATGCCCGCGCGATTACCAAGGGCTTGCATGATCTGCTGCTTAATTGACGGCAGTACTGACCGTAACCGGGCAACCCGCTCGGACATTTCAACGGTGCCGTTCGGGAAGCGAATCTCGAGTCCGTGAATACCAACGTAGTAGATCCCCGGCACGTCAATGAGCCGGCGAATATTGTCGATGGTCCGGCCGGTAACGAGTGCGACCTGTATGCCCGGCAACGTTGCCAGAGCTTCAAGCAGTGCCGCCGTGCCCGGTGGCGGCACCGCCGCATTCGGAGTAGACGCGAGCGGGGCTAGAGTTCCATCGTAGTCGAGCAGACAACAGACGCTCTCCGTTCTCGCGATGCGCCTTACTACGTCTACTTCAACTTCCAGCAGTCGGCGCGCCGTCATCACATTCCGCCTACGGCAAGTTGTCCAGTTTCACTGACGGAGTCCTCTACGGAGCCATTTCGGCTTACGCCCGGCACCACCGTCACCGCCGCTTACGCGACTCGAATTCGTTTACGCGAGCTTGCGCAACCTCCAGGTTCGTGTTGCATGTGCCCAGGTCTGTATTGGCTGTTGTAAGCTGCTGCGTGCAGCGTTCCTGCCCCGAGCGCGCGACTTCCGCGCGTGTCCGTTCCGCCTTCAATGCCTCATTGGCCTCAGTGAGGTATTTTTCGGACTGGCGAAGATTATTGACGAGGAACCATCCCCCAGTACCTGCGCCGATCAACAAAATGACGAGCAGCGTCCAGGCCAAACTCGACGTATCTCGATCGCGTTGTTGTAACTCGAACATATCTGCTCTCCTGTCGAAAACAATTTCTGCTGCAGTATCCCCGCTCGCACGGAGAAGACTGTTCGCACAACGCACAAGATGAAAGAGGGAAAGTTGCGCTAGAGCAAAGAGAGCGCAGAAGCCCCGCCACGGCAGTATCGGCTCTGGCGAATAGACGTTTACCGGCGGCGGCGCCTCAACGCTCTGGGCGGCTTGGGCGTCGGCGGTGGCGGCAAGACGATCACCCGACTGAGGCCATCCTCATCGTAGACCAGAGAGTAGTTCCGGCCACGCAGAACTTGCCGCAAAATGACCTCGACAGACGCCGATGGCACAGTCAGGTTCACCGGAGCTCGCTTGATTCCAGGTTCGATCTCGACCTCGAACCCAACCTTGGCGGCAATGGCACGGAGCGCTTCCTCGATCGTCACCCCACGTGCTTCAAAGTGAATCTCACCAGTGGTGTTCGATTTGACGCTCAACAACGGCTTCTGTTCCACCCCCGTTTGCTGCGTCGTACTGCCAAGCAGAACCACTGCCATGATTCCGATAGAAAGGCTGAAGCCGGCATTAGGCAGGCGATTGGCGGAACGGAGATAGTCAAACCGCTTCCTGCGATGGGGAATGCTTTTCACGCAAAGGATGATGTTCGCACCATCCCGCAGAACGGAAGCCGTGAAATTGCGCGTGCGCAAATAAGAGTGCGATAGTTCGAAAATCGAGATTATGCGCACCGGCTACCGTGACTTTGCCGTGCCAAGGCGCGGCGAGTCTGGCGGGGTGGAGAGCAGTCGTTCCGGCTGCACGATCTCCACGCGCTGCCGCCCTGCGCTGACAAGGCCCTGACGCTGCCAGCCGCGAAGCAGACGGCTCACGGTGTAGAGCGTGGTGCCGGTCATTTGCGCGAGATCCTGGCGCGAAAGGGGCATGTCGATCAGCACTCCCTGTTCTGTACTCCAGCCGGCTTGCTCGGCGAGGCGTAGCAGCGCCAGCGCCACCCTGCGCTCAACCCGTTCCGTCGCCAGTTCGAGATAACGCCTGCGCAGCTCCTCGATGTGGGCCGAGAGATCCTCGATGACGTTGATCGCAATGCGCGGGGACTCCTCGATCAGACGGGTGATCGTGTGTCCTCCCCAGGCCAGCGCACGACACCAGCGGATGGCCTGTGCGGATACCGGGTAGAGCCGATCTTGCAACGTGGCCGTCGGTCCAAAAAGCTCTCCTGGACTGATGAAGCGCAGCAGCACATGTTGGCCCTCCGGTGTGGCTTGGGTGAGCTTCACCCGGCCGCGCAGGACAACGTAGATAGTGTCGGCCTTGGTTCCCTGACGAAAAAAGAACGCCGGGTGTCTGACCTCCACGGACCGCGCCGCCTTGGCGACTGCGCCCAAAGCAGTGCGATCAAGACCGTGAAACAGCGATACCTGTTCGAGAATACGTACAGCTTCGGAAAGCTCAGGCAATCAAAGCCTCCAATTGCCAATCTCAAAGACGCCAGCCGCCCGAAAGGCCAACAGTTGTTGATGAGGTTCTAACCAACGCATCATCAAAAAGGACGACTGGCCAAAGAGAGCGCCGAGAGCGCCGGTTCATCTCCTAGTTGAGCAAACGGCGGCTTCACGGTGCGCGCCGCGATCTGCGTCTGTCGCAGCAGGTCGACTACTCTTGTCTCACCATTCGCATCGGCGTTCTGCTGGCCACCCGCCTTGAACATGAGCAGAGCTTGGAACAGTGTGTCCGCAGCTCGTATGGTGCGATCCGATCTTTTTTGGTCCCTCGCGGTCAGTTTCTGAGCCCTCGCCCGCACCTCGGCCGCGAGCAGATCAAGGCGATTTTCACGGTCCTCAATCATCCGGCGCTGAGCGGCGTCGGACTGGCTGAGCTGGTAATCCTCCAGAAACTTTTCCGCCTCAGCCGATAGAACATCAGTTACTTTGTTGGCTTGGTGTACGGCCACTACCGCATCGCGTAATGCCGCCTCTGCCTGCTCCCACATGTTCAGGTCCTCCTCGGCCGCTTTATAAGTGCCGTTTCGGTCTGGGACAATCTAAAAATTGCGTCTACCTTCCTTGGCTGTGTGCGCCCCCGAAGACCAGATCCATCAGCTCACCGCGCCGCGAAGCAGCGTGTGCGCCAGCGCCCAAAGCACACCCGCAGCGAGCAGCAGATAAACCGCATAGCGGTACCAGTCGCGGGTTGATGCGGGTGCACCCTCGGCCGTCGTTCCCCCTAGCCGCGTGATGTCGACGTAACGCACGGCGAGCAGCGCACCAACAATCATCCAAAAGAGCAGGTCGAGGCCGGAAAGCGCAGTGCTTTGCGCAATGAGCATCGCAACCAATGCAAGCGCGAAGTTGCCGGCCCCCATCCAAAAGATCCTCGCGAGCACTCCAAGGGCAGCTGGCGCCGGGACTTGATGCTGCTGCAGGTCAGTGTGCTGGGCCATTGTTTGCCTCCGGCGCACAGGGCGGCCCGACCCCGCGCAATTCCTGTGGCGGCCGCGCGCCACCACACCCTTGTCACCCTCTAACTGAACATCAGTTGACGATCAACCCAGCACTCTTCCAGTGTAAGTGTCAGTAACACCCAGCACTCTTCCAGTCGGGTCGCAGCACCTGAAGCGGTGCTGCACCGCGTCGAGCCGCGGCCCGCGAAGGCGTCGGAAAGGAAGGACAGGGCGTGTCGGGTCACGTAAGGCGCTGTGCTTCCCACCGCGCTCCTGCTAGAGTCGGTCCGTGAGGTCGTGCGATGGACCGGGAGATCGAAGCAATCGCGCACAAGTACCGGACGCGGCTGATCTTGCAATTCGGCTCGACAGTGTCGGGCCACACGCATCCGCGCAGCGACGTCGACATCGCCGTACTGCTTGAGAGCGCCAATCTCTCGCTGCACGACCACGCCGAGCTGCTTCACGACCTGCAATCGCTGTTCGCGGAACGTGACGTCGACCTGGTGATCCTCAACCGAGCCGATCCCCTGCTGCTCAAGCAGGTCTCGGATCGGTTCGTTTGCCTGTACGGCTCGGAGCGGGAACTCCAGCGCTTCCGCTTGCTGGCCTTCAAACGCTACCAAGATCACCGCCGTTACCTGGAATTGGAGCGCCGCTATGTCGAGCGAGCATTTGAACAGGACTTCATGAAATCATGATTGATCGCGAGTTGATCACCAGGAAACTGGCGCTAATCGCCGCCGACCTGAAAGCACTCGCTCCATTTGCCGCCAAGAGCCACAGCGATTACCTGCGAAGCGAGATCGACGAGGTGTTGGTGGAACGCTACCTGGAACGGATGGTGGGGCGTATGATCGACGTCAATTACCATCTGCTCGTCGAATCCGGGTATCCACCCCCCACAGACTACTATCAGTCGTTCACGCAGATGGCGCGGCTCGGCGTTCTGCCGGCCGAGTTCGCGGTCCAGATTGCCGCCTGTGCAGGACTTCGTAATCGACTGGTCCACGAGTACGACGATATCGACGCCGCGCACGTCCACGAGGCGGCCACGGCTGCGGTCCGCGATGTGCCTGAGTACGCGAAGCATGTGCAGCGATTCATGAAGCAACAGGAGTGAGCCCGGAGACCCGAGCAAGCAGGGACATGCGGAGCACTATCGCAACCAGCTACGCAATCGAGGCGCAACCGCCTCGCTGCCGGCAGGCGCATGATCCACCGTTGCACCGGCCTGGCCTGGCGATCTCGACCCAGAATCTGGATCCCGCCCCGTACCTCCCTGACCCTCCCCCGTTGCCGGAAGCCTGTCCTGAGCTTGTCGAAGGATGGCAACAGGGGAGGGAAACAGCAGGGCCACGGCAAAGTCGCTGACGGAGCCTCAGTCGCTAATGAATGTGTCATTCCCGCAATCTTTAAGCGGGAATCCACTCCGCCCCTCCTGGATGCCCGCTAGAAGACTGCGGGCATGACGGGCGTAGGGGGGCCGTGGTTCGAGGAGCAGTCGGTGATGCTGCCCTCTGTAAACGACTTTGCCGTGGCCCTGAGGGAAACAGACGCCTTTGTTGAAACCGCCTGCCCGACGCGATAGAGAAACTTATTGCCGCTCCCGTCCTGAGTGAGCGGCCAGCATCGCGAGGTAGGTCAAGAGATGGCGACGGTTATTACTTCGGAGTGTATCAATTGCGGGGCCTGCGAGCCGGAATGCCCGAATACCGCGATTTATCAAGGCGGCGTGGAATGGGAACTGAACGGCGTTAAACACCCGGCCCTGAGCCAGGACACGTTCTACATCGTTGCGGAAAAATGTACGGAGTGCGTCGGCTTCTTCGATCAGGAGGCATGCGCCGTGGTCTGTCCGGTCGAATGCTGTGTGCCTGACCCGCAGCAGCCCGAGAGCGAAGATGTGCTACTGGCGCGGGCTGCAATCCTCCACCCGGACAAGACATTCTCACCCGGCGCTCCTTCACGCTTCCGCAAAGCCACCGAAGCCCCACCGCCGCCGGAGACCGCGCCGGCGCCGGTCCTGAAAGTGGCGCCGGCGGCCGTGGAGTTCAAGCCGCCTGCCCCACCCGCCGCACCGCCAGCACCGAAGCCGGCCGCCGCTGAAATGGAGAAACCGGCGGCCGCACAGCCCGGTCCGGCCGCGGAGCAACCCAAAGCTGCAGCGCCCAAGCTAGTTCCAGCCACTCCCGTATCAGCCCCTGCCCCTGCGAAACCAGTCCCTGCGGCAGCGGCCTCGCCAGCAGAGAAGAAAGCGGGGGTGGAAAAGCCCGCCGTCGCTCCAGCACCGAAACGCAAGCCTGGCGACAGTTTTCCGACCGAGCTGCCGGGTACCTTCGACGAAGCCTTGGCGCAACTCGGGCGGGCGGATTCGGGGGTGTCTGCGTCGGCGAAGACGCGCTTGCGGCTGTTCCAACCCATCCTAGGCGCCTTGCCTGAGTCGCAGAAGATCGCCATGGAAAAGGGTATCGCCGATCAGCGCTGCTTCACCGCAGTGCGCGCGACCACAATGAACATCGTGCTCCATTTACTGGTCTACCCGCTGGTGACGCTCGGCATCGGGGCAGCAACTCTGGATCGGCTGGTCTTAAGCCGCCAATGGCCTGTTTTCGTGGTAATCGGTTTCGCCATTGCCGCCGTCGAGGCCGTCGTGAGGCTGCGGGAAGGGGTGCTGCACGCCGCGGCTCCGGCACAATGGCGCTCTCGCGGCAGTTGGTACGGCTGGCTGCTGGCCAATTTCGTGGCGCCGTTCACGCGCGGCCTGACCCCAATTACAACACAGGGAACCATCGCTGTGGACGGGTTCCACGGCGGCGTCTTCGCGGACAAGCTGGAACGCGAGCGCCGTTACGGCCAAGTCTACTCCTTGACGGAGCAAGGGCACGGCTATCTACTGCACTTCGAATTTCCCCGCCTCGTGCCGCCCTCGGCCACCAAGGAACAGCTCGGGCTGCCTGACGAAATGCCCGATTACGATTACGAGCTCGGGTTTCGCAACGGCTCATTCATGGTGGAGGGACACGTCGGCGACAAGAATCTGCGCAGACTGGCTGCCGTTTCTCCGGGATTTCCACCGGACTTCACTACCGACGTGAAACTGCCCAAGCCGGCGAATGCATTCAAACACCGCCTGCGACACAAGACGCTCGAGGTGGTTCTGCTCCGGCACTGAGCATGACGAGTAGCATCTTGGGCCTCGGCCATTACTTGCCGGCCGAGGTGGAACGTGTTGGCGTGCGGCGTCCGATTGCCGTAGAGGAGGTCGGTCCATCGACCCTGGCGGCCCGCGCCTCCGCACCCGCTTTGCAGCAGGCGGGGCTGGCAGCGGACGCGGTGGATTTCATCGTCTTTGCCACTATGACGCCGGACGTCACCTTTCCGGGCGCCGGTTGTTACCTGCAGCATCACCTCGGATGCGGCACTGTGGGTGCCGTGGATGTCCGGGCCCAGTGCGCCGGGTTTCTGCAAGGGCTGTTGATCGCCGACCAGTTCGTGCGCGCCGGCACGTACAAGCACGTGCTGGTCGCCGGGGCTGAAGTACACTCGTCCGGCTTGGACTATTCCGAGCGCGGCGCCGCTGTGTCACGGTTGTTCGGCGATGGAGCCGGCGTGGCGATGATTGGTAACGGCAGTGGTCCCGGCGGGATCCGCAGCGTCGTGATGCATTGCGATGGATCGCGTTATGATAGGTTCTGGTGCGAGACGCCCGCCAGCCGCCAGCATCCCCTACGTATGACGGTGCAGAACTTCCGCGACGGAACGCATTTCCCGGCCATCGACTTCGATGCTGTGCGTCGTTTCGGCCTGGAATCGCTGCCGGCAGTCGCACGCGAAGCGCTGGCTGGCGCCAAGGTCACGGCGGACCAGGTCGACCATTTCATCATCAGCCACATCATGCCGGACGTGGGCGAGCACGCCGGGAGCGCCTTGCAGGTTCCGCCGTCTCGCCTGAGCATCCCATCAGCTCGGCACGGGCATCTGAGCGCGGCGGCGCTGCCGGTTACGCTGAGTGAGCTGGTCGCGGGTGGCCAGCTGGGTGCCGGCGCGACCGTGTGTCTGGCAGCCTCAGGTGCCGGCTTCGCCTGGGGCGCGGCGGTACTGACGCTGTAGGAGGTCTAGTGCGAAACGCGCGCATAGTTGCAGTGGGGCGTCATCTCCCGGCGCGCGTGGTCAACAACGCGGAACTGAGCGCGATGATGGATACCACGGACGAGTGGATCCAGCAGCGCACCGGCATTCGCGAACGGCGCTACAGCGATGATGGCATCGGCTGCTCCGACATGGCCTTCGAGGCCGCGCAGCAGGCACTGCAAAAGGCCGGCTTGCCGGCGCGCGAGCTCGACTGCATCATTCTCGCCACCTTGAGCGCGGACATCGATATGCCCGCGTCCGTCTGCCTGCTGCAGCGCCGTCTCGGCGTCAGCGGCATGCCGGCTTTCGACGTCCGCAACCAGTGCACCGGCTTCCTCTACAGCCTCGCCATCGCCGACAAGTTCATCAAGAGCGGTACGTACGACCACGTGCTCGTGGTGGGAGCGGAGGTACACTCAACCGGCATCGATTTGAGCAGCCGCGGCCGCGAGGTGGCGGTGATCTTCGGCGACGGCGCCGGTGCCGTCCTGCTCGGTCCCGAGGCCGACACGCGGCGCGGCATCCTCTCCACGCACCTGCATTCGGAGGGCAAGTTTGCGGAGAAACTCTGGCTCGAATGTGCCTCCAGCCGCTTGCGGCCGCGGCTGACCGAAGAGCTCATCACCGGCGAGGTGGCGCGGATCTTTCCGCAAATGGAGGGCCGTTATGTCTTCCGCCACGCGGTGACCCGCGTCCCCGAGGTGATTCGCGAAGCACTCGACGCCAACGGACTCCCCCTGACCGATCTTTCGCTGCTCATCCCGCACCAGGCCAACTTGCGCATCAGCCAGATGGTGGCGCAGGGTCTGGAGCTGCCGGAGGAGAAGGTCTTCAACAATATCGAACGGTACGGCAACACCACCGCGGCCTCCATTCCGATCGCGCTCTCGGAAGCGCTTGAAGCAGGCCGCGTACGCGACGGCGATCTGGTCTGTCTGGCCGCCTTCGGCGCCGGCTTCACCTGGGCCTCGGCGTTGATACGATGGTAGAATACAGGTTGTTGGTTGTCAGGTTGCTAGGTTGTTATGTTCCTGTGCCCTATCTAAAGCAACTTAACAACTTAACAACTTAACAACATAACAACGTAACAACCCAACAACCAACAATTATAGAATATGCTCTTCTCGACGATGACCGCTGCCGATCTCGATGAGGCCATGGAGATCGAACGGGCTTCGTTTCCGGAGCCGTGGAGCCGTGGGATGATGCTGCACGAGCTCAAGCTGCCGTTCTCCAAGACCGTGGTGGCGCGCGGCGACGAAGAGCCGCACGTGATGCTGGGGTATATCTGCCGCTGGCTGCTCGGGGACGAGATCCAGATCCTCAACGTCGCTGTCCACCCGGAGCGGCGGCAGGGAGGTGTCGGCCGCGCCCTCGTGCAGTTGGTGATGCACGAAGCCGAGGCCCATGGCGTTGTCACGGTCACGCTCGAAGTGCGCCGCGAAAACCAGCCCGCCATCCGCCTCTACAGCGCCTTCGGCTTCGCCGAACACGGCGTGCGCCGCAACTATTACGGCCGCGGCGAAGACGCTTTGATTATGACGTGGACCGCTCCAAGCAAGAGGGCAGGCGTGACCACGGGCGATTGATGGCATGAAATTGATGCTAGCCTTCGACCTTGACGGGGTCATCTACAGTTCCGAACCCTTTCTGGGCGAGGCCTACCGTGAGGCGATCGCGAACGTGAACCTGCGCCGCCCGAATTCATTCCCACGCGTTCCCAGCACGCGTGAGATCCTCGACCACGTGGGCTGGCCGGTGCCAGTCATTCTGGCCCGGCTGTTTCCGGCCGTCGAAGCGGCAGCGGTGGACCTCCTTTACGCCGAGACGCTCGAGGTGATCTGTGCGCGGGTCGAACGCGGTGAGGGGATTCTGTTCCCCGGTGTGCTGGACACGCTCGCGCATTTGCAGCAGGCAGGTTTCCGACTCGTGGTAGCTTCCAACGGCCGGCGGCGATACATCGAAGCGGTACTGTCGAGCTACGGCATTGCTCATCATTTCGCGCCGCTGATCACCGTCGACGGCGGTGCCGTGTCCAGCAAAGCCGAGATTCTCCGCGCCTATATCGGGCAGGAGGGACTTACGCCAGAGCAGGCCGTCATGGTCGGCGATCGTGCCAGCGACGTCGAGGCCGCGGTTGGGGTCGGGTGCCGCTTCATAGGCTGCGATTACGGACACGGCTACCGCGGCGAGATCGAAGGGGCGGGACCGGTGGTGCCGTCTTTCAGTGAGCTGCCCGAGGCGATCGCGACCATTCTTCCAGCTCCAGTTCTCTGCTGATAACGGCGTCAGCTGAGGTGGGGGTGATTCTCTCCGTCCAACCCACCTGCGTTGCCTGTCTGTTCGGAAGGAGTAAGATTTTACTTGCCCTGCGCCGGAGCCCGACGTGACTTCCTATTCCAACGCCGATATCGCTCGCATCCTGCGTGAAATCGCCGTCTATCTCGACATGGATAGCGTGCCGTTCAAGCCGCGCGCTTACGAGAAGGCCGCCTATGCGGTCGAGGCCTTGGATGAGCCGCTAGCGGAGATCTTTCATTGCGGCGGCTTCAAGGCGATTTGCGAGGTCCCCGGCATCGGCAAGAGCATCGGGGAGAAAATCTCGGTTTTGCTCCAGACCGGCTCGCTGGCTTATTACGAGGAGTTGCGGAGCAAGACGCCCGTGGACCTCGGCAGACTCACTGCTATCGACGGCCTCGGGCCGAAGATGATCAAGGTCCTGTACCATGAGCTGGGTATCAAGACGCTGGACGATCTGGAAACGGCGGCGCTCGCCGGCAAGATCCGGACCTTGCCCCACTTCGGCGAGAAGAGCGAGCAGAAGATTCTCAAAGGCATCAGCTTCGTCAAGAAAAGCACCGGCCGATTCGTGCTCGGTGCCATCTTGCCGCTGATCAAGGCGATAGAAGCCCGACTGCGACAGCTTCCCGGGGTCAAACGTACCGCCGTCGCCGGCTCCATCCGCCGCTGGAAGGAGACTGTGGGTGACGGTGACATTCTGGTGATCTCGGCGAAGCCAGAGGCGGTCATGGACTTCGTCGTCCAGATGCCCGAGGTCGTACATGTCCACGGCAAGGGACCAACCAAGTCGAGCGTCAAGCTCAGTACCGGCATGGATCTGGATGTCCGCGTCGTGCCGGAGGAGAGCTTTGGGGCGGCGCTGAACTACTTCACCGGCAACAAGGACCATAACGTCGCTCTGCGCCGGCTGGCTCTGGCAAGAAAACTGAAGCTCAATGAGTACGGCATATTCCGCGGCGATAGGGCGATTGCCGGAAAGACGGAAGAAGAAGTCTACGCCGTTTTGGGATTGCCCTATATTCCTCCGGAGCTGCGCGAGAACCGCGGCGAGATCGAAGCCGCCTTTGCCGGCGAGCTGCCGAAGCTGATCGAGTATGGGGATCTCCGCGGCGATCTGCAGATCCAGACGACGTGGACCGATGGGCAGAACAGCATCGAGGAAATGGTTGCAGAGGCCAAGCGGCTCGGGCGCGAGTACATTGCCATCACCGACCACACCAAAAGCCTGGCAATGACCGGTGGGTCGGACGAAGAGAAGCTCGGGCAGCAGATGGCAGCTATTGACAAGCTCAATCGTAAACTCGACGGCATCACGGTGCTCAAGGGTGCCGAGGTCAATATCAACAAGGATGGAACCCTGGACATCGAGGATGAAACACTGGCGCAACTCGACGTCGTCGGCGTGGCGGTGCACTCGCATTTGAACCTCTCACGCGAGGAGATGACCCGTCGCGTCATTCGTGCCATGGAGAACCCGCACGCCGATATCCTCTTCCATCCGACCAACCGGATATTGAATCGGCGTGAGCCGGTCGACCTCGACATTGACGCAGTGATCGCCGCGGCCAAACGTACCGGGACGGTTTTGGAGATCGACGCCTACCCGGACCGACTCGATCTGAAGGACGAGCACGTGCGCAAGGCGGTCGCGGCTGGGGTAAAGTTGGCCATCGATACCGATGCCCACAACACGGCTCACCTCCCATATCTCGAGTTCGGCGTTGCCACCGCCCGCCGCGGCTGGGCCAGGAAGGCGGATGTCATAAATACCAAGCCGCTGAAGGCTTTCCTGGCCTGTCTGAAAAGAGCGTGAGGCACTAGGCTCGCGGCCCGCCCACCTGCATGTAATCGTCGATCTGCTGCAGCGTGAAGTCCCGCAGTGCCGATCCCCTCAGGCCGGCGTGATGGGCGCGGTACCACTCCACAGTGCGCGCGCAGCTCTGGTGGAATCCCCAGCGTGGCGCCCAGCCGAGCTCGGCCTGGGCCTTGTCTATGGCGAGCCGCAACAGCGAAGCTTCGTGTGGGGCGCCGGGCTCCGAGCCGGCTTCCCAGCTTCCGCCCTCCCACGCATCCACAACCGCTGTGGCCAAGGCGGCGACGCTGCGGCTGTTCTCCGAGTACGGCCCGAAGTTCCAGGCGGCGCAGAAACGAGCCGGGTCCCGCGTCCCGAACCGCATCAAGCGCGCACCCAGAAGCAGATAGCCGCCGAGCGGCTCGAGGACGTGCTGCCACGGACGCACGGCTTGCGGATTGCGCACCAGCGCGCGTTGGCCGGCGGCCAGGGCGCGCACCACATCGGGCACCAGGCGATCGCGGGCCCAATCGCCGCCGCCGATTACGTTTCCGGCGCGCGCGGTTGCCACCGCCACTTTATGCGATGCGAGACGCGCCGGCGGGAAGAAGCTTCGCCGATAGCTGCTGACCAGGAGCTCCGCGGCACCCTTGCTCATGGAGTAAACGTCGTGCCCGCCCAACGGGTCGTCCTCACGGTACCCGTATACCCACTCGCGGTTCTCGTAACACTTGTCGCTGGTGACCACCACCACGGCGCACGGCCGGCCCAGGACTCGAATGGCTTCGAGCAGGTTTGCCGTCCCCAGGAAGTTCGTCTCGATGGTCTCCAGGGGCCGATCATAACTGCGGCGGACCAGAGACTGGGCGGCGAGGTGGAACACCACGTCGGGCCGGATCTCGTTCAAGCTGGCCTCGATCCGGGCACGGTCTCGTACGTCGGCGACCAGATTCTGGCAAAGCCGCTCGAGACTCAGATCCTCACAGAGCGCCGGCTCCGTATCGGGCGCCAGGCTGTAGCCGGTGACATTGGCGCCGAGCGCATGCAACCACAAGGTGAGCCAGCCGCCCTTGAAACCCGTGTGGCCCGTGACCAGCACGCGGCGGCCGGCATAGGCGTCGCGCAACTCACCCGGCGTCGGCGCACTCATGGCGAAGTCCACGTCTTCCAGGGTGCGGTGCCGCTCTGCCAGAGATCATTGAGTAAAGCGTATTCGCGCGGAGTATCCATGGGCTGCCAGAAGCCCGTGTGCTGGAAGGCGGCGAGCTGGCGCGCGGCTGCCAGCCGGCGCAGTGGTGCCTGCTCCAAGGCACACTGCGGCCCGGCGTCGAGATACTCCCAAAGCCGGCGTGCATCGAAGACGAAGAAGCCGCCGTTGATGAAGCCCTCCGCCGTCTGCGGCTTCTCGTTGAACTCCCACACGAGCCCGTTGTCGACGCGGATCTCACCAAAGCGGCTGGGCGGACGCACCGCCGTGATGGTGGCGATTTTGCCGTGGGAACGGTGGAAGGCGATCAGCTGATGAAAATCGAGGTTGGCCACGCCGTCACCGTAGGTCAGACAAAACAATTCGTCCTGCTCGACGTAACGACGCACGGCCGTCAGGCGGCCGCCGGTCTGTGTGCCGAGCCCCGTTTCAGCAAGCGTCACGCGCCAGTCTTCTTCTCCCGCCCGATCGTGGATGTCGACCGCCGCACGCGAGCCGAGGTGGACGGTGATATCCGCCGTCATGGCGCGGTAGTTGAGAAAGAATTCCTTGATGAGCCAGCCTTTGTAACCCAGACAAAGCACAAAGTCAGTGATCCCGCAGGCTGCGTAGGCCTTCATGATGTGCCACACGATCGGCTTGTCTCCGATCGGCAACATCGGCTTGGGCAGCAGCTCACTGACATCGCGGATCCGGCTGCCCTGTCCGCCACACAGAATGACTGCCTTCATGCTACAACTGCGCTCGTCCGCCCCCCCGGGCCAATGTGCAAATACGCTCGCCCTGCCGCCAGTGTCAACAACAACCAGAAGCAACCGGAAACCAGAGACCGGAAACCAGGGACCTTCTTTTTGCAATTTGCGATCTTCGACCACGTCCCGGTATGGGGTCCAGGCATTCAGGGAGCGTACGCTGGCGGTCATGCCAACTGGTTTGCGGCCGCCGCGGGCGGCGTGTTAATCTCGCTCGCTGTCATGGCCGAAGTTACGAAGCCGGTGTCTGTGCAAGCGACCTCGGGACGGCTCGACCCGGCCACCGAAGCACGCGCGCAGGTGCTGGAAACGGCGCGCCGGTTCTTCGCCCTGGCGCACGCGCCACAACCTTTCGTCGCCGGGCGCACCTACATTCCCGTAACGGCCAAACAGCTCAGTGTCGAGGATCTGGTGCACCTGCTCGACGCCTCTCTGGATCTGTGGCTGACGTCGGGACGGTATGGACGGGCGTTGGAATCAGCGCTGGCCTCGGCGATGCAGCGCCAGTGCGCGTTGCTCGTCAACAGCGGCTCAAGCGCGAATCTCGTCGCCATCAGTGCCCTGAGTTCGGCACTGGTGCGAGACGCCAAGTACCGTCCGCTGGAAAAAGGCGACGAGGTGATCACGGCCGCCGCGGGGTTCCCCACGACGGTCAATCCCATCGTGCAAAACGGCTGGATTCCAGTGTTCGTGGACGTGGACTTTCGCACCTTGAACGTCTCGCCCGAAGCGGTCATGGCGGCGCGCTCGCCGAGGACACGCGCCGTCGTGCTGGCGCACACGCTGGGCAATCCATACCGGGCCGACATCCTGGGCCGGTGGTGTCGAGACGAAGGGCTGTTCTTGGTCGAAGACTGCTGCGATGCCTTCGGGGCAACCATTTCCGCTGTCGGCAATGCTGGCCACGCCCCAGCGCCGGTCGGCTCGTTTGGAGACTTCGCCACCTTGAGCTTCTATCCGGCGCATCACATCACCACGGGTGAGGGCGGCGCCGTCATACCGCGCGATGCCCGGCTAAAGCGCGTGGCCGAGAGCTTGCGTGACTGGGGACGCGACTGCTGGTGCGACACCGGCAAGGAAAACACCTGCGGCAAGCGCTTTGGCTGGAGCTTTGACCAGCTACCCCCCGGCTACGATCACAAGTACGTCTATTCGAGTATCGGCTACAACCTCAAGATGACCGACATGCAGGCGGCCATCGGATTGTCCCAGCTGCAGAAGCTGGACGGCTTCATCGCGGCGCGCCGGCAGAACTGGCGTACCCTGTACGACGGAGTGAAGCATTCGCCCGTGCTGGCCAAGTACCTGATCCCGGTCGAGCCCACACCGGGAACCGATCCCAGCTGGTTCGGTTTTCCGCTGCATTGCGCCGAGGGCCTGGATCGCCAACGCCTGGTGGTGTTTCTGGAGGAGCATCAGGTAGGCACACGGCTACTGTTTGGCAGCAACTTGACCAAACAGCCGGCTTACAAGAACATCGAATTCCGTGTGTACGGAAATCTCAGCGCTTCTGACGAGGTCTTGCGCCGGACTTTTTGGATCGGGGTTCATCCCGGACTCGACCGCCCTCGCCTCACGTACATGTTGGAGCAGCTCGAAGCCGGCGTGCGGGCGCAACGGACATGAGCGCAGAGCGGCCGGCGATTCATTCTTCCGAAGACGGCCGCAGCTCGCGGCACCGGTTGCGGGCCGATCTGGATCACATCATGGCCCACACCGAAGGCTTGTGGGAAGAACTGCGCGGCCGGCGGCTTTTCATCACGGGCGGGACTGGGTTTTTTGGTTCTTGGCTATTGGAGAGTTTCACCTATGCGGTGGACACGCTCGGCCTGGATGCCACGGCGGTCGTGTTGACCCGGGACACCGCGGCCTTCGCTGTCCGGCTGCCGCATCTCGGCTCGCACCGGGCCTTGACGTTCCACAGCGGCGACGTGCGCTCGTTCTCCTTTCCGTCCGGAAGGTTCTCCCACATCATTCATGCCGCCACTGCGTCAAGCCTGCCGGAGGCGCCAGGCACATTACTCGACACCATAGTGGCGGGGACGGCTCATACGCTGGATTTTGCCAAGCACTGCGGAGCGCAGAAGGTGCTGCTCACGAGCTCCGGTGCGGTGTATGGCAAGCAGCCGCCAACGCTCCTGAACGTGCCGGAGGAATTCTGCGGAGCGCCCGACCCGGCCGATATCCAATCGGCATACGGTGAGGGCAAGCGGGTGGCGGAGTTGCTGAGCGTGCTCGCTGCGCTCGAGTCCGGCTTCGAAGTGAAGATCGCACGCCCTTTCGCCTTCGTCGGGCCGTACTTGCCGTTGGACGTACATTTCGCCGCCGGCAACTTCATTCGCGATGGCCTGGTGGGTGGGCCCATTCACGTACACGGCGACGGCACGCCGTACCGCTCCTACCTGTACGCGGCCGATCTGGCGATTTGGCTCTGGACCATTTTGTTTTCCGGTGTATCGTGTCGCGCGTACAACGTGGGAGCGGAGACGGCGGTGTGCATTGCGGAGCTGGCAGAAATCGTGGCGCGCAGTTTTGGCCTTGGAAGCCATGTCCATATAGCTCGCAACCCCCGCCCCGAAGCACCCGCCGAACGCTACGTTCCCAATACGCAACGGGCGCAGCGGGAGCTGGGGTTGAAGGTCGGCATCGACTTGCCCGAGGCCATCCGCCGCACCATCGCCTGGTACAAGGCCGCGGATACGCGAGCGCGGGCATGATGGGCGAGTTGCTCGACCGGCGTTTCCTGCGCTTTCTGCTGGTGGGCGCTCTCAACACGCTTTTCGGCTACAGTGTGTTTGCGCTGTTCATTCTGCTCCATCTCCACTATTCAATTGCGGCCTTTCTTTCGACCGTGTGCGGCGTGTTGTTCAACTTCAAGACCACCGGCCGGCTGGTGTTTGGCAGCCGTGACAACTCGTTGCTGTGGCGCTTTTTCGCAGTGTACGGGGTGACGTATGTTCTGGGCATTTTGTGCCTGAGGATCTCGACTGCGTACCAGTGGAATGTGCTGCTGGCGGCGGCGGTGCTGATGCTGCCGATGGCGCTGGTGTCGTACACGCTCAACCGGGTGTTCGTTTTTGGGGCTGGGATATGAAGCTGATAACGGTGGTCACCCCCTGCTTCAACGAAGAAGACAACGTCCGCGAGGTCTATGCGCAGGTCAAAGCGGTGTTCGCCGGCCTGCCCCAGTATCGCTATGAACACATCTTCATCGACAACGCTTCGACCGACAGGACGGTGGTGATTCTGAAGGAGATCGCGGCGTGCGACAAAGGCGTGAAGGTCATCGTGAACCGGCGGAACTTTGGCCAGATCCGTTCCCCACACCATGCTTTCTTGCAGGCTCGCGGTGACGCGGTGATCGGGATTGTGGCGGACTTCCAGGATCCGCCGGAGCTGATCCCAGCCTTCCTGAGCAAGTGGGAGGCCGGGCATAAGGTGGTCTTGGGAGTCAAGGCTTCGAGCCAAGAATCGCCGGCTATGTTTGCAGTGCGCCGCATATACTACGCACTGATCCATTCCTTATCAGATGTCCAGCTGGTCAAGAATGCGACCGGGTTCGGCTTATACGATAAGAGCGTAATCGACATCCTGCGCACACTCGACGATCCATATCCGTACGGTCGCGGTCTGATCGCGGAACTCGGCTTTGAACCAGCCGTCGTCGCATATGAACAACCGGTGCGAAGACGAGGGTTGTCAAAGAACAATTTCTACACACTATACGACTTGGCGATGGTTGGAATTACCAGCCACTCTAAGGTGCCGCTGAGAATAGCCACAATATCAGGCTTCCTCCTCTCCGCGATCAGTTTTGTGGTTGCTTTGGGTTACTTGATTTACAAGCTCATCTATTGGGACCGCTTCACGGCGGGGGTGGCACCGTTGGTAATCGGACTGTTCATGTCGTTTTCCGTGCAGCTATTCTTCATGGGACTGCTGGGTGAATACATATTGGTCATCCACACCCGCGTGATGAAGCGTCCTTTGGTAGTCGAAAAGGAGCGGATCAATTTCGATTGACCACAGAGGCGCCGGCGCGTAATTGAGCCAATTGCCGGCACGAAGGGGAAACTTTGGCGGAAGTGAAGATCGGCAGGCAAGTCGTAGGCGATGGATATCCTTGTTACGCCGTCGCCGAAATTGGGATCAACCACAATGGGGACGTCGACATTGCAAAGCGCTTGATCAGCGTCGCCGTCGCGGCGGGTTGCAGCGCGGTAAAGTTCCAAAAACGTACGGTGGATGTCGTGTATCCTCAGGAGGAACTGGCCCGTCCACGCGAAAGCCCCTTCGGCACGACCAACGGGGACCTCAAGTACGGTCTGGAATTCGGCCGGGAAGAATATCAGGAAATCGACCACTACTGTCGCGAAGTTGGGATGCCTTGGTTTGCGTCGTGCTGGGACGAGGCGTCGGTAGATTTCATCGAGCAGTTCAACCCGCCCTGCTACAAGATTGCTTCGGCCTCGCTGACCGATGACGGATTGCTGCGTTACACGCGCGCGAAGGGCCGGCCGATCATGTTATCGACCGGCATGAGCACCATCGAACAAATTGACCAAGCAGTGGAGGTCCTGGGGAAGCGAGATCTCATTCTGCTGCATGCGTGCAGCACGTACCCTGCGTACTACCAGGAACTGAACTTACGGGCGATCCTGACCCTCCGCCAACGTTACAGTGTTCCTGTTGGCTATTCCGGTCACGAAACCGGTCTCCCATCGTCGGTTGCCGCGGTCGCCCTCGGCATGTGTCTGATCGAGCGTCACATCACGCTCGACCGCTCGATGTGGGGCAGTGATCAGGCGGCATCTCTTGAACCCAACGGCATCACCCGATTGATGCGCGACATCCGGCTAGTTGAAGTTGCCCTCGGCGACGGCGTGAAGCGGGTCATCGAGCGGGAACAGCCGGTGATCAAGAAGCTGCGCCGCGTAGGAGCATAGAATGGGCTACAGGCCCTTGACGAGCCAGCCACCGTCCACGTACAGGTCAGCGCCCGTCACGTAGGAAGATGCTTTGGAAGCAAGGAAGATGACGGCCCCCGCGAGGTCATCCGGCTCCCCCCACCTGCCAAGTATGGTCCGGCGCCGACGCTCTTCGTGCAGCACGGGGTCCGCATAACTCTTCTTCGTCATGTCCGTACGGAAGTACCCCGGGCCTATGCAATTTACACGAACGCCATATTTCGCCAGGTCAAGAGCAAGTGCCTTGGAAAGCTGTTTGAGTGCGCCTTTGAAGGTCACATAGGCGGGATTGTCGGGAAAAGCCAGTTCCGCGTTTATGCTCGTGATGTTGATGATCGAGCCGCCGCCATTCACTCTCATCACAGCGGCAACGGCACGGGAAAGCTGGAACGGAACTTTCAGGTTCACTTCGTAGGTCCGCATCCACGCTTCTTCGGAATAGTCGAGCGTGGGCATACTCATGGTAATCCCAGCATTGTTCACCAGCACATCGATGCGGCCGAAGGCCGCCAAGGCGGCAGTTTTCACTGCCGTCGGTTCTCCCTCGGCGGATAGATCACAGGCGTAGCCAACGGCCTGCAACCCGCTTCCCTTCAGCGTCTCGACGGTCTCGGCTAGCTCCTTCTGCAGCACGTCCACCAGCAGGACGCCAGCGCCGGCGCGCAGCAGCGCCTCTGCCAGCGCACGCCCATTGCCACGGGCGGCGCCGGTAACAATGGCGGCCTTGGCATCCAACGAAAAAAGCTGCTCCAGGAATCCGGGCGAGATCACCGAATCACCATCCGGTTCAGGCGTACTTCTTCGGCGATCATCGGGCCGTCCATGCAGGTAAGGTCGAGGATGAACGAGGCCACCTCGACCGGGTCCAAAAAGGTTTCGAATGCTTGGTTAGGTACCAGTTTGCCCATTGAGGTCTTGATCGAACCGGGCGAGACGCACAACACCCGAACGTTGTAAGGCCTCAGCTCGTCATGCAGGGCACGGGAGAGACCCAGCAAGGCGTGTTTGGAGGCGCAGTATACGGACGTGCCTTTGAACCCGCTGTAGGCAGAGGAGGAGCCGATGTTGACGATGCGACCCCATCGGCGCGCAGCCATCTCCGGTGCGAACGCCTGACACAAGGCGAAGGGCGCGCGAACATTCACCTCGAAACAGGCCTCGAACTCCGTGAGCGAAGACTCCGCCAAGTCATGCACGGGGAAAACCGCGGCAGAGTTGATGAGGATGTCAACGCCGCCCAGCCGGGAGCGGCCCGCTTCGGTGAGCGCCGACAGGTCCGCTTCGCGCCGCAGGTCTGCCGCCTGCACGAGGAGCTTGCGCGGCCCGGTGCGGATCTCGGCAGCAAGCGCCTCGAGCGCGCCCAAGCGGCGGCCGGTGAGGAGCAGGGCACCGACATGGGGGGCAAAGGCTCGTGCCAGTTCGCGGCCCAACCCGCCCGAGGCACCTGTAATCAGCACGCGTCTCTCGCTGAGCACACTCACGGACATGGCGTAACCTCCCCGGAACAATGTCTTTCCCGGTAGCGCGGCAGTGTTACAGCGATGCCGCCAAACCGCAAGGCATATCGCCCGTCATGACCAAGCCTTCCTGATCGACGATCGTTCGCGGGAACAACGCTTGACATACCTGATGGCGTGAAAGTATGCCAAGCAGTCTGAAGTCTCGAGTACTGAACCGGGTATTCGCGCAAGGAACTCGCGCCATCCATGAAACTCTCCGATTACGTCATACAACGCCTTGCCGAAGCGAATGTCCAACACGTGTTCTTCGTACCGGGCGGTGGGGCGATGCACCTCAATGATTCTCTCGGCAAACACCGCGAAATCACCTACGTTTGCAACTTCCACGAGCACGGCAGTGCCGTAGCCGCCGAAGCGTACGCCAAAGCGACCAACAATTTGGGCGTGGCGCTGGTGACCACTGGTCCCGGATCGACCAACTGCGTCACCGGTTGCGCCAGTGCCTGGGTGAACTCCGCCCCGGTTTTGTTCCTCTCCGGCCAGGTCAAGCGCAGCGACATGAAGACAGGTACGAACCTCCGCCAACTGGGATTACAGGAGGTGGATACTGTCGCTATTGTGAACCCCATAACCAAGTACGCCAGAACGCTGACCGACCCAGCGACGATCCGATATCACATCGATAAGGCCCTGCATCTCGCGCGTGAGGGACGGCCCGGCCCGGTCTGGCTGGACATCCCGCTGGATGTGCAGGGCGCCGAGATCGAACCCGATTCGCTGGAGCCATTCGTACCGCCGCATTGCCCGCCACCGCAAGGTCTAACGGACCAGGTTGCGCAAGTAATTGACTGGCTCACGACTGCCCAGCGGCCGATCATCCTCGCGGGAGGAGGCATCCGCTGCGCCGGCGCGGTAGACGCGTTCCTTCAGTTGGTCGACCGCCTGGGCGTACCGGTCGCAACCACCTGGGTAGGCGCAGACCTGGTGCCGGATGACCATCGCCTTTACGTAGGAAGGCCCGGCGCGTTCGCCTCTCGCGGAGCAAATTTCTCGGTCCAGAATTCCGATCTGCTGATTACTATCGGCGCTCGTTGGGACTTGGCCACCACCGGCTTTGCCCCACCCCTGTTTGCCAGAGCGGCCAGAAGAGTCGCGGTGGATGTCGATGCTGCTGAGCTTACGAAGCTTCACGATGTCGTCGATCTCGGGGTTTGCGCGGACGCCGCTTGGTTCGTCCAGGAGATGCTGCGCCAAACCGCATCCACCGCGCTGCCGTCGCGCGGCGACTGGGTGGCTCGCTGCCGCGCCTGGCGGGGGAAATACCCGGTCGTCACACCGGATATGCGTGGCCACGTGAACGACACCAGCACCTACGTTTTCGTCGAACGGCTCGGCGAGCTGTTGCAAGGAAGTGACGTGGTGGTCGAGGGAAGCGCCGGAATCCATAGTGAGATCTTCTTCCTGACTTTCGCGGTGAAGGCGGGTCAGCGCGTCCTCGCGGACGGCAGCCTGGGCGCGATGGGCTACGGCGTTCCCGCCGCCCTGGGGGCATGCCTGGGTGCGAACCGCAGAACCATTCTCGTCGATGGGGACGGCAGCTTCATGCCGAATGTCCAGGAGCTACAAGTCATCTCCCGGTTGCAGCTGCCCACCAAGATGTTTGTGGTGAACAACTCGGGCTACTCGTCCATCCGGGTATCGCAGCAGCGCTGGTTCGGACGCTTGGTGGCGGCAGACCCGACCAGCGGGCTCTCGTTGCCGTCGCTGAAGGCCGTCGCCGGCGCGTTCGGAATCCCGTTCATTCGCGTAGAGCGCGAGGCCGAACTGGACACCGCGCTGCGGCACGCGCTGTCAGGGCCAGGCCCGATCATGTGCGACATCGCGGTACCGAGGGAAGAGGATCGTGTCCCGCGCCTCGCGAATTACCGGCGTGCGGACGGCAGTATGGCTTCCAAACCCATCGAGGATCTATTCCCCTTCCTCGAACGCGAAGAGTTCCTCGCAAACATGATCAGCCCTCCGCTTCCGGAGTGACGGGCACATGCCCCGTCCTGCCGCACGGAAAGGGAGCCGGAATGCATGAGTAATGCAGCGACGGACATACAGTTAGACGCGCTGCTCACTCAGGATCCCTCCTTCCTGGTCCAGCAGCAACGGTCCCGGTTCGAGCACGTGCTGGAGCTTTTTGGCGAATCATTCGTGCTGTTCGGAGCCGGGGCACTGGGGCGGGCAGCCCTCCTCAGTTTGCGCAAGGCCGGGATCGAACCGCGCGCATTTGCCGACAATAATCCTCAGCTCTGGAACAAGATCGTCGACGGTGTCCCAGTGCTGTCGCCCACCGAAGCTGCAGAACAGTTTGGTCACAACACGCTCTTCGTCGCCACCGTGTACACTAGCGAGCCCGTCCGCCACCAGCTTCGGAAGCTCGGCGTGAACTCGACGTCTTTCGCAGCCCTGGCATGGAATTACCCCCAGGCCTTCTTACCCCACTGCGCGCTCGATCTGCCTCACCAGATTTTCAAACAGGCGGACGCCGTACGAGCGGCGGCAACACTTTGGGCCGACGAGTCATCGCACCGCGAGTACCTCGGACAATTGCGCTGGCGAACGTCACTCGACCCGGACAGCCTACCGCCGCACGATGCGCCGGCCGACACTTACTTCCCTCGAGACCTGGTCCCGCTGAGCCCGAAGGAGGTTTTTGTTGACTGCGGGGCCTACGACGGCGCAACCATTCGCAGCTTCGTCGAGCGAGGGGGCGCGTCGTTCCGTCAGATTGTCGGACTGGAACCAGACCCTCACAATTTCACGCTTCTCCAAGAAACCGTTGCCGCGCTGCCCGACGAGGTCAAGCAACGCTGCCGGCTCTGGCCACTCGCCGCGGGCGCACGCCGGGAGAAACTGCAATTCAACGCGACTGGAACGGTGTGCTCGACCGTAGGCATCGGCGATACCGAAGTCGATTGCGCCCCATTAGATGAGATCCTCGCCGATTGCGCGCCCACCTATATCAAGTTTGACGTTGAAGGCGCCGAGTTGGACGCTCTGGAAGGATGCCGTAACGTGATCAGGGCGGCTCGACCTGTTCTCGCCGTCTGCTTGTATCACCGGCAAGACCATTTGTGGCGCGTACCTGCTCTTCTGCGCGCGCAGTCGAGTAAATATCGATTCTTTCTACGCCGCTACTCGGACGAATGCTGGGAACTGGTCTGCTACGCAATTCCGCTGGAGCGACTTTTGCGTTAACCCTCATTGGACCCCGTCTATGATTCAACGCCTAAAGGATTACTTGGTGGGCCGAGGCCCGCGGAGCAGGGTGGTACGCTGGGCACTGCAGCTGTACTGTTGGCGGAAGAGATTTGCACTCGCATTTCCGAACACCCGGATTGCAGTTCGGAAGGGTTTTAGGGAAATTGTCTTGTCAGAGAAAGATTTTTATCTTGTACCCATCACCCTGGAGATGTTCGAACAGACTTTTGAGGACCTCGAACCCACGGCCAGAGGGAACTGGGCAGTATTGGATTTTTCGGGCCCGGGCGCACATCGCTATAGACGCCACGGCATCACCTTGACCTTTCCCGGCTTTGCCGAAGACGATTCGATTGCCGGTTACACGCAATGGTACACCCCTAAGCCCGGCGACCTGGTCTTCGACATCGGCGCACACGCCGGATTCACAACGTGCATGTTTGCCCGCATGGTCGTGCCCGGCGGGCACGTGGTCGCTTTTGAGCCCGATCAGAACAGCCGGACGTATTTGGAAAGCAATCTCCGTGAGCAGCAGATTACGAACGTGACTATCGTCGGAAAAGCCATAGACGCAAGAACCGGCAGCGCCTATTTCAACGCCGACGGCACGATGGGGGCAGGCTTAGTGGAGCACTCGATGTACGGCGATACCGGCCGCCGGGTTGTGGTGGAGACGCTGTCGCTCGCGGATGCGTGCGTGACCTTTGGCACGCCGCAATTTGTGAAGATGGACATCGAAGGCGCGGAACTCGCCGTGATTGAGTCTGCCGCGGAATTTCTCAAAGCCCACTCGATTCAGCTAGCCTTTGACAGTTACCATCGCCTGCGCGACGGGCGGTTCACGTGGATGCTGCTCGAACCTCTGCTGGCTTCCCTGGAATATGAGGTCGCCTCGTCGGCGGAATTCGGGCAAATGTTTACCTGGGCGAGGAAGCGTGCGCTCTAGTGAAGCACGCCGCGTCGGCACGTAGATGAGTGCTGGGAACTCGTCTGCGACGCGATTCCAGTTGATCGGTTGTCGTTCTGAAGCGCCGAGCCTGGAGGGGTTGCCAACGCAAACGTGGCGTCACGCCGCAGCTAACCGGATTCGACATGCCAAGCTGAGCAGGTATGCGGCGATTACCAGCAACATCAGGCTGGCGTTGCCCGTCGCCATGCCGAGGTACTCGCCAAAACCACCGATCATGGCGCCGATCAGATTGGCGCCTAAAACGGCCGAGGGAGTGGCCGCTTCGCGGAAGGTCGTAGAGAAAATCAGGCCGGCGAAAAAGATCGGCAGAGGGACGACCAGGAGGGTCCACAGCAGGCGGTGACCAAAGTCCATGGCCAGAATGGTTTCTCTCGGCACGCCATAGACGACCAGAAGGGCCAAGAGGAGCGGTACATACATCCCCGGATGAAACCCTCGCAAGCGCATGGCCGCGAGGTTGGCGGCCAAGACCATGAAAAGCACCCCCGCAACCACGAGCATGGTAACAAACCAGGTCGTGCCGAAGTACAGGGAGCAGTCGCTGATGCTCTTCGTCTCCAGCAGGAGAAATCCCATCCCGAGAAAAAGGAAGTGGGCGTCGTTGGCTGAAAAACCTCGCCCGCGAATGCCGTAAACAGCCCGAAGCGAAATCGCGAGGAGAATGCAGATCACGACAAGGTAATTGATGAGTTTCAGGACATCGTGCACTGAGTCATGTGCCAAGAGATCGTGCACTACCGCCGCAGCCAGGCGGTGCGAAGCGCGGCCTCGGCGAATTGCAGACACCCCACCCCACCGCGGCGCCTGGCTCCCTGTAAGGGCCCGCGCCGCCCCACCCCCTCGGGGCGATGCCCATGCGTTCTGCCGGCTGCTGCTAGGCAAAAATTGCAGTGCACGATGTCCTGACACTTATTCTTGTGCACGATGTCCTGGAACGTGAGAGGTAATCTCTCGGAATGTGCCGGCCAGAGAGGTAGAGAAACGGCCAGTCGTCCGTTGGCGGGCTGGATTCAGAGGACCGATCGTCTGCCCGAAGATCAAGGCGAGTGAAATGACCGTATTGTGGCGGAGGGTCCGGGTGTCGACCGCGAAAGGCGCAGATGATAACCTGCCCCTCGCCTTCATAGACAGTCGGGACGGTCCCAGTGGCCTCGGCGACCATGCGTATTAGTTTTTTGCTCAGCCAGCCTGGCGGAGCCGCGAACGACAACGCCAGCGTGCCATCCTCATTTAGAAGGCGGTAGGCAGCTCGCATGCTCTCGAGCGTATAGATGTAGCCATCCAGCCGGACGTTGCTCATAGAGCTGAAGAGCGCTTGAGAATCGAGCCATCCGAAGACGACCATGTCGTAGCTGTCGCGACTCCGTTGCAGAAATGCCCTGGCGTCGTCGACGTGTACGCGCACGCGCGGGTTATCGTAGATTCCGGACGGGTTGAACCGTCTAGACAGCTCTACCAGCACCGGATCGATCTCGACCGCATCTACCTGTTCGGCCCCATTGAGCACAGCTACTTCGCTGTCCGTGCCACCTCCGGCGCCCAACACCAGCACCCGGCCATGCCGCGGGGACAGCACATAGGGAAGATCGTACGCAATCCGGCCCTCCAATACTCGCGTCTGTTCCGCTTGAGAGAACCGCGCCGGGTCGAGTGTGCAGTGAGGTTGATAGAAGTCGTGGTTGACGCTGATGCTATAGGTGGGTGGGTTCCGCATTGTGCGGACTGCCGGTACTGGCTCTCGAAGCGTCGGCGATGAATCATTGACAAGGTCAAAGGTCCGCCCCACTTCACGCACGGTGACGTAGTAATAAGGCGACCAGATGGCGTTCGGGTCGTTCGAGTGAGCCACCACGGCCATGACGATCGCCATCAGCGGAACCGCCGCGATCCAGACGCGCCTAGGCAAGAACAGGAGAATGACCGCAGTAACGAACCCTATACCCAGGAGCGGAGAGAAGTGCTCGAGCGAAAACAGGCCGAAACATAAGGTACCCGCGAGGCTTCCACCCAGGTCCCAAGAATAGGCCTGTAAAGGCGGCAGCGCATCGAACAAGACCCCAATCCGCTGTCCCAGAGGTACGAACACCATCGCATTCGCGATGAAGATACCGACCAGTACGTGATAGCTGATGAGGCGTGGTGCCTCTTGGTAAAAACGATGCTCTGTGGGCACGCCGGGTAACGTGACGTGCTGAGCAAGCATCAGAAACGCGACGTTGGCGGCAAGCAGCGCAGGCAACCAGGAAAACATTGGCTTTCGGGAGTGGCCAATCATCGCGCCTACGCCGAGGCCGAGAAAGGAGCTGATCAACATGAGGTTGGCGTAGTATGCGACCAGCCTGACAACCGAAGGCGCCCACCGTATGACAGTCAATTCAAGAAACAGCGCGACAAATGATAGCGCGAACAACTCCAGACCCTTGCGAGTGCTGCTGTAAGGGGTGACTAGCTGTCGGGAGGCAGCAGCGTTCCGTTCACCCGAGAGGGCGAGCCCCGCCTCAAAGCCCGATTCTACGTGCCGCCCCTCAGATTCTCGCCACATCCCAGGCGCCCCCCGAAGTCTCAGAGGTACCTTCTATACGGCGCGGCCAAACGGCTCGTCAAGGCACGGCTCTTCGCGGGCAATCCATTACCACGTTGACGTATCGGTGTGCCGACGCACGCGAAACGTCCGTCACTACCGATCGTGTTCCCATCGCCCCATCCTCATTGCCCAGGAACACTTCTGATGGGGAATCCCAAGTCACGCGCAGCAAGCAGCTTGTCGACAGGATTCGCCCGTGGAGCTACAGCGCGCACCCGCTGCCGGACGTTCGCGCCGACACGATTCGTTGCACCACTCCCACGATGGCCGCCGCCTCGACCGGTGCGAGCCCGGCGGAGTGGATGTTGGAGATACACTTGCGTTCGGCATCGGTCGTCGCCGGGGTGGGGGCGTAGGTGAGATAGCAGCCGAGGCTATCGGCGCTGCTGAGCCCCGGGCGCTCTCCAATGAGGTGGACTACCAATTGCGCGCCTGCCGCCATTGCCACGACGTCGGCGATGGCGACACGGCCGTTGCACACCGCTAGCGGCCGCTTTCAGCGCGGCGAGCAGCGGTTCGAGCGCAGCCATGGCCTCAATAGCGGTAGTGCTCCGGCTTGAACGGCCCGTCCACGCTCACACCAATATACGCCGCCTGGTCGTCGCGCAGCGTCGTCAAGTGCGCCCCGATGCGCTTCAGGTGCAAGCGTGCGACCTGCTCGTCGAGCTTCTTGGGCAGGACGTACACCCGCTTCTCGTACGTGCCCGGATTGCCCCACAGCTCCATCTGCGCCAGCACCTGGTTGGTAAACGAGTTCGACATGACGAAGCTCGGATGCCCGGTGGCGCAGCCGAGGTTCACCAGCCGCCCTTCGGCGAGAAGGATGAGGCGCTTGCCGTCAGGAAAGATCACATGGTCGACCTGGGGCTTGATGTTCTCCCAGCGGTACTGCTTCAGGCCGGCGACATCGATCTCGCTGTCGAAATGACCGATGTTGCACACGATCGCCTGGTCTTTCATGCGCGCCATGTGATCGTGGGTGATGACACGATAGTTGCCGGTGGCAGTGACGAAGATGTCCGCCTGATCGGCGGCTTCTTCCATAGTCACGACGCGGTAACCTTCCATGGCCGCTTGCAGGGCGCAGATCGGATCGATCTCCGTGATCCACACGGTGGCGCCGAGTCCGCGCAGGGACTGGGCGCAGCCTTTGCCGACATCGCCGTAGCCGCACACCAGGGCAATCTTGCCGGCGATCATGACGTCAGTGGCGCGCTTGATGCCGTCGACCAGTGACTCGCGGCAGCCGTAGAGGTTGTCGAACTTGCTCTTGGTGACCGAGTCGTTGACGTTGATGGCCGGAAAGGGCAGTTCGCCGCTCTTCTCCATGCGGTAGAGGCGGTGGACTCCGGTGGTGGTCTCTTCCGTGACCCCGCGAATGTTCTTCAGGATGTTGGAGTACCAATGTGGGTGCGTCGCCAGCCGGCGGCGAATGGCGTTGAAGAGAATAGTCTCCTCCTCGCTGTTGGCGTGCTTGAGCACCGAGGCATCGGTCTCGGCTTTCGATCCCAAGATAACCAGCAGGGTGGCATCGCCGCCGTCGTCCAGGATCATGTTGGGCGTGCCCCCGTCGCTCCATTCCATGATGCGGTGGGTGAAGGCCCAGTATTCTTCCAATGCCTCGCCTTTATAAGCGAACACCGGTATCCCACGTGCGGCGATGGCGGCGGCGGCGTGGTCCTGGGTGGAAAAGATGTTGCACGACGCCCAGCGGACTTCGGCACCGAGGGCTATCAGGGTTTCGATGAGCACGGCGGTCTGGATGGTCATGTGCAGGGAGCCGGCGATGCGCGCGCCCTGGAGCGGCTGTCGGCCGGCGTACTCCTGGCGCAACGCCATCAAGCCCGGCATTTCGGTTTCAGCGATGGCAATCTCTTTCCGGCCCCAATCAGCCAGGGCACGGTCGGCGACGTGGAAATCAAGTTGCGGCAATTCAGCGGTATTGACGGACATGCGTCCCTCCCGGTCGTTCGAAATTTGCTTCGCCATGAAGACATAGTCATATAACGATTCATTTATGCGACTGTAAAGACCCATCTATTCGGAGACGGCTAGCGGAACGGCGGTGACGGTCACCGCCTGCTTAGCCCGGCAGGCCTTCCCGTCTACTGCACGGCACTGAATGGCACGGCGACCGTATACTGAGTCAGCCGGAAGATCTCACGACCATCATACAGCAGCACGCCAAACGGTGCGCGTTGCCCGAACTCCTGGCAGAATGCATCGAGCGGCCGGCCGGCAGCAGTGCGAATGCTGTGTGCCGCCTTGACTTCGATCGGGAGCAACCGGCCGCGGTGCTCGACGACGAAATCGATCTCCTCTCCGCTTACGCTGCGGCGATAGAAGATTCCCGGCTTCCGGATCTCGGTCTCGCGCCATGCGAGCAAATACATCGCCAAGCCCGCTCACGCCTCCTCGCCCTCTCGCTTGACCAGGTTGGCTGGCCTCGCTTGCGCCATATCGTCGTAACTCTGGGCGGCCAGATCGATCAGGTCATCTTCGAGCTGTTTACAGAACGGCTCGAACCCAGCCTCGGCGCCCTCACCCTCCGGAACAAAGTACGGTCCCTTCAGGTAGTACTTGATGACGTTGAAGGGTAGCGGCAGGGCCATGCGGTCCCACGTCGGCAGCCGCAGGTAGCGCTTATACCAGGTACGTACCAGAGCGACCGGCTTGTGGCACTCACGGGCAATGATCACGCCGCCCGTCTTCAGGCGGTAGGGAGGACCTTTGGAGCCGTCGACCGTCAGCCCATAGAGCACCAGGTCGGTGGTCCGCATGTGCGTAATCATCGTTCGCAGAATTCCCAGGCGCCGCCGCGACCGGTGCGTGGTCGACCCGCCGCGGAACACGACGAAACCGCAGCGGGCCAGGAGACGTGCGATGACCTCACCGGACTGACCGACGCTTGCCAGGGTATGCGGGGACAAGCCGGCGCGCGCGTATCCGAAGGCTACGGTGGAAATCTCTTCGTGCCAAAGCAGGGCCACGGCGCCGTTGTGCTGCGCCACGATCTCCTTCAGCCGGTGAAAGTTTCCGCTGTCCACCCGGCTCGTGGCCCAGACCAGGCGCATGTACGCCATATAGAGCGGCGGCACGATCGCCGCGGCCAGCTTGGCCAACGGACGCGCAAATATGGGCCGTACCTTCCCCCGGAAGGTGCGCACCAACCACGTCTGTCGCCTGCGGGCCGGGGCCTGCTCGTCGGGTTGCCGCTGCTCCGCGGTCTGCGGCGGCTGCATCAGCGGGAGCGGCTAATCGCCGGGGTACTGGAGAGTAGAAGAAATCTCATCTTTCGGCTGGACGTTTTCCAGCCGACACTTGCACCCGCAGGGTCAAAAAGCAACGATAACAGAGCGCGAGGCAAGCGCGTGCGCTCAGCGCCCCGCTTTGCCCAACCTCCTGGCCATCGGTCCGCAAAGACCTGGAAAACGCCGGCGCCCGGTGGGTGGACCGTGAGGTGGTCGAAGATGGGAATCTCATCACTTCACGCAAGCCGGAGGACTTGGAGGCGTTCTCCTCGGCCGTAGAGCGGCATCTATCCGGTGCTCACTGATCCAGAGCCAGTAGGCGATCCCTAAAGCGCGTTGCGGAGGCTGCGCCAGCTCAAGTGGAGGGAAATGGGCAGGGAGTGAATTGAACACTCGACACAGGGATTTTCAGTCCCTTGCTCTACCGACTGAGCTACCTGCCCGTGATTAGGAATTTCAGTGACTTACGGCCTTCGCGGCGGGTGCCAGAGGGCTGACTGTAGCTGAAAATGTAGCTGGTGTTCCCGGAAAAGCTGCTTCGAGCTTCCGAGCGGCTTCCCGAAGGTCGCCGTCTGAGACGATGACGATGTGGTAGCGATCGAAGACGAACCGCGTCTTGTGTCCGGCCATCTGCATCGCCACTCGTTCAGGTATTCCAGCCCTCACCATGTTCCGCACCGCTGTACGCCGAAAATCGTGCGGGACGTTACCAGAAAGCCCGGCAGCCAGGCAAGCCCGGTGCCACGCCTTGTAGTAGTTCACGATTGGACGGCCGTTGTTGTGGAACACCAGCGGGATGAGCTGGCCTGTCTCGCGTTGCACGGCGAGCGTCCGCTGCCGCTGATCTTCCAGCAGTTGGCGCAACGGAGCGGTCATGTAGATAACCCGGACATCCGCGCCTGCCTCGCGTACGCGCATGCAGTCATCGCCCACGATTATTTCGATGCATTGCGGGCGGCGAACGGGTGAAGAATTTCAACACGGAGAGCAGGAAACGCTCGCTCGAACTTGGAACTACGCCCTCGGCCCCCCAGGGTGGCGCCGTCGGTCACGCCGCGGCGCGCCCAAGGGCAATGTCGCCCGCCAGCTGGATGCGGTCGTACTGTGCCAGTGGACGCACCAGCTTCCCCACCACCACCAGCTTGACTAAGCCGACATCCGCCAACGCCTGCAGATCCGCGTCGATCGATTTCATTGCGCGGCCGGCCGACCGAGCGAGACGGGCGACTGACGCAGGGTGCTTCTCATGGATCAGACGCAGCAGTTCGAGCCGGCGTTCTGTGAGCACTCCCGCGAGTTGGGCGAGGTTCGGGAACCAGATTTCACGCCGGCTTCCTACCGGTTCGCCGCGCATGATGGCGGCCAGATCACTCTTAAGTTCTCGCCGCGATTGTTCCACCGGACCGACCCTGATTACGACAGTGCGCTTCACGCTTGCTCCTCTTTCCTCAGCTGCTCGACATCGCGCGCGAAATCAGCGAGCAGCCGGTCGACGGTGCTGAACACGTACGGGGACTCGTCACCACGGTAGTGCCGATGAGCGCTCTTTCCAAAATGCCAGTCATAACCCGCGCGGCGTTCTCCGTGCCGGTTCCAGAGTGAGAGCCACGCCTTGTATTCTCCCCCAGGCAATCGCCAAACAATGTGAACCTCTCGCCACCCGTCTGGGTGCAGAAAGTCGACCTGCCGTACCTTCCGCGTCCCAGACATTAAAGCCATCCTGCCACGGAGGCTAGCGATTACTCAAGGTCCGCCGGTAGGACTGTGACCGGAGCGCTCCCACGTCACACTGGCCGCGCATTAGTAGCTTGTTCTTCGTGCTGCCCACGTCCAAGCGGATGGTGCTAGCCTCGAAATCCACGTTGCGCCACGGCAGGGGAAGAATCTCCGAGCGACACCGCCACCCGGTCAGGTAGGCGAACGTTATCGGCGGCTTCAGGTAGTCCGCAAGGCACTTGACCACAACGTTGAAGGCCTTCTCCACTGATGCGCGATTCGAGAATCCACGCGCGGTTCAAATCCGGCTTTCAGGTTTTGACCGCAACGCCCCGCGCGAGGTCGGGTGTAAGGTCCGCGACATCTTCGCCGAGCACACGGCGAACGGGGACAGGATCCATGCGATTGCCAACGATGCGTATGGGGCCGACCTTGCCGTGTCGGTCACGGGTAAGCTGGGAGGCCGAGTTGGAATCACACCGCGCATCTTCCTCAAGAAGCTGGTGGCGGATGTCCTTGATCGCGTCGATCAGTTCCCGGACTTCAACCCGCGCCAACATTATGCGTTGACGATTATCGACTCGGAACTCTCCGAGGCCGAGCGAGCCGTATTGGCCGCGGAAAATGTCGACGATATCGAGTTGAACGTGTGACCTCGTTCGATCGGCTGCACCCGGCGCTGCAACACCACATCGTCAACTCGCTCGGGTGGCCCAGCCTACGGCCATTGCAGGAATCTGCCATCGAGCCGCTGCTTGCGGGCACCTGCGTGGGCCCTCGGCGCGTTATCGCGCTAGCCGCACCCGCGGCCAAGGCCGCTGACGTGACACTGGACTTCGTCGGGACGCTTGGAAATGCCGCCACCGTGATCTCGCGGCTGCACGGGGGTGAGAAGCGTCTCGTGTTTTGTGACAGCCGATCGCGCGTGGAGGAGCTGGCGTCGGATCTGCGACGGCGCGGGGTCGACACCTATGTGTCGCACATCCTCGTCGATCAGTAGGCGAATCGTCGCCATCAGCGCCCGAGCTGCGAGCGCACGTTGTCTTCCGTGTTGGCTGCGATGTCCTGGTCGATGTCTTCCTGGTTGTCGTAATAGTAGGAGAGGGCGTCATGAATTTGCGCCAGCGTGAGATGGCGAAATTCGGCGGCTAGCTCTTCGGGCATCATGCCCTGGCACAACACATAGTTCACAACGGAGCGAACTGGGAATTTCGTTCTAGCGATCACTGGGCTGCCCCCGCAGAAGCCTTTTCGAACCTCAATGTGCGGGTGCCGAACCTTTAACGCGGTCCTCATCATCGACGTCTCTCCTCGTCCGTCCCCGGATCATACCTGTATGCCAGCCCGTTTTCGAGACACGGCGAGGAGGGCGCCGCACTCGCGCGGAACACCTGTGTCACCAGATCACAGCCGTCTTACTCTGGGATGGTGGTCCGATTCACCGCGGACCGGACGTGCGGAGCTTGTTGCGCCAGCATTCCCGCCTGCATGTCGAGCGGTTCCCGGCCTACGCGCCGGAGCTTAACCCAGACGAGTGGGCGTGGAGCTACCTGAAACTGCAGCTGGCCAATGGTAGGCCTGACGATGTGCAGGAGCTTTGCCGGGACCTGTTATCGGGCTGCCAATTGGCAGTTCTTGGGTCAAACGCAGGGACGCGGGCGTCTGGAGCCCAATCATGAAAGCCGCACGAGCAAGAAAGACATCTTGGTCTACCCGCTGCAATCGGACTGGCAGCAATGCTTGCGGAACGGTGCTCATGCCGTCGACTTGAAGAAACGCTACCGCAACGACCTGCGGGCGAGCCGCACCCCGACGATCGATGACGCCTTCGTCTCGTTGTGGGAGGAGGTGGTCCATCTCTTCCACGACGTGGCTGCCCAGTACGACCAGCAGTGGCGGGTGCGCAAGCGGGTCATCGACTCATTGATACTCATGCTGCTGAGTCGAGGACTTCCACGCCAAAACCGAGCGCGGCGTCAAACAAGAACTCTTCGCGCATTTAGTCCCGGTTACCATGAACCGGCTCTTCGCCAATCGCGCCGTGAAACGCAAGGAACCTTTCTTCAGGGTGGCACCGAATGGGCACCCAAGGACGAGAATGTACCTCTTCCGATAACGACGTTATGTCCTTGTGCCGCAACGATTAGAGAAAACGCGCCCGGGGTGATTCGAACACCCGACCTACAGATTCGAAGTCCCTCCCAGGAGGATGAGGAAAGGCAGGACTGACAAGGGTTTCCGCTTGTTCACTAGGTCTGGCCGTCTTCCGGCACTACGATCCCTTTCGACCTATTACGGTCATTTTCGATGCGCTACTGACACCATTACTGACACCAGAATCCCGGTGCTGAATGGCTCGAACTGGCGCACCTGAGACCGAAGCAGCAAAGGGCTGTAGCGGCGCTGTTGACTCGGGCGGAGTCAGCGTTGGAGCCATTGAGCCAACTGCCGAGATGTGAATCTAGGCGGGAGGCAGAAAGCTTACCGAACGGGCTTGAGCAACTGATGGCGAACGCGCTGGTGCTGATATTGGAGGACGAGGAACGAGGATGAAACCAGCCGGGCGCATGCAACTGCCTGCGAACTTCATGAGTACGATCGAACCTCATGAGCGCACGTAAATGCACCGCTACACTTTTGCACGCAGCCCCGGAGCGGGTTCGGGAATCGCAGTAAATGAACACAAAGTGCAAGGACTTGCCACGGTGGGCTAGGGGCACTTACTTCACTG
>Ga0214473_10000848_pt1 | contig 41875 bp, 34 predicted proteins | sample RVTome_7_FD_203509 | JGI IMG/M metagenome (GOLD analysis project Ga0214473, IMG submission 203509) | Soil microbial communities from uranium-contaminated site in the Upper Colorado River Basin, Wyoming, United States - RVT98D197 | ecosystem: Environmental > Terrestrial > Soil > Contaminated >...
TTCCGGCGGCGGGCGAACCGCTGACCGCCGTGTGCGGCGGCTGTCATGGCTCCCACGGCGTGAGCACCGATGCGGCGACTCCGAATCTTGCGGGTCAGGATGCCCGGTATCTGGTGAACGCCATCATTGCCTACCGGAAAACCCGCCGGCATGAAGGCATGGAAGCCTATGTTGGCGACCTGAGCCAGCAGGACATCGAGAATATCGCCGCGTTTTACGCGATCCAGAAATCCAGGCCCGCTGAAAAGGGACAAACGATCGTGCAGGAACTGATCCGGAAATGCGATCGTTGCCATGACGTCAATGTGGACAACGCCTCGATGGCGGTCCCAAAAATCAGCGGGCAGGACAAGGATTACCTGATCATGGCGCTGCGGGCGTATCGCGATGATCGACGCGAAAGCTCGATGATGCACAACATGAGCCTGCCTTACAGCGACTCCATCATCGAGAGCGTCTCGTCTTTCTATGCGAGCCAGCCGGCCAAATAAGCGCGCGCCGGCAAGGCTGTAGCGCCGGATTCCCGCGTGACGGCTCCGCTGCCGGTGGCCGTCACCAGCCGGCCGAAAAGCAGCGCCCCAGCTCGCCGAGCTTTTCCGGATCGCGCAGCGTGACCTCGCGCCGGTCCACGGACACGAGTCCGTCCTGCTCGAAGCGCGAGAACACGCGACTGACCGTTTCCGTCGCGAGGCGCAGGTAATTCGCGATGTCGCGGCGCGACATCGCGAGTGTCAGCTGGGTCGCCGAATAGCCGCGCGCCTTCATGCGCGACGACAACGATAGCAGGAAACCCGCCACCCGTTCCTCCGCGCTGAAGTCACCGGCCAGCGAATGGCTGAGCGCCAGCTCTTTCGACAGCAGCCTCAGCATCGAGTGCTGCAACCCGGGCACCTGGCGGCCGAGATCCGCGATTCCGGCATAGGGCAGCTCGCAGACGGATGCCGTATTGAGTGCGATGGCATTGCACTGGTGCTTTTCGGGCCAGATGGCGTCCAGCCCGATCAGCTCACCCGGCAGGTGAAAGCCGAGCACCTGCTCGCGCCCGTTGGCCTCGACCAGGTAGGTCTTGAAGAATCCGCCGCGCACCGCGTACAGCACGCGCAGCGGATCGCCGATGCGAAATAGATGTTCACTCTCGTTCACGGGACCGCGTGGCGTGACGAGCTCCTCGAGGCGCTGCATGTCGCCGGGCGCCAGACCCATGGGCAGGCACAATTCCGAAAGCGAACAGGTGCTGCAGGTGCGGCGCAGCTGGTAGAGATTGAGCGATGGCTGGGTCGCGTGGCCGCCCAAGCAGGAGCCCTCCGCAGGTAAATAGGGCATTGTACACGGCGGGTTCGCGGGCGGCGCAGCGCGTCAGACGATGCGAGAAAATCTCTGCTTGCCGCTTTCGATCTGCGGTTTCAGGTAGGCGTCGAATTGCATCGCGATTGCACGGACCAGCAGCCGTCCGAGCGGCGTGACACGCAGGCGCGCGGGTTCGATTTGTATCAGGCCGTCTGCTGCGAGCGTGGCCAGGCCGTCGAGTTCCTCACTGAAGTGCGTGCTGAAGTCGAGGTCGAATCGCTCGCCGAATTCGCGCACATCCAGCTCGCCGCGGCACATCAGGTCCTGGATCACGGCGCGACGGATCCGGTCCTCGCGCGTCAAACGGTGGCCGCGCCAGATCGGCAAGCGTCCCACATCGAGGGCCCCGGCCCAGTCGTCCAGCAGGCGATGGTTCTGGATGTACAGCTCGTCGCCCAATTGGCCGATCGCGCTCATGCCGAGGCCGATCAGGTCGAGCCCGGCGTGGGTCGAGTAGCCCTGGAAATTGCGCTGCAGGCTCCCCTTGGCGAGTGCGACGGAGAGCTCGTCGCCGGGAAGCGCGAAGTGATCCATGCCGATGTAGACGTAGCCCGCGGCCGTCAGCTTGTCGATCGTGACGCCGAGCAGCGCAAGTTTTATTTCCGGTGGGCACAGATCCTCATTTCTGATCTGCGTCTGCGCCTTGAATGTCTGCGGCAGGTGCGCGTAGCTATAAGCGGCTATGCGGTCGGGGCGTGCCGCGATCACCTGCTCGAGGGTGCGCGCGAAACCCGCTTCGGTCTGCCTCGGAAGGCCATAAATCAGGTCGACCGATACCGACTGGAAGCCATTGCATCGCGCTCCCGCAATTACCGCCAGGACATCTTCCCGCGGTTGTATCCGGTTGACCGCCTTCTGCACCTCCGGGTCGAAATCCTGGACGCCCAGGCTGATGCGGTTGAAGCCCTGGCCGGCGATGGCCGCGAGCCTCGCATCGTCCACCGTTCGCGGATCGACCTCGATCGAGTACTCGCGCTGGCTGTCGTCGCGCAGTGAAAAGCTGTGGCGGATGAACCGCATCAGCTCAGCGAGTTCGGCGTCGCTGAGGAAGGTCGGCGTGCCGCCCCCGAAGTGCAGCTGGTCCACGTTCCGGTCACGGTCGAACAGTCGGGCCTGCAATTCGATCTCGCGCTGCAGGCGGCTCAGGTAGCGTGCGCCGGCCGTGCGGTCACGCGTGATGATCCTGGTGCAGCCGCAGTAAAAGCACGGTGCAGTGCAAAACGGCACGTGCACATAGATCGAGAGCGGCCGCGGGATCGGGTCGTCGTTGGACGCCCTTGCGGTCCTCAGGTATTCGCCCTCCCCGACGGCTTCGGTGAACTGCGGGGCGGTCGGATAAGAGGTGTACCGCGGCCCCGCCACATCGTAGCGCCGCACCATGGCCGCATCGAAACGAACCCCGACCCCCATGCACCGGGAGTCTGCGGCCTGCCGGGGCCGACCCGCATTGACCTGAGTCAGGAGGCCACGGCCGGCGGGCCGGGGCGCGATACCGGATGCTCAGACCGGGCTGGCGGGCGACCCGCCCGGCTGCCAGTTGGCCACCCAGTCCGGGAACCCCTCCGGCGCAAGCGGCCGTGCGTAGTGGAAGCCCTGGGCGAAATCGCAACCCATTTCGGCCAGCTGGCGCGAGACCGCTTCGCTCTCGACGCCCTCGGCCACCACCGCCAGGCCGAAGGAGTGCCCCAGCGCAACCACCTGTTCGACGATCTTCCGGTCCGCCTTGTTCACGAGCATGTTCATCACGAAAGACTTATCGATCTTGAGCTCGTCCGCCGGAATCTCCTTCAGGTATGACAGGCAGGAATAGCCGGTACCGAAGTCGTCGATCGAGATCCGCGCGCCCAGTTCGCGGATCTGCGTCAGTATACGATGGCTGCGTTGCCGGTCGATCATTAGCGCATTTTCCGTGACCTCGACCGTGAGCCTCGACAGGTTGACGGACCAGACACCCGCGGCACTTTGGATCATGTCTACGAGGTCCGCATCGCAGATCGAGGACGGAGTCACGTTGACGGCGACGCCGAGGGGCCCGAGCGATTCCGGCCATTCGCCGAGCTGGCGCAGGGCGCGATGGAAAGCGAACTGCGTCAGGGGATTGATCTGGCCCGTCATCTCGGCAACGTCGATGAATATTTCCGGCGGCACATTGCCCGCCTCGGGCCGGTTCCAGCGCATCAGCGCCTCGGCACCGACCACCCGCAGCTCCGGCAGCGCAAGCTTTGGCTGGTAGTTCATCACCAGGTCGCCGTGCTCCAGCGCGCTCGCCAGCTGCGTTTCGAGGTCCCAGCCGGCCACCAGCTCTTCCGCCTTGCGCGCGGTGTAGACCGCAACCGGCTGCGAGGTCTTCCAGGCCTCGAGCAGCGCAATCTCGCCGCACTGTATCAGCGCCTCGGGCGAGCGTGCATGCGCCGGGAACATGCCGATGCCGACCGACAACCTGACGGTTGCGCGCTGCCCGCCAGCCGCGAGCGGCTCGGTGCCGTTCCGCAGGATCTTGTTGGCCGCGAGGATCGCGTGCCCCTGGTTGCGCAGGTTCGAGAGGATGAAGGCAAACTTGCGATCGCTGAGGCGCGTGAAGTAGTCCCCCGGGCGCAGTATCTGCGACAGGCGGTTGCGCAACTCGTCCAGCATGTGGCTGGCGTTCACGGGACCGGCGGTCGCGTAGAGGCGCTCGAGCTGGTGGACATAGACCACGAGGACCGCGACGTCGTAGAGGCGGCTTTCGCGCGCGGCGAGCCGGCTGCGGATGGCCTCGAGGCAATCCGAGTAGCTGCTGCCGGTAACGGGCATCGGGATAGCACTGCTCATGGCATCAGTTCAGGTAGTACTCGGCCGGATCGACGCCGAAGGCGCCGGGCTCAAGACCGGATTCGATCCAGAGTGAAGCCTGGTCATCCGCGGTCGCAAACATCTGGTTCAGGTCGACGACGCGGTACTCGTCGAGCGGCTTCTTGTCCGCATCCAGGATGATCATCACCTCGGGGCGCAGGCGCCGGATGCGGCTCTGGGCCGTGACGACGGCGACCTCGCCGGTATTCAGGAGCACCAGCGTGCCGGTCGGGAACATGCCGATCGCCTGGGTGAACTGGTCGACGATCTCAGCCTGGAACTCGGTGCCGGCCAGCGCGCGTAGCTGCCTGAGCGCGCCGTACGAGGACTGCGTGCTCGCGTAGGGCCGCGAGGTGATCATCGCGTCGTAGGTGTCGACGATGCCGGCGATGCGGCCGTACACGGGAATCTCACTGCCCTTGAGCCCGTTCGGATAGCCTGAGCCGCTATAGCGCTCGTGGTGGAAGGCAACCATGTCGAGCACGCGCTGATCCAGGTCGCCGGCCTGCTGCAGCACGTCGATACCGAACTCCACGTGGCGGCGCACGAGCTTGATCTCCTCGGCGTCGAGCTTTCCCGGCTTGTTCAGTAGTTCCTCGGAAATCCTGATCTTACCGACGTCGAGTAGCATCGCGCCGAGCGCCACGACGCGCAGCGCATCGCGATCAAGGCCGATCTCGCGGCCGAGTACGGTCGCCCATACCGATGACGCGAGCGCGTGCGAATACAGGTAACCGCCCTTGCGCCGGATCCGCATCAGGCAGGACATGGCAGCGGGGTTGCGCAGCACGCTGTCCACCATCGGCTCGACGGCGGTCTCGAGCCTGCGCAGGTCGAGTTTACCGGAGCTGCGCAGGGTGCCCATGGCCTCCTCGACGGAGCTGTACATCTCCACCTGGATGCTGGACGCGGGACGGATCTCGTTCTTGAGGCCGCGCATCGCCTCGGTCGGTTTCTTGTCGGCGTGCGGGATCGGCGGCGGCAGCTCCGCCGGGGTCTCATCGTCCTCGTTGCGCGTATCGACGACCACGTGCCGACAATGGGCGCGCAGTGCATCGATCTCTTCCTGGTTGCGGATGTAGAAGCCCTGGAACAGAAACGGTGTCTCGAGCCAAGGCCGATCGAGCTCGGACACGTACATGCCGATCTCGACATCCGCGACAGAGAATTTCCTGTACCTGGACAAGTGCATGCATTCCGAAATCGGCAGCTGCTGGTGGCAACAGTGACAAACCATGCAGAAAACGAACGTGACGCGGGACGCAAAAATATGACAAATGGCCCGCCCGCATTGACCTGACTCGGGAGGCGGTGGCCGGTCAGCCGCGGCGCGCTACCGGATGCTCAACCACGGCTGGCAGGCGTCCCGCCCGGCTGCCAGTTGGCCACCCAGTCCGGGAACCCATCCGGCGCGAGCGGCCGGGCAAAGTGGAAGCCCAGCGCGTAGTCGCAGCCCATGAAGATCAGCTCGCGCGACACCGCCTCACTCTCGACGCCCTCGGCCACCACCGCCAGGCCGAAGGAGTGCCCCAGTGCGACCACCTGCTCGACGATCTTCCGGTCCGCCTTGTTCACGAGCATGTTCATCACGAAGGACTTGTCGATCTTGAGCTCATCCGCCGGGATTTCCCGCAGGTAGGACAATGAAGAGTAGCCGGTGCCGAAGTCGTCGATCGAGATACGCGCACCCAGCTCGCGGATCTGCGTCAAGACGCGATGGCTGCGCTCCCGGTCGATCATCAGCGCATTTTCCGTCACCTGGATCGTGAGCCGCGACAGGTCCACGGACCACCGAGCCGCGGCACCCTGGATCATGTCCACAAGCCCGGAATTGCAGATCAGCGACGGTGTCACCTTGACCGCGACGCCGAGCGGTCCGAGCGATGCCGGCCATTCGTTGAGCTGGCGCAAGGCCCGGTGGAAGGCGAACTGCGTCAGCGGGTCAATCTGGCCCGTCATCTCGGCAACGTCAATGAAGGTATCCGGTGGCACGTTGCCGACCTCGGGCCGGTTCCAGCGCATCAGCGCCTCGACACCGACCACCCGCAGGTCGGGCAGCGCGAGCCTGGGTTGGTAGTTAAGGACCAGGTCGCCATTCTCCAGTGCGCTCGCCAGTTGTGTCTCGAGGTCCCAGCCCTCCGCCAGTTCGGCCGCCTTGCGTGGAGTGTAGACATTGACGGGCTGGGAGGCTTTCCAAGCCTCGAGCAGAGCAGTCTCGCTGCACTGCATCAGCGCTTCAGGCGAACGCGCGTGCGCCGGGAACATGCCGATGCCGACCGAAAGCCTGACGCTCGAGCGCTGTGAACCGGCCGTCAACGGCTCCGCCCCAGTCCGCAGGATCTTGTTGGCCGCGAGGATCGCGTGCCCCTGATTGCGCAGGTTCGATAGTACGAAGACAAACTTGCGATCGCTCAGTCGCGTGAAATAGTCCCCCGGGCGCAGTATCTGCGACAGACGGTTGCGCAACTCGTCCAGCATGCGGCTGGCGTTCACGGGACCGGCGGTCGCGTAGAGGCGCTCGAGCTGGTGAACATAGACCACGAGGACCGCGACGTCATAGAGCTTGCTTTCGCGCGCGGCGAGCCGGCTGCGGATCGCCTCCAGGCAGTCCGAATAGCTGCTGCCTGGGACAGGACTGGGAATCGCGCTCGTCATGGCGTCAGTTCAACTCGTGCTCGGCCGGGGTCGCGGCTGCCGGTGATGGCAACAGTGACAAACCGCGCAGAAAACGAGCGTGACGTGGGGCGCAAAAATATGACAAACGGCGACCCCCCCGGGGGGATCGCCGTCGTGTCAGGTGCCAGCGGCCGGTTTTACCTGCCGAAATCCTTCCGGTAGGTCACGCCGATCGTGCGCGGCTGGTTGGTCAGGTAGCCAACACGGGCGACGCGCCCACGCTCCTGGTCCAGGCCCAGCTTCGCCGACTCGTCCGTCAGATTATTGATGAACAGGGACGCCTCCCAGCCTTCGCTGCGCACGCCAAAGCGCACATTCGCGATGTCGTATTCCGGCAGCAGCGGATCGAAGGTAACGCTCAGGATGCTGCTCGCCCCGTAACTGGTCGCACGTTTCGGAGTTCCGTCAGCGTTATAAATCATGCTGTTGAACGTCCCGAAGCCGGATGCCTGATCTGCGACTTGTGTGTAGCGGTCGCCGACGTGCTGGTAACTGGTCGTCAGATAGCCCTCCAGCGTCGCAGTCAGCGGCCACTTGTAGGTCGCGTTCGCGGACATCTGGAACTCCGGCGTCACAGGCTGCCGGAAGCCGGCCTCGCTCGCCCCGACAATCGTCGTATCGAGTTCAGAGCTGACGAAGCTGGCCGACAGGCCGAAATCGAAGTGATCCGTCGGCTGTGCTGCCAACTCGATTTCGATACCCTGCGAATGCGCCTTCGGCACATTGATCACGAGGCGGGACGAGCAGGAGCCCGCCAAAACTACCGCCTGCAGGTCGTCGATCTCTGAGTCGTAGACAGAAACATTGAACTGCGCGCGCCCGTCCGCGAAGCCAATCTTGGCGCCGAGCTCGTAATTCCACAGCTCCTCGTCCACGAAGAGGGGCCGGTTTGTAAACGTCGCCAGGTCCGCTGGAGAACACAGGCCGGTATTCAGCGGGTCATTGATGCCGCCGAGGCGGAAGCCCTTGGAGGCCTGCGCGTTCAGCTGCACGTTCTCGTTAACGTCATAGGACAACAGGAAACGTGGCAGGAAACCGTCCGAACTCGTCGATCCGGGGCCATCGCTCGGGTCGGCGAAAAGGCCGCCAAACGTCAATACGCGGTTTTCCTCGAAATCGAAGTACCGGCCGCCGACCGTCAGCGTGGCCTTCTCGCCCAAGCTGATATTGACCTCGCCAAACACTGCGAACTGCGTGAAGTCGTAGGGAATATCCGAAAAGAACGGCATGTCGTCGACCGGCGCACCCAGATCAGTGCTAGGCAGGCAGTTGGGAGGCGCCCCATCGCAAAGCAGCAAATCCACCAGCGCGTCGTAGCCCGGCGTCGGCAACTGCTGGCCATAATCGCGCTGGATGTCGCTGTAGAAAGCGCCTGCGACCCACTGGAATCCACCGTCGTAATCGGAAGCGACGCGCAATTCCTGCGTGAACATCTCAATCTGCGTCGCATCGTATAGCGGCGAATCCAGCCGGATCTGGTCCCCGTTGCCGCCCAGGTTGAAGTACGTGACGCTTCCGCTCAGCTGCGTCGCGTCGCGGATCACGAGGATGTCGCGGTCCGTGTAGGAACTGATCGACGTCAGCGTGTGATCGCCAAAGCCCGCCTCGACCGTCAGGTCGACCAATGTGAATTCGTCCTCGAATTTCTCCTGCAACTGCGTGTACTGCTGCCGGTCCTGCAGCGTCACGCGCGGTTCGGTCGTCGTGTTCGGATTCGCCAGCATGTTCCACACATCGGTGCGGTTGAAGCCGTCCATGTCCACGTTCTGGTAAACCACACGCGGTGTGATCATCAGGTTTTCGTTCGGCTCGAAGCGCATGGCCGCGCGAACACCATAGCGCGTGCCGCCATTGACGTCCTGATTCACCGATCCGCCTGGTTGCACGGCGTCGATGAAGCCCGGAATTTCCGAGTAGTAGCCGACCACGCGGAGCGCCGCGGTGTTTCCCATCGGCATGTTGAACATGCCGCTGACGTTGCCGCCGACGTCGCCGCCATCGATCGAGCTGCCAGTCACTTCGATGTCGCCGTAGCTGCCACTCAGTTCGGGCTGGTTGCTGATGTAGCGCACCGTGCCGCCCACCGAGCCGGAGCCGAACAGCGTGCCCTGCGGGCCGCGCAGCACTTCGACGCGATTCAGGTCGTAGAGCTCGAGATCGGGCGTGAACAGCGACAGCGAGACCGGTGACTCGTCCATGTAGACACCGACCTGCTCCTTGACGCCCGGCAGGTCGCGGTCGATCTTGCCGCCCGAGGTGCCGCGAATTGCAATCTGGCTCTGGCCGGGGCCTAGATTCAGGACCGTGAAGCCGGCGATGTTTCTCGAGATGTCTTCGAGATTGTTAGCGCCGGATTCACGCAGTGCTTCCCCGGTGCGCGCACTGATCGCGAATGGCACGTCCTGCATCGACTCGGCGCGCTTGCGCGCTGTCACCTGGACTTCGCCCAGCGCCGTCTGCGCCCAGGCCCCATGGCTCAATGCGAGCGCCACCGCTGCGGTGACCAGGGATGCCGGTCGTGGCCGAAGAATACTGTTCATGTGTCTCCCCCGTTAGGGCCCGGCTGATCCGGGCCTGTTGTTATACAGCAGTTTCCCCGCAAAGCGTTTTTCCCGCAAGTCCGCGCTGCTGTTGCGCAAGGACAACGTGGTGGGCCCGCTGGGATTCGAACCCAGGACCAAGGGATTCACGTGGCCCCGTCGTTTCCGGCGGGCGCGGACTATCTCTTCACCCGCGGCAGCTTGCCTGCCGTGAGGGTGCGGGACGCTCTTGCCTGTCATCAAGGGCACTGAAGCCCTCAGGTAGTCTCTGCACCTTCCGGCGGTGTACCGCCGGCTTGGCTCAGGATTGCCATCAGCCGCCCGTGGCGCTGGAAGGTTTCCCTGAATTCGTCCCGTCCACTCGACCCCTTTCGGGGCCGAGGCACCTTTCCGAGGAAGATGAGTCCCCTGCTCTAACCACTGAGCTACAGGCCCGGCGAAAGTCTAGCAAATCACGCTTATGCGGGACGGACTCGCACCCGGTTGCGGGACTTGAGACAATACGGGGGACGATCTGGGTGGCACCCCAAGTCCCCCCATTCCAGGAGTTGAACCAATGGTCGACGAGAAGTTTTCCAGGCGCAGATTGCTGCAAGGCGCCCTTGCGGGTCTCGCCGCCGTGCCAGCGGCCACTTTGATCGGACGCGAAGCGGCCGCGGCAGAGCTGCTGTCCGAGAACGATGCGACGGCGAAATCGCTCGCTTATGTCGGCGATGCGGGCAAGGTCAACCCGAAGGCCAACCCGACCTACAAGCCGGGACAGAGCTGTGCGAACTGCATCCAGTTCACGGGCAAGGCGGGAGCCGCTGACGGTCCCTGCAACATCTTCCCGGGCAAGCTGGTGAAGGCCAAGGGCTGGTGCAAGGTCTGGGTATTGAAGCCCGGCGCCAAGCTCGGCTGAGACCCGGCGGAGTCTCCTGTCGCTGGCCCGGCGGCCCCTTGGCGCCGGGCCATTTCATTCAGTCCGGGTTCAGGGCCCCACGACGAGACTGTGGCCGTCGGTGCCGGCCGTCGGCGGGCTGACCGGCTCCGGCAGACTGGGGTGCCTCGGGGTCCGGGTGGGTCGGCGATGGCCGGGCCGGCTTGGATTTATCCATCGCAGCCGGAAACAAAAACCCCGCCTTGCGGCGGGGTCAGGTCCCTCTTGGTTCGTCGTCGCGCCGGTGGTCCGGCTGCATTGTTGTTATTCGTTCAGGCGCACTCCCCTCGCGGTGGACTCAGGCCCGGCATCCCCCTTCCTACCGGCATCTACAGACAACTTGCGTGCCAAATCACATGTGCTTCTTTATTATCAATGGCTTGTGACAATTCGGCACAGGCGGCTGCGCCCGATTATGTCTAAAGCGTAAGAAAACCCGACAACCCGGAGAGCCCTTGCAGGACCCGCGTTTCCCCGATCGGCGGCCAGCCCTGGTCGATATGGCAACGGGCGGCGAGCGCCTGCAAAAAGTCATGGCCGACGCCGGGCTCGCCTCGCGTCGTGATTGCGAACTCGCGATTCGCGCCGGCCGCGTCAGGGTCAACGGGCGACGGGTCATCGCCTTGCCCTGCCTCGTGGCACCGGGCCGGGACCTGATCGAATTCGACGGCGTCGTCATCGACACGCGCGAGCGACGGGCCACCCGTCCACGCGACCGCCTGTACCTGATGCTGAATAAACCGCGCGGCGTGATTTCCACCGCGCGCGATCCCGGCGGCCGACCCAATGTCGTGGCCCTGGTCGAATCGGCGGTGCCAGCCGGCGATCGCGTCTATCCGGTCGGCCGGCTCGATGCCGACTCCACCGGCCTCGTGCTGCTGACCAATGACGGCGAACTCGCGCATCGCCTTGCGCATCCACGTCACGGCGTCGCCAAGGAATACCGCGTCAGCGTGCAGGGCCGGCTGTCCCCGGAAGCGCTCGCACAACTCTCGAAGGGGCTTTACCTGGCCGATACGAAGGAGCCTGAACGCGGCGCGAAACTCGCGCGCCTCGAGCAATTACGCGTCGTGAAGCAAGTGAAGGATCGCCGCCGCGGCGACCTGTCGCTGGTCTCGGTGACGCTGCGGGAGGGCCAGAACCGCGAGATCCGCCGCCTGTTCGCGCGGGTCGGCGTCAAGGTGCGCAGGCTGGAGCGGGTCGCCCTCGGGCCGCTGCGTCTTTCCGGGCTCGCGATCGGCCGGTTCCGGCGCCTGCGCGACGGCGAAGTCGCGGCGTTGCATCAGGCAGTCGGACTCGGCTGACGCGGCAGCGCCGCCATCGGCGTGCCGGTAAACTGCGGACATCGCAATCACCGGACGGCCCCATGGCCGATGCCAGTACCAGAACCGCAGCCTGGCTGCTCGCCGTCATGGCGTTCCTGATCGCCTACGGATCGTTGTACCCGTTCCGATTCGAAGCCGTCGCCGGCGCTGGTCCATTCGAACTGCTGCAACGCCTGTCGTTCGCGCGCACGACCCGCAGCGACATCGCGGCCAATGTGCTGCTGTACCTGCCGCTCGGCGCGAGCCTGGCCTGGTTGCTTGCCGGGCGAATCGGCGGCCTGCCGGCCGTCGTCGCGGCGACCCTCGTCGGCGCGCTGTTGTCGCTCGCCATCGAGTGGGCGCAATTCTACGAGACCCGTCGCGTCGCGAGCCTGAGCGACTTCAGCTGCAACACGATCGGTTCCGCGGCCGGTGCATTTCTTGCGCTGGCAATTGCCTCAACGCATCGCCGCTTGCGTGCCTCGCCCCTCTCGGGGGTGCTGCGGCATCCGGTCGCGGCCGCGCTGCTCTTGTCCTGGATCGGCTATCGTCTCGCGCCCTTCGCGCCGGTGCTCGATCCCGGAAAATGGGCCTCGGCATTCGCGCCGCTCGCCGAGGGCGGCTGGTGGACTCCGGGCTCCACCCTGCTGCATGTGCTCGCCTGGCTCGTGCTGGTGCTCGCCTGCGAGCGGTTCGCGGCAGGCCGGGCACGCCGGGTGGCCGCAATCGCGATGTTGATCGTGCTGGCCGGGCGGGTGCTGTTTGCCGGCCTTGTGCTTGAACCAGCGGAACTGGCGGGCATGGCCGTAGCGCTAGTGCTGGCCGGCCTGTTGCTGCGCCTGCCAGTCGAGCGCGCGGCCAGCCTGCTCGCAGCGGCGCTGATCGCCCTGATCGCCATCCAGGGCCTGTCGCCCTTCGATTTCCAGCTCACGCAGGACCGCTTCGCCCTGATGCCGTTCGGCGAATCGCTGACGCGCTACCGCGCGACCAACCTGACGGACATGTTCCTGCGCTGCTACAGCTATGGCGCGCTCGTCTGGCTGCTGGCGCGCAGCGGACTGTCTGCGATTCCGGCCACGGCGCTCGGCGCCGGCATCGTGTTTTCCATCGAGCTGCTGCAGACCTGGCTGCCCGGCCACACGGCGGACATTACGGACCCGTTGCTCGCCATCGCGGCCGGCGGCCTGATCGCCGTGTTCGAGCGCAACGGGGGCGCCCGATGAGGAACAATTCGCGACTTGCCAGGAACATGAGCAGGTCGCGGTTGTCTGTTGTCCTTACCATGGCCCCGATCGCGGTTGTACTGTCTGTTTCCTTCGTTGCATTCAACGCAGCCAGCGCAACAGATGAAGTTCCGCAGGATGCGGGCGCGCCCGCGGCCGCCGAACAGGTTCCGCAGCTCGACCCGCGCATGGAAGCCTATGACCAGTTCAGGGCGCTGCTCGAAACCGGGCAGTATGCCGAGGCCCTGCCGCTGGCCCAGCGTGTCGTGGAACTGACCGAGGTCGCCGCCGATCGGGATATCGAGTTGCCGGTCGCTTACAACAATCTGGGCGCCACGCAATTCCAGCTCGGCAACTACGCAGACGCGGAGGCCAGTTACCAGAAGTCGCTCGAACTCGTGGAGTCGAGGCAGGGCATCTCGTCACGGCGCCTGGTCGTGCCGCTGACGGGTCTCGGGACGGTGTACGCGGCGCTCGATCAGCATCCACTGGCCGCCGAATACTTCGATCGCGCATTGGCGGTCAGCCGCCGCTCGGAAGGTCTCTTCAACCTCGCGCAGCTCCCGCTGATAGACCAGCTGGTCAACAGCCTCTATGTGCTGGGCGACTACAAGGGCGTCGAGCGCGGGCGTTTCTACGCCCTGAAGATTGCGGAACAGAACTACGGTTTCGACGATCCCCGTACTCTGCCGGCCACGACGCAGCTGGCGTCCTTTTACGAGTCCGTCTCGCAATTCGCTGCCGCTCGCGGGATGTACCTGCGCATGCGTGACATCAGCATGCAGGAAAGCGGCGGCTTCAATCCGCTCACGATCCGCAGCCTGATTGCCATCGCCCGCACGCATCGGCTGCAATACACGCTGGACCCGACTTCGCTTGTTGACGACATGGCATTGCGGGATCTGGACTACGGCGACCCGGTGCCTCAGGGGAACCAGTCATCGTTGTTGGCGCCACACGCAAATCGCGCCGGGCTGAATTCCATCGAGTCGGCGCTGAGCTTGCTGCGCAGCACCCCCGATCCGCCGTCCCAGCTCTTGCTCGAGGCGCTGGTCGAAATGGGCGACTGGTTCATGGCCACCGCCAGGCTGGGCGCTGCGATGCCGTTCTACGCCGAAGCATCGACAATCCAGCCCGTGGAGCCGGATCAGGGCAATCCGCTGCTGGCCCCGCGCGTGGTCTTCTACCGACCGCCGGTGGCGGCGGTGCGCAGTATCGAAACGGATTCGAGAAAACTCCTGATACGCAAGACGGTATTCAGTCTCCTGGTCACGGAGACCGGAGACACGCAAGACATCACCGTCGTGTCGTCCGACATGTCGGAAGCACAGCAGGTCCTGGCCCGGCGCGCGCTGGAGCGTGCGGTCTACAGCCCGCGGTTCGAGCAAGGCCGGCCGGTCGCAACCGAAGGGGTCCTGTTCACCGGCGAATGGCGCGAACTGGAACCCATCGAGGCACCGTCAGCCGCCGGAACCTGAATCCGGCTTTGGCTCGGCTGCCGGCGGGGGCTCGGGCGGTTGCATCGCACCGCGCAACAGCAGGCGCACGCTTTCCTCGTCCGTGAACTCGACCGCGACCTTGGCGCCCGCGTCGCGCATCGCGCGCTGGGTCGCCAACTTCAGCGGTTTTTCGCTTCCCAGGGAACCGCTCGACTCGCGACCATAACCGGTGAAGCCGAAGGCATCGACCCGGCCTCCGGACCCATCGTAGACGGTGAGTAAATAGCGAATCGTCACGATGTACGCATCGCCGGCCACGTCCCGGGGCGTCAGGAATGAATATTCCTCGAATTTCGGCTCCAGAACCATCGTGAGCGGCGGCTGGATGTCGGCGACACGGGTCGGATCCTCGACCGGGACGACTTCCCCAAACATCGCATTCAGCAGCCAGTCGAGATTCTGCACGTGCGCGGGGCCAAGCGTGACCTCGTAATCGACATCGCCGCGCTTCTCCTTGTGCACGTACTCGCGGAACTCCTTCGAGTAGTAGATGCCGACACGTACCGGCAGCCGGTCGATCAGGGGCGGCGGCAACTCGGTCCGGGGCGCGACGGCCGTCGTGCCGCAACCCGCCAGCAGCAACGACACCAGGGGCGCGACAGCCAGCGAACGGAATGAATGGATCCTCATCAATTGCTCCGTCGCAGGCTCGCGGCCTGACCTTCCGGCAGGCCGACGAACACGCCGCCGTTCCTGGCCGACAATATGCGCATCAGGGTTGCATACCGCATGCTCGTGTGCTGGGGATACTCGCTCGGAATCGGGAATCCCAGCGAGTGGATGCGGACCAGCCGCTCCCCGGTGCCGCCGGCGCGGTTGATGCGATCCACCGTGTCGACGACCTCCTGGATCGACGGCCCGGTGAATTCGTCGCCGAAGACATAGACGCTGATCATGTGCTCGCGGGTCCAGAAGGTGCGGACCGCCGCAATGATGCCTTCCGACGGACTCGAGTTCGAGAATGCCTGCCAGCCCCGGAAGCGATCCAGGATCGCCCGCCGCCGTGCTGGCGAGTCCGGAATCCACTTGGCGCGGTACTCGCTGAACATGTACCCGCCCTCGTCGTCCATCACCTGGATGCCCTTGAGCTTGGGGTAGATGTTCAGGACTTCTTCCAGCTTGCGTTCGGCATAGCGCCAGTTCTGGGTCTGCATCGAGCCCGAGGTGTCGACGATGAAGATCACGTACTCGCTGTCGATTGGAATGCCTGCGACCGGCTGGTTGTAGACCCGCCGCCGGCCGGTGCTCTGCAGCTGGCGCGATTCATCGATCAGCGCGAGGCGCGCGGCGGCGAGCGACTCCGCGATTTTCTTCATCGACTCCCCTTCCTGGGTGCTGGCCTGGTGCTTGCCGCGGATCGACGACAGGTCGCCGCGCAGTCGCGCGACGCGCCGTTGTTCCTCGGACAGCTGTTCGATCCGCCCGCGCAGTTCGCGTTCCAGCACGAAGGAGGTGCCGCGCAATTCGTAGAGCTCCTGCTGCATCTTCGCGATCTGCGCGTCCAGGTCGGTCTTCGCCTGTTCCAGCTGGATCGGCGCGCCGACCTCGCTCAACACGAGCAGCAGGATGATCGCCCCGAAACCGCAGCAGATGCAGTCCAGGAACGACAGGCTGAAGACCTCGGTCTCGCGGCGCACCCGTCGCCTCATGGCCAATCCCTCGCGGGACTCAGGAACCCGCCGCCGGTCATGCGCGCCAGGCGCCAGAAATAGATCGGCGCCGAGGGATCGCCCTCCATCGGCAGCAGCACGACGCTGACCGGTGGCGGCGACGGCGGCAGCGACCGCACCGCCTCCTTCATCAGGTCCTCGCGCTGCTCCATTGTCACGAGCCTGCGGACCAGCGGTGGCCGGTCACCTTGCGTCGGCAAGCCGTCGGTGATCAGGATCACGTTGTCCGGCGCCGGCGACAGACGGCCGATCACTGCAAAGGCGTTTTGCAGGCTGGTCCCACCGGTCGGGGCGGTCTTGCGCAGCGCGCCGAGTGCCAGCTGGATCTGCCCGGCATCGCGCATGTTCAGCCAGCGGCCATCGCTGTCCTTCACGAGCGGTCGCGCATCGGTATCGAAAGTGTAGACCTGGAACTGTACGGACTGCGGCAGTCGCGCGGCGACCCACTCGACCGTGTTGACCGCCTGCTGCCATTTCGCCGAGGCGATCCTGCGCTCCTCCGGCATGTTGCGCAGCCGGATGATGTTGACGACGGTCTCGTCCAGCATGCTCGCCGAGGCATCGACGAGCATCAGCACGCGTTGGCCGTCGATGCGCAGCGTCACCAGCTGCTGCAGGTCCTGGACCTTCGACTTGGCCTCGCCGCTCGCGGGCGGCGCGGATTCCTTCAGCCGGCGCGTGCCCTCCTCGAGCGACTTCAGGTCGGCCTTCAGCCGCTCCAGGCTTTCGCGCCGCGCGAGCGTGTCGTGTTCGTAGCGCGCGAGCTCTTCCTGCGTCATGCGCAGTTTTTCGAGCACCTCGCGGGAAAGGCCGGCGGCCTTGACTTTCTCCTCGTCGGTCTCGGCGAGCACGTTGCGCAACTCCGCCAGGTGCTTGTAGCCCTCCAGTACCTGTTCCTCAAGCTTGCGCGCCTCGGCGGTGAGATCCGAATGCTGCTTGATCCGGAACACCCCAGACTGGGCGGCGATGATCGTGTAGAACAGCACGACCGCGCCGAACCCGCAGGAAATCACGTCCAGGAAGGACATGCTGAAGGTCTGGGTTTCGCGCCGCGCCATGGTCAGGTCACCGCCACCAGTTCGAGCACGATGCCCGGCGTGCCGATTCGCAACCAGTCGCCGGCGCCGACCGCGGCCTCGCCTTCGACCCGCTCGCCGTTGACGAATGTGCCGTAACGACTGTGGTCGCGGACGACGACGCTTCCACCACGCCGCATGAGCGTGCAATGCGAATGCGAAATTCCCGCCGCTGGGCCCGTCAGCACGAGCCAGCGGCCTGCTGCCAGCGCCGGATCGTCCTCGCCGAGACCCAGCACCAGCGGGTGCTCGCCGATCGCATGGGCGTGGCCGTCCAGGATCACATGAGTCGGGCAGGATGCGCCGCGACTGCGCGGCATCCTGCCACCGGTCGCCGCAACCGGCTGGCTGCGTTGCAGTGCCGTGACCAGCGCCGGCGTCGCGCCCGTCGCGATCTCACCGGCACGCGCAGCGGCCGCCGCCGCCGCCGCGGTGTCCGGCAGCGTAATCAGCTCGATGTCGCCAAGCGCTGCAAGGCGCTCGCGCAGCGCCGGCAGTGCCGCTGCACGCGAAGACAGCGCGAGCGTCGCAAACTCGCCGGCGTGTCGACCCGCATGCACGAGTTCGATGAGCTGCGCGTACCAGGCCTCGGCAGCCAGCGCGAACTGCTCGCGGCGCAGCGTGGCCGTGAATGAACCGGCATCGGCCTCGATGGTGACGTCGATGGCGTCCTGCGTGGCGAGCACGTCGAGCCAGCCCGGCAGCCGCTGGTAGAGCTGCTGCTCCGCCGCGGCCTGGTGCAGCGGGTCGAAGCGCGTGCGGCGCACCATCGCTTCGCTGACCAGCTGCGCCCAGGCGCCATGCATGACCTTCAGTCCCGCGCGCGGAGCAATGTCGACGCGCCGCCGGCGCAACAGGCTTGCGCCGTGCAGCTCGGTCAGCACGGCCTGGTGTAGCTGCACATCGAGATGCAACACCGTTGCGTGGGCCGGCACGACGGCGCAGGCGGCGACTGCCGCATCCACGATCCCGGCCACCGGCATCGCGATGCTTCTGGCGATGCCGAGCGCGAGGCCGATCTGATGCAGCCGCATCGTGCCCGGCACTGCAAGCACAACGTCATCGCCCGGGCGGCTCAGCGCGCTCCACAGTTGCGCAAGGTGCGCATGTGCAAGATCGGCATGCGAGACCGGCGGCCCCGAGGCCTGCGCCAGCGAATCGGCCGCGAGATCGGCCCAGAAACGGTCGGTTGCGAACACGGGCCGGAGCCGCGCCGCCGCCGCCGCGGCCTCGCCGACCAGCAGTTGCTGTGGATCGAGCAATGCGACGCCAGGGCTTGTCGCTACGCGCGCGCCATCGCGCACTGCGACGAGGGCCGCATCGACGAGTTCGAGGCCGATCGTCGCCATCGTCAGCGGACCTGAAGGTTGCGCAACAGACGGTTGTCGAGATAGGTCTCCACGTCCAGCACCAGGCGCTCCTGGGCAAGCTGAAGGTTGTGTATCAGGAACATCAGCAGCAGCGACAGAAGCAGCGCGACCAGCGTGGAGTTGAATGCCACACCGAGGCCCTCGGTCACGCCCGAGATGTCGCCCGTGACCGCCTTGTGCGCCTCGGCAAGCGCGTCGCCGATGCCGCGCACGGTGCCGATGAAACCGATCGCCGGTATCGCCCAGGCGATATAGCGGATCATCGAGAGTTCCGAATCCAGCCGCTCGGCCTCGGCCTGGCAAACCGCGTGGCCCGCGTCCGACACATCCTGCACATTGCGCGTCGCGCCGAAGCGCGCGAGCGCCGCCTTGGAGGCGCGCACGACCAGCGATTGCTGATGTTCGGAAGGCAGCGATTCCAGCTGGCGCACATATTCGCGCGTGTCCTCCGGCAGGATCCGCATGCCCTCGGGCACGCGTACCGGATCCTGCTCGAGCAGTTCCCGCTCGCCCCGGCTGGTGCGGTTCTTGAAGCCGATCATCGCGAGCGCCCAGATCATCAGGATCACGCAGCTCTCCTGTTCCCAGTCCTTCATGACCACGAACAGCGAGCGCTCCGACACGTAGTTCGGGTCCTTGCTCATCGCCTCGTACTGGACCGCGAGCACTGCCTGCGCATTGGGTCGCACCCACACGGTCCAGATCGTCTGGATGACGATCGTCGCAGCCAGCAGCGAAATCAGGCTGAACTGGAATTCTTTCGGGTAACGGCTCTTCATGGGGCCCCTCAGATATCGATCGGGAATGAGACCGGAAAGTCGGCGCGCACTTTCTCGGTGGGATTGAAGCGTGCGGGTGGCGGGCCCGCCGGAACCAGGTCCGCCGGCAACGGCGGCAGGGTTTCCTCGACTTCCGGCTCGGCTTCGGCCGCGGCTGCCTTTTCGGCCTGCTCGATATCCGGCCGCTCGGCGGCCGGCACCGGGGCTGGCTCGGCCTGCCCCTGTGCCGTTGGCGTCGAAGGTGGCGGCGCCTGCGGCCGCGGCGGATCGATGGCCCACGCGGCGCTGATCAACAGGACGGCCATGACGGCGATGAAATAGCGCATGGGCCTATTCCGCATAGCGGGCGATGCGAAAACCGAGGTCCGGGCGGCCGCTCGTGCCCGAATCGCGCGATGCGACGCGCAATTCCGGGGTCTTGCCGCTCAGCCAGCTGGCGCCGCGGATCACGTAGCTCTCGCCGGCGCGCGGACCCGCGGGATCGGTCGCGACATATTCGGGGCCTACCACGTAGATCGAGTACTTGTCGGTCGTCCATTCGAACACGTTGCCGCCCAGGTCGTGAAAGCCGAGCGGGTTCGCGGGAAAGCTGCCGACCGGTGCGGCGACCCGGAATCCATCGTTGTATCCGGAGATCGTCACCGGCGTCAGGTACAGCGCCGTGACGTCGCCCCAGTTGCCCGAGCGTGCCGGCACCGGCAGGTCGTTGCCCCATGGATACTTGCGCGTCGCCTGCTTCCCGTCATGGCGCGCCGCGTACTCCCATTCTGCTTCGGTCGGCAGCCGATAGCCGGTTGTGACCGGTTCGACCAGTTCGATGTGGTCACCGCGACGCTCGTAAGCCGGTGGTAACTTGTCGCGCTCGGACAGCCAGTTACAAAATGCCGCCGCATCCTGCCAGCTCACGCGCGCCACCGGTTGCCGCTCGAGGTCGAGCGTTTCGTCCTTGAAGATCCCGGACATGTGCTCGGCGCGGAACTCGCGAAAGTCCTTGTTCGTGACCTGGTGGCGGGAGAGGTAGTAAGGCCGCTTCAGCACGACCTGGCGCTCGGTTTCGTTCGAGCGACGCCCCGGTTCGCGTCGCGGGCTGCCCATCGTGTAGCGAGCGCCGGTGATCAGCAGGAGCTCCTGGCCCACCGCCGTCATCCGGCGCGGCGCAAGGCCGGCGACGTGCGTTTCGCCGGCGGTGCGCAGGCTGTACTCCACGATCTGCGGCTGCCCCGCGCGCGGCGTCACGGTCGCCCGGAAGGTATCGAGCCCGGCCCTGCGGATCTCGATCACATGCGGCGCCGCGGGCAGTCTCAGCGTCTGGTTCGCAGCGCCGCGCGAAGCGCCGTCCACGTACAGCAAGGCATCCGCCGGTTCACCGTGCACGCGGATCTCGCCGAGCACCGGCGTCAGGTCGAGTATCAGTGCGCGCTCGGCGCGGCTCTCGACGCGCACGCTCTCGGTCACGGGCGCGTAGCCCGCCCTGGTGACCAGAATTTCCTGTGGCATTCCGGGCGCCACCGCTACGGTGAGCGGCGTGCGCCCACGGTAGCGTCCGCCGATGCTGACGTCGGCGCCGGACGGAGCGCTGCGTACGATCAGCTTGCCGTCCGGCATGCCGAGCTCGACCGGCCCGACTTCGAGCGGTTCACCGGCGCGCACGGTGATGGGGCTCTCGAAGCGGCGGAATTGCGGATGCACGATCGCAAGCGTGTAGCGACCAGCGTCCAGGTTGGCCTCGAATGGCGTGCGGCCGAGTTCCCGGTCGCCGACCAGTACCACCGCGCCCGCCGGCACGCTAGTCACCGTGACCTTTGCAAAGAGCGGTTCCAGTTTCAGCTGCAGCGACTGGCGCTCGCCGCCGCCCACGACCTCGTAGCGAATGCGCAGCTCGGCATGATGCGGCGCCTGGATCAGCAGCTCGCGCGTGCCGGCCGCCAGTTCATGCTCGCCCGGCAGCTGGCCGCGCATGACGCCATCCACCGCGAGGGTCGCGTCGATGCCGCCGGTGTCGAATGCGACGAGCCCCGGCAGGCGTTCGAGCGCGACGACGATGCGCTGCCCGGAGACACGGCCAACCGTTACCGGCTGGACGGCTGGCGCGAAGCCGTCCGCCTCGACCTGCAACTCGTATTCGCCCGGCGGCAGGAGATGACGGCCCGCGAGGCCGAAGTCGAGCACGGTCCCGCGGAATTCGACGTCGTCGGGCTTCACTTCCGGGCTGGTCGCAACCTCGACTGTCGTCGCAGTCGCCAGGAAGCCGAGCACGATCACGACCATCGCGACCGCGACCCAGCGCGCGGGCCTCAGCCATTGCGGTCTCGCACGCGGGCGCGTGACCGCGCGGCTGCGCGGCTGGTATTCGACGATGGCGATCGGCAGGCGTTCATCCTGTTCGCCGGTCGCTGCGACCGGCTGGCCCTCGAGTTCCGGCGGCCGGGTGACGTTTGCGACGCCGCCGTGCCGCACGACGATCGTGCGGCGGTCGCCGCGCTCTTCGAGCGCGAAGCTAAGGCCTTCGAGCGCTCGCGACGCGACGCCGGGCTCGGGTGTGATGGCCAGGCGCGCCCCGTCGACGGTCACACGCGCGCGGATTTCGCCGGGCGTGCAACCGGGAATCACGATCGCGGCACCCGGACCGCCGACCGTCAACGGCAGATCCGACGGCGCGAGCGGTCGTTCACCCAGCGGTTCGTCGAGCCACAGATCGCTCAAATCGGTTCCTCACACTTCACCACGACCGGCGCAGGCGCTGCGCCCGGCGTCAGCATCAGTTCGTGCCGGACGTCACGATAGCCGGTGCGGGTGCCCACCACGGTATAGCGACCCGGCAGCAACTCGACATTGCGCTCGGCAAAGGCCCCGTACTGTCCGACGCGATAAATCGCGACATTCGTCAGTCCGTCCGACTCGAGGCGCAACCGCACCGGCGTCTGCGCGGCTGCCGCCAGCTGCTCGAGTTCCCGGGCAGCGGCCGCCAGGTGTTGCCGTGGATTGCCGGCCGCGGCTGCCATCGCGAGCACCGTACGCGCCTCGCCACGTCCCGCAGGATCCCACAACCGCTCCGGCTTCTGAATCAGGGTGTCGAGGCGACGCTGCAGTTGCGCCCGTGGCTGGCTGCGCGCGATGCCCTCCCGCGCCGGCGCGAGCCCGGGCTCGAGCGCGGCCGCCTCCTGCCACGCGACGAGGGCCTCTTCCCAGCGCTCGTCGCTCTCGGCGCCCTTGGCGCGGGCTTCCAGCAGCCGCAATGCCGAGGCGCGCTGTCCCTGGTCGAGGGCCGCAATGGCCTCGCGCGCCTCCCTCGAATCCGGCTTCAGCGCGAGCGCCCGCTGGAATGCGGCCCGCGCCGGATCGGTGCGGCCCGCTGCGAGATCGGCCAGCCCGCGCGACATGGCCGCCGCGTAGGCGTCCCCCGCCTGGCGCGCCGCGAGCCGCGCGAGTCCTTCGTGCGCGCCCGGCGCCGCGGCGTCGAGTGCGAGCGCCTTGCGATAGCCCTGCTCGGCCGCGCCGAGTTGCCCGGCGCGCTCGTCAGCGACTGCCGCGTCCACAATCGAGAATGCCTGCTCCATTCGCGCGGCTCGCTCCATGCCGGCGCTGGCCGCAGCATGACCTGGCTCGATCGCGAGCGCGAGTTCGAATGCCTGGCGCGCCTCGCCGGTCTTGCCCTGCGCCAGCGCCGCTTTGCCACGATCGAGTGCCGCCCGCAATTCTGCGGGCCTGCGTCGCTCGAGCTCGGCCAGTTGCGCAACCGCGGCTTCCCATCCCTGCTGCGCAACCGCGTAGTCGCCGACCGCGAAGCGTTGCGCCGCCTGCTCGCCGGCAGCTCGCGCCCCGGCGAAAACATCGGTCGCCCAACGTGCGGCGGCGCGTGCATCGAGCGCGGCCAGCGCTTCGTCAAACTTTGCGCGCGCGACTTCGGCAGCGGAGCGCCTGGTCGCGCTATCCGCCGTCTGCTGCTCGAGCGCCTGGCGCTCGCGGCTTTGCGCCTCGGCCTGGGCGCGCGCTTCATCCTGGATGCCCGCATTGCGCTCCGCCATGAACTTTGGCGGCCAGATGAACACCGCGGCCACGGCGAGCGCGATCGCGACGAGCGCCGCGGGCAGCCATCGCCGCGGAGGCTGCCCGGGTGTCGCCGTCGTGGCGAGCGTGTGCGCCTGCGCCTCGACACCGTCGCTGTCGTCGTCCGCGAGCGCCGCCAGGCGCCTGCGGATCTCGGCCATGGATGCCGGCCGCTCCTGCGGCGACTTGGCGAGCAGCCGCAGGGCGAGTTCGCGCACACCGACCGGCACCGCGCCGCGCGGCAGCAGCGGCGGAACCGGCTCGAACAGCACGCGGTCACGGGTGACTTCCGGATAGTAAGGCGGATGGCCGGCAATCAGCTCGTAGAGCAAGGCGCCCAGCGCGTAGAGATCGTCGGCGGGTGTCGCCGGCTCGCCGCGCAGTTGCTGCGGGCTCGCGTTGTACGGCGAGCCGCCCGATATCAGGCTGCCGGCCAGTCCCGCGAGCCCGAAATCGGAAAGTCGCGCATGCCCTGCTTCGTCCAGCAACACATTGCTGCACTTGAGATCGCGGTGGACCAGGCCTTGGGCGTGCGCAGCCGCAAGCGCGGCGACGAGGTCATCAACGGGTTTCGCCCAGCTTTCAACGGAGCGGCCTCGGAACTGACCGAGATCGCCGCCGTCCTGGTATTCCATGACGACCGCCGTCCGGCCGTCCGCGTTCTCGATGCCGTGGATGGGGACCGCGAATTCGCTGCCGAGCGACTGCGCGCGCCTGACTTCGCCGGCCAGTCGGGCGGCGAGGCCGGGGTCCGGCGAGTCAGTAGCATCGAGGATCTTGAGCGCGACCTGCCCGCCGCGCTCGCGGTCATCCGCGAGCCAGACCTCGGCGGTCCCTCCGCGTCCCAATCGGCGAACCAGTACAAACCGGGCGCCGAGTTCGAGCCCGGGAGTCAGCTCCATCATCCGGGGTCAACCCGCGCCGCCCGTCTGCGCTCCCGGCGTCGCTGAGTCCGCGGCCGGCGCGGTCGGCACCAGCCCGGTTTCCTCACGGTACAACTCGTGCAGCAGCCGGCGCCATTCCGCGTATTGTTCCTCCGCCGTGCCGGTCAGGCGCAGTGTCCTGCCCTCGACATCGACGACGAGCGGCGCGGCCTCGCTCTGGAACGAGCCGGAGATTTCCTTCAGGGACTCGGCGTTGATCTTCGCTTCGTCGAGCTTGCGATAGCCGCTCATGACGGCCGCGACACCGCCGATCATGGCTCCAGTGCGCGCCGCGGACACGGCCCTGTCGCAGTTGGTGCCGCCCTGGCAGCTGTCGTCCACGAACACGGCGGCGGCGACGGCCGCGGCGCCCATCAGCATCCGGTTGCGCGCCTGCGACTTGAGCTTCTCCTCGGCGATGATCTCGTCGTAGGTGTAGCGCCGCCAGTTCGTGTACGGCTCCTCGAGTCGATCGGTAAAGGCCGCGTAGTTTTCGCTGACCGTGTCGATCATGCCGTAGTCGCGCTCGCGGATCTGCGCGATGCGGCGCATCAGCAGGTCGTCGTCGGCCGGCAACCGCAGCACGCGGTACTCGCCGGACTTCGGGTTCTTCGCGAGATACTGGCTGAAGGCGACCGGCGCGAAGTCGGCGGCGAAACGCAGCTCGCTGACGCGGCGGATGTTGGCCAGCGCGGCCCCGGACCTGGTATTGCGCGCCAGCAGCAGCGAATCGGCGATCGCGACGTAGACGTTCTGGAACGGGTCGCGGTCGGTGCTGCTGCCGTCCTTGTAGGCGCGCGTGTCCGCGCGGCCTTCGTATTCCTTGTCGGCGATCCACACGCGACCCGTCGCATCGGTGGCGGTCACCGCGACGCGCAGCATCGCGCCGGTGGATTCGATGATGCGGCCGTCGACCGTCACATCAAATGACTCGACCGACACCGGCACGACGCGCGCCGCGCCCCAGTGGCCCGTGCCTTCGAGCGTGTCGCGCAGCTGCATCGCGATGTAGCGCGCCTCGGCCTTGCGGATGTCCGGATAGATCCGCGTCTTGTCGGCCAGGGCCGGGTCCTCCTCGACCTCCTTGGGTATGCCGGGATTGAAGAGATGAACCCCGACATCGAGCAATTGCTGTTCCGGGATCTCGGTCGTCGCCTGCGCAGCCTGCAGCACCGGCAGCGGCCGCGTTTCCTTGACGACGCAGCCGCTCGCGAGGAGCACTGCAGCCGGCAATGCAAGCCACAGGGCTTTGAATCGGCTCATGGCTCTGCCACGCGCAGGGTGCACGTCAACCTCCCTTCTTGTAGCGACGGTATTCTTCCCACAGCGCCGCGCGCAACTCGGGGTCCGTTTCCTTCATCGCGGCCTCGCGGATCTGGCGCGCGACGATGTCGTCGTCGCGGCCGTCCGGAACATCCGGAGGGATGGACATCGGACCGCCGCCGCCCGCGCTGCCGCCGCCGCCGACGCCGCCCTGCGTGCTGGGCGGGCTCTTGCCGTCGGCCGTGCCGGAACCATCGCCAGTGCCATTGCCCTTGCGCTCCACGGACTCGAGGCCGCCCGGCGACTTGGGCCCGCTGCCCGCGGCAGCGTCACCAGAACCATCCGCGTCGCCGGTTTCATCGCCGGCGGCGGCATCGCCGCCATTGCCTTGCTGGCCTGCGCGCTCCTTTGCGATCGCCGCCTGTGCGCTGCGCACGGCTTCGTCAAATGTGCCGAATGTCTCATCAAGCCGCCGGCTGATTTCCTCGCTGCGATTCGTGCCGCTGCCGCCCGGCACCGCGGGGCCTTGTCCCGGGCCACCGCCCGCCGTGGCGGCCTCGTCACCCGGCCCACCCGTCCCGCCGTCCGGCTGACTGCCCGACTGATCGGCCGATGCGCCGCCCGGCGCGTCGCCTGAGTTGTTGGCCGCATTGCCAGTTTCACCGGTGCCGCCGCCGGCTCCCGCGTTCTCGCCGCCCGCGGCCTCGGTTCCCGAGCCCGAACTGCCGCCGGCGCAAGCGGTCGCGGAGGTCTCGGCGCCATCCGCCGTGGCATCGGCGCCGTCACCTTCGGCATCGCCGGTCTCCGTACTCACGCATGGCGTGCCGCCGGGTTGGCCCGATCCTTGCGGGCCTTCACCAGTACCGGCACTACCGCCGGTGGGACTGCCGCCGCCAGGGCTTTCACCGCTGGAACCGCCGGCACTATCCTGGCTCGCGCCGCCGCCGGCTTGTCCGCCGGTGCCTGTCGTCGAGCCCCCGGCCGCGCCGGCATCGTCGCCGGGCATCGGAATTGCGGCGTTGCCGCCACCGCTGTCGCCTGAAGTCGGGAAACTGGACGACGAGCCGCCGCCACTTGAACCGCCACCAGAAGAGCCGCCGCCAGAAGTACCGCCACCGCTCGAGCCACCACCCGAAGATCCACCGCCACTCGATCCGCCGCCGCTGGAGGACCCCCCACCGCTCGAGCCGCCGGAATCCGGCTTCGTCATCGAGCCCTGTGTCATGCAGCCGACCAGCAAGCCGATCACTGCAGCGATCGCAAGGCCACGCATGAAACGTTTCGGATCCATCATGATCTCCCAGCCGCGCAGGCGCTCAGGCCAAGGCCGGCAGCGAATCTGTCCGTGATTCTTGGATAGCCGCTCCGTGCGTTGGTTCACCGGCAATCGGGCCGGAACTGTGATCAGCCTTCCCCCGGGAGCACGGAAGGATCCTTGCCCTGGAGAAAGCTGCCCAACTGGGTGGCCAGCCTGTCACAGGCCGCGCCCTGAACCCGTGAAATGAATGGCAGCGGTATCAGCAAGCCCAGAATCGCCGAGTTGCCGGTGACATTGGTCGATACCGAACCGGCGGTCCTGGCCGTATCGAGGTCCCAGACCACGGCCTGGTAGTCGGATTCCTTTTCCCACCAGCCGAAGCCGAAGCAGCCACCGCCGGCGGGACTCAAGGTGCAGGTCAGGCTGCCGCCGCTGTCCGTCTGACGCGTCGCGCCGTCCACCCAGATGATGTAACGCACGCCGCTCTGGGCAACGCGCTCGGCCACGACGTCGCGGGCGAGCAGTTGCGTCACACCCTCCGGTCGCTGCGGCGCGGTCGACGGCTCGAGCCATGGGAACATCGAGTCGACGAATTCGTCGTTGGGCTTTACCGTGATGCCCGTCAACCGCGTCATCTTCTCGCCGACACAGTCCATGAACTTGTCTTCGGTGGTGATGCCCTCGACGTGCGGCTTCGCCAGCAGTACGACCGCCTCGCCCGACTCGATCGCCGTCGTCTGGTTGCGGTCTTCCTCGAGGTGCGCCGTCATGCAGCCAGACAGCAACAGCAGGGACGCCGCGCTCGCGCCCGCGGAAAACGGCGAGTGGTCCTTCAGGAACGACATTCGGCAACTCCTGGGCGCATGCCGACGAATCGATCCGAGTATACGCCGCGATTACCACAGTTCCATCTGGCCTGGCGCACGACTTGGCGGGCGGAACAGGCTGATTTCGAGCGGCTTTGCACGGCCGTGCTCGAGGCCATGGCGCTGGCAGGCGGCCTCGAAGCGCCGGCGCAACAGATCTGCCCAGGGGCCCTGGCCGCGCATGCGCATGCCGAAGCGCGGGTCATTGTCACGGCCACCACGGAGCTCCCGAATCCGGTTGCGGACCCGCACCGCGCGCTCGGGGTAATGTGTCTCGAGCCACTCATAGAACAGGTCCCTGACTTCTCCCGGCAGGCGCAGCAGCAGGTAACCGGCCATCCCGGCACCCGCAGCCGCCGCTGCAGCGATAACGCCTTCGAGCTCATGGTCGTTGACGGCCGGTATCACCGGCGCAAACATCACGCCGGTCGGCACACCTGCCTCCACCAGGCGCCGCACCACCGTCAGGCGCGCCGCCGGCGAGGCCGCGCGCGGTTCCATGCGCCTTTTGAGCTCGTCATCCAGCGTTGTCACACTGACAAATACGCGCAACAGTCGTTCCGCCGCGAGTTGCCGGAGCAGGCCGAGATCGCGCACGACCAGCGCGGACTTGGTCACGATCGTGACCGGGTGATGGCATTCGGCCAGCACCTCGAGCAACGCACGCGTGATGCCGAGGCGGCGTTCGAGCGGCTGGTAGGGATCGGTATTGGCACCCAGGTTGATCGGGCTGCAGCGATAGCCCCGCCTGTTCAGCTCCTCCCGCAGCCGCAGCGCCGCGTCCTTCTTGAAGAACAGTTTCGTCTCGAAATCGAGGCCGGGCGACAAGTTCACATAAGCATGGCTCGGCCTTGCGAAACAGTAGATGCAGCCGTGCTCGCAGCCGCGGTAGGGGTTGATCGACTGGTCGAAGGGGACGTCCGGTGAGTTGTTACGGGTGATGACGCTCTGCGTCGGCTCGGGAAGGACCGTCGTCTCGAGCGGCGGCAGGGGTTCATCCAGGATGCCCCAGCCGTCGTCCACGGCCTCGATCGCCAGCGACTCGAATCGCCCGGCCCGATTGGAAATCGCACCACGACCTCTGGTTTGCCCCGCCTGCATGACTGTATGGATATACAGCCAGGCGACCCGCCGGTCAACCGGCGCGGCACTAGGGCGGCATGACTGCGCTGCCGGGCCGCAGCCGGGACTCCGGGAAGCGATTCATCGTCTTGAGATCCGGGAACCAGCGCATCCAGAGCCCGGCGATGGCGACACTCGCAATGCCGCCAACGACCACAGCCGGCTTGAGGCCCCACCAGGCTGCCGTCAGGCCGGACTCGAACTCACCCAGTTCGTTCGATGCGCCGATGAACACGGCGTTGACCGCGCTGACCCGGCCGCGGATCGCATCCGGCGTCTCCAGTTGTACCAGCATGTGCCGGATGTAGACGCTGACCATGTCCGCGCCGCCCAGCACAACCAATGCGGCCAGCGACAGGACGAAATTTTCCGACATGCCAAACACGACCGTCGCGACGCCGAACAACGCGACGCCGGCAAACATCATGGATCCCACGCGCCGCATGACCGGTCGCCAGGCGAAGCCGATCGCGATCAGCGCGGCACCGACCCCGGGCGCAGCACGCAACCACCCGAGGCCATCCGGCCCGACCATCAATACATCGCTCGCATAAGCCGGCAGCAAGGCCGTCGCGCCGCCGAACAGCACGGCAAACAGATCGAGTGACACGGCGCCCAGGATTATTTTCCGTTGCCAGACGAAGCGCAGGCCCTCCAGCAGCGAGTGCCAGCTGTCGGGTTCCGTGGAAGGCGCCGGCGGCGGTGTGCGCAGGCCGGCCATCAGGACGACGGCACCGGTCAGCAATGCTGCGACCGAGCCATAGACGATGTGGGGTCCGAGCAGATAGACCAGGCCACCGATCGCGGGACCCGCAATGGTCGATAGCTGCCAGGCACTCGAGTTGACCGCCACCGCGCGGCTGAATAATGCGGGCGGCACCAGATTCGGCAGCAGCGCCTGGCCGGCCGGCATCGAGAAGGCGCGCGCCACGCCGAACAGCACCATGACCGCGAACACGGGCCACACCACGCTGAGTCCCGAAAGCGTGAACGCGAGCAGCAACAGCGCGCACAAGAGTTCAAGCGCGAAGCAGGCCGACAGGATTCCGGAGCGATTGCGCCGGTCGGCCACCTGCCCCGCCGGCAGTATGAGCACCACGAAGGGCAGGAATTGCGACAGCCCGATCAGGCCGAGGTCGAGCGGATCGCGCGTGATCGAGTAGATCTGCCAGCCGACCGCGACGGTCTGCATCTGCACGGCGATCGAGACCGCAAGCCGCGCGGCGAGGAAGCGCACGAAACCCCTGTGGGCCAGCAGGCCACCCAGGCGTTGCGCATCGCTAGCCGTTTTCTGCATGCGGTGCGGCGATCAGCGCTCGATCAACAGACGCAACATGCGCCTGAGCGGCTCGGCCGCGCCCCACAACAGCTGATCGCCGACCGTGAACGCAGTCAGGTAGTCGTCACCCATGGCGAGATGCCGGATGCGCCCCACGGCAATCCGGAGCGTGCCCGTCACGGCGGCCGGCGTGAGGCTCGCAAGCGTCGCCTCGCGCTCGTTCGGCACGATGCGGATCCACGGATGCGCAGCAGCCAGCACATCCTCGATTTCGCGCAATGACAAGGCGCCCCTCAGCTTGATCGTCACCGCCTGGCTGTGGCAGCGCATCGCGCCGATGCGCACGCAGAGTCCGTCGATCGGCACCGGCGGCCCCGGCAGCCCGAGAATCTTGTTGCCCTCGGTTCCGGCCTTGAATTCCTCGCGGCTGTAGCCGTTGCCAAGGTCGCGATCGATCCACGGCAACAGGCTGCCGGCAAGTGGATGACTTAGATGTTCCACGGGCATTGCGCGGTCGCGTGACGCAGCAGTGACCTGCTGATCGATGTCGAGGATCGCGCTCGCGGGATTTTTCAGCAGCTTCGCTGCGGCGCCGTGCAGCACGCCCATCTGCAGGAGCAACTCGCGCATCTGCTGGGCGCCGGCGCCGGAGGCCGCCTGGTAGCTCATCGTCGTCATCCATTCGACCAGGCCCGCGCGGAACAGGCTGCCGAAGGCCATCAGCATCAGGCTCACCGTGCAGTTGCCGCCGATCCAGTCGCGCCGTCCGGCAGCCAGGCCCGCCTCGATGACTGCCCGGTTCACCGGATCGAGGATGATCACCGAGTCATCCTTCATGCGCAGCGCCGAGGCGGCATCGATCCAGTGCCCGCGCCAGCCGGCAGCGCGAAGCCTGGGATGCATGGCTTCGGTGTATTCGCCGCCCTGGCAGGAAATCAGGATCTCGCAAGAGCCGAGCGTGTCGAGGTCACGCGCGTCGGCGAGCGGCGCGCTGCTGCGACCGATGTCAGGCCCCGCCGCACCCGACTGTGAGGTCGAAAAAAAATGTGGCTCGACCAGCGCGAAATCGCCCTCGGCGCGCATGCGCTCGATCAGCACCGATCCCACCATGCCGCGCCAGCCGATCAACCCCACTCGTCGCATCGTCGCAACCCACTCGCTTGTTGCACTGCAACGAATGCACTATAGCCTGCCGCCAAGAATAAAAATCAAGGCGCCTCGCCCCTGGCCCATAAATCGCCCCAACGCCTAATATTCGCTGCTTGCCGGCGATGCAGCCCGCCCTCACGCTGGACTCCATGACCCTCCTGTCCGGATGCTTTGATATGGTTGACCATATTCATTAATATGGCGACCCATATGAAGACTACGATCGAGATCGCAGACGCGCTCTTCCGGCGCGTCAAGGCGTTGGCCCGACGCGAGGGTGTCCCGATGCGGGAGCTGGTCGAGCGCGGTCTCGCGCTCGCACTCGATGAACGGGGCCGGCGTGCGGCTTTCCGCCTGCGCAACGGCTCGTTCCGGGGCCGGGGACTCACGACCGAGGCGGCTTCTCGGTCCTGGGATGAACTTCGGGCGCGCAGCTATGGTGAGCGCGGCGGCTCGTGATCGCGATCGACACGAACCTGCTGGTCTACGCCCATCGTCGGGACGCCGGGGAGCATGCAGCTGCGGCCAGTGTGCTGCGCGGGCTGGCGGAAGGGCGCTCGCGCTGGGCCCTGCCCTGGCCCTGTATCCACGAGTTCCTCGCGATCGTCACGCACCCGAAAATCTTTTCCCCGCCGACACCTGTGGCGAAAGCGCTCGACCAGGTCACTGCGTGGCTGGAGTCGCCGGTCGTTACCACCCTGGCGGAATCGCCCGGTTACTGGGATCAACTGCGCGGGCAGTTGGTTACCGCCGCCGTGTCCGGAGCTCGCATGCATGATGCCCGCATTGCGGCCTTGTGCCTGCACCATGGCGTGCGCGAATTGTGGTCGGCTGATCGGGATTTCAGCCGTTTTCCGCAACTCACGGTGCGAAACCCACTCGTCGCGCGCTAGCGGCTCGGCACGAGCCCCGGCGGCACCAGCGTCAGCAGTCCCTCGTCGCCGATGACGGCCTTTGCCGCCTCGATGTCCGGCGCGAAATGGCGGTCGTGGTCGTAGAACGCGACCGTCTTCCGCAGCAGCGCGTGCGCTGATTCCAGCGGGGCGCTCGTTTTCAGGGGACGGCGGAAATCGATGCCCTGTGCTGCGGCAAGCAGCTCGATGGCGACGATGCCGCGCGTGTTTTCCGCCATCGGGTGCAACCGACGCGCCGCGAAAGTCGCCATGCTGACGTGATCTTCCTGGTTCGCCGAGGTCGGCAGGCTGTCTACCGAAGCCGGGTGCGCGAGCGACTTGTTTTCAGAGGCGAGTGCGGCGGCTGTGACCTGCGCGATCATGAACCCGGAATTGAGCCCGCCCTCCCGCACCAGGAATGCCGGCAGCTGGCTCAGGCTGTCGTCGATCAGCATCGCGATGCGACGCTCCGCAAGCGCGCCGATCTCGGCGATTGCGAGCGCCAGGTTGTCGGCCGCGAAAGCGACGGGCTCGGCATGGAAATTGCCACCCGAGAGCACCTCGCCCTCCGCGCCGAACACCAGCGGATTGTCCGAGACGCCATTCGCTTCGATCGCGAGCACGCGCGCGGCATCCGCAATCTGCTGCAGGCAGGCGCCGGCGACCTGCGGCTGGCAGCGCAGCGAGTAGGGATCCTGCACGCGGTCGCAGTGTTCGTGCGAATAACCGATCGCGCTCTCGGCCAGCACGCCGCGGAAGGCGGCGGCGACCGCCATCTGTGCGGGCTGGCCGCGCGCCTCGTGAATGCGCGCATCGAAGGGCGCGCGGCTGCCGAGCGCCGCATCCACCGACATCGCGCCGCTGACGATGGAGGCAAGCAGCAGCTCCTCTGCCGCGAACATCGCCTCGAGCGCGAGTGCCGTCGAGACCTGCGTGCCATTCAGGAGCGCGAGGCCCTCTTTCGGGCCCAGGACCAGCGGCTCGATGCCCGCTGACTTCAACGCCACCGCGCTGTCCTGCTCCCGTCCACCGACGCGCACGCGGCCTTCACCGATCAGCGCGAGCGACAGGTGCGCCAACGGCGCGAGATCGCCCGAGGCGCCAACCGAGCCCTGGCCCGGCACCAGCGGATGAATGCCCGCATTGAGCAATTGCAGCAGCCGCTCGATGACGACCGGGCGCACGCCCGAGAAACCGCGCGCGAGACTGGCCGCTTTCAACGCCAGGATCAGACGCACCGTGCTGTCGGCAAGCGGCGTGCCGACGCCAGCCGCATGCGAGCGCACGATATAGAGTTGCAACGTCGCGACCTCGTCCGCCGAGATGCGCGCCTTCGCGAGCTTGCCGAAGCCGGTGTTGATGCCGTAGAGCGCCTCGCCGGCTGCGAGTCGCCTGGCGACCGCTGCGAGCGATTGCTCCACACCCTTGCGCCAGCCTTCCGCGAGCGCGACGGAATCGCTGCCGCGCGCCAGGCGCCGCAGTTCGGAGAGCGTCATCGAGCCCGGTTTCAGCGTGATGGTCGCCATTTCAGTCCACGGATGGCAGGTCGAGACCGCATTCACGCGCGCAGGCGATTGCGCGCTCGTAGCCCGCATCGGCATGGCGCATGACGCCGCTGCCCGGGTCATTCCGGAGCACGCGCGCGATGCGCGCGGCCGCGGTCGGCGTGCCATCGCAGACGATCACGAGCCCCGCGTGTTGCGAGAAGCCCATGCCGACACCGCCGCCATGATGAATGGACACCCAGGTGGCGCCGCTTGCGGTGCTCAGCAGCGCGTTCAGGAAGGCCCAGTCGGAAACGGCGTCAGAGCCGTCCTTCATTGCCTCGGTCTCGCGATTGGGACTCGCCACGGATCCTGAGTCGAGGTGATCGCGGCCGATCACGACGGGCGCCGACAGCTCGCCCTTCGCGACCATTTCATTGAAGGCGAGCCCGAGCCGCGCGCGATCCTTCAGGCCCACCCAGCAGATGCGCGCCGGCAGTCCCTGGAAACGGATGCGCTCGCGCGCCAGGTCCAGCCAGCGGTGTAGATGCGCATTCCCCGGGATCAGTTCCTTGACCTTCGCGTCAGTGCGATAGATATCCTCGGGGTCGCCCGAGAGTGCCACCCAACGGAACGGTCCGATGCCCTCGCAAAACAGGGGCCGCACATAGGCGGGCACAAAGCCCGGGAAGTCGAAGGCGTTCTTCAGGCCTTCCTCAAGCGCGACCTGGCGGATGTTGTTGCCATAGTCGAAGACGACCGCGCCGCGGGCCTTGAGATCCAGCATCGCCGCGACATGGATCTTCATCGACGCGCGCGCCTCGCGCTCGATGCGCGCCGGATCGGTGCGCCGCGCCTCGATGGCCGCAGCGAGCGACCAGCCGCGCGGCAGATAGCCGTTCCTGGGATCGTGAGCCGAGGTCTGGTCCGTCACGACGTCCGGCACGACGCCACGCGCAACGAGCGCGGGGACCACTTCCGCTGCATTGCCGAGCAGGCCGACCGACAGCGCGTTCTTTGCGCGCCGCGCGCCATCGATCATCGCCAGCGCCTCGTCGAGCGTCGTTGCCTTGCGATCGACATAGCCAGTGCGCAGCCGCATGTCGATGCGCGACTCGTCGCACTCGACCGCGAGCATCGAGAAGCCCGCCATCGTCGCGGCGAGCGGCTGCGCGCCGCCCATGCCGCCGAGACCGGCGGTCAGGATCCAGCGCCCCGCGGCATCGCCACCGAAATGCTCGCGCGCGCAGGCGCCGAAAGTCTCGTAAGTGCCCTGCACGATGCCCTGCGAGCCGATGTAGATCCACGAACCCGCGGTCATCTGGCCGAACATCATCAGGCCCTTGCGGTCGAGTTCGTGGAAGTGCTCCCAGGTCGCCCAGTGCGGCACGAGGTTGGAATTCGCAATCAGCACGCGCGGCGCATCCACGTGCGTCTTGAACACGCCGACCGGCTTGCCGGATTGCACCAGCAGGGACTCGTCGTCTTTCAGGCGCCGCAGCACACCGAGGATGCGATCGAAGGCCTCCCAGTTGCGCGCGGCCTTGCCGATGCCGCCGTAGACGACGAGCCGGTCCGGGTGCTCGGCGACCTCCGGGTCCAGGTTGTTCTGGATCATCCGGTACGGCGCCTCGGTCAGCCAGCTGCCGCAACTCAGCTTGCTGCCGCGCGGCGCGCGCACGACCCGCGGACCGGCGGACGCGGCTGAGGGAATGGCGTTCATGGGCCGTGAGAATACGCCAGGAGTCGCGAGACTTGCAGCTATGGCATGATGATCTGGCGCTTTCGCTCTGGCCGCGCGGCCGCAATCTCATGACAGGAGCACCGATCATGAAGAAAGCAGCGAGCCTGTTCTGCGCCCTCGTCCTGATCGCCGGCTGTGCCAGCCTCTGGGGCGCTTCCGGAAGACAGGGCGTATCCAGCAGCCTGGTCGATTACCTCTACCCGCAGGGCGAGGTGCCGCCGCCCCAGGACGGCCGGGTGCCGCACCTCGAGCTGCCCTTGACCGTCGGGCTGGCGTTCGTACCGGCGCGGGGCTCGAGCGACCAGGTGCTCAGCGAAGCCTACAAGATCGACTTGCTGAATCGCGTCAAGGCAGCCTTCACTGGGCGCGACTTCATCCGCGAGATCACCGTCATCCCGGATGCCTACATGCGCTCAGGCAACGGATTTGCTGCGCTCGAGCAGACCGCCCGGCTTTACAACATCGACGTCATGGCGCTCGTCTCCTACGACCAGGTCGCGTATAGCGACGAGACCAAGGCGGCTTTCCTGTACTGGACCATCGTCGGCGCCTACACCATCAAGGCCAATCGCAACGAGGTCCAGACCTTCGTGGACACGGCCGTGTTCGACGTGCCGACCCGCAAACTCCTGTTCCGGGCGCCGGGTGTCAACAAGGTGGCGAGTTCCTCGACGCTCATGGATGTGGAGCGTGACACGCGCAAGGCGCGCGAGAGCGGCTTCGAGCAGGCCATGGCGGACATGACCATCAGTCTCGACAAGGAACTCGGGGTGTTCAAGGAGCGCATCAAGCAGGATCGCAGCGTCACCGTGTCCCGCGCCGGTGACTCGGGCGGTGGCGGAGCGGTCGATCCATTCATACTGGTGCTGGCCGGCCTGGCGTTGTTTCTAGCGCGCAGTCACGCGAAGTGGCGGCGCTCGATCGCCTCATAATGATCGATGACCTGGCGCACGTACTGGCGCTTGCGCAGGTAGCTGCCCGGAAAGAAGCTGCGCTTGAAGCCGTAGATGATGATTGACTTCAGGTCGTAGCGGTCGAGCCCGAGATGCTGGATCGCGAGCCGTAGCTCGTTGGTCACCGTCGTGTTGCTCATCAACCGGTTGTCGGTGCAAAGCGTCGTCGAGAGCCGCTGCTCGCGCAGCTTGCTGAAGGTGTGGTCCTCGAGCCGCTGCAGCAGCGGATTGGTCTGCAGGTTGCTGGTCAGGCAGACCTCGAGCGTGATGCGCCGGTCGGCGATGTAGTTGCCGAGCCGCTCGACGTAGTAGTCGCGGTCCTCGATGTCCGGGTCGCGAATCTGGTCGGGCTCCAGCAGGTAGGTGCCGTGTCCGATGCGGTCTGCATGCAGGTCGGTGATGGCCTGGAAGATCGACTCGGGCCCATAGGCTTCGCCCGCGTGCACCGTGCGCTTCAGGAAATGCCGGTGCGCATAGTCGTAGGCCTCCTTGTGCGCGCTGGCCGGGTAGCCCGCCTCCTCGCCCGCCAGGTCGAAGCCGACGACCTGGTAGCCATGCGCATCGCGCGCGACAACCGCGGCGCGCGCGAGGTCCGTCGAAGCCATCGCGAAAAGCTCCTTCGGGCGCGTGTACGGATGCGCCGCGAGCAGCGTGTCGTAGTACGGGCTGTAGCCGCCCGTGAACATGCGCATCGCGCAGCAGATGACGCCGTACTCGAAGGGCGGCTCGCGGCCCACGATGATCTCCGGGCGCCGGTTGTACGCGTCGCGCGCGCGGCGCAGGCCGCGATCGACCGCGGCGATTACCTGGACCGCATCGAGACCGGGGCGCACGTGCAGCTGCGGCGCGAAACGCACCTCCAGGTAGCGCACACCCTCGGCCTGGTTGTCCTCGGCAAGTTCCGCGGCAACGCGCTCCAGCGCCTCGGCGTCGTGCATCGCGCCGACCGTGTACTTGAAGCCTTTCAGATACTCGCCGAGGCTCGAATAGCGGTCCTTGTACACGGTCTCGCGCAGACCGCCTTCCGTGTAGCTCGGCAGTTCCACCCGATGCTCGCGCGCCAGTTCGATCAGTGTCGAGAGCCGCAGCGAACCGTCCAGGTGCACGTGCAGGTCGGTCTTCGGCAACTCGGCAAGAAAAGCGGTCGTGATCGGCTGATCGGACACGAAGGCACCAGCGGCGGGCAGTACAGGTACGCAGCATAACGCGGCGGCAGGACCTTCCGGTAAGCTGCGCCGCGTGAGCACCATGGATGCCAGCGCCTGGACCGGGGTCATACGCAATGCCGCCATCGCGGGCGCTACCGGCAACGCGCCTTATGGGTTGATTCCCAAGGGCGCGGTCGCGATTGCCGGCGAGCGGATCGCCTGGGCGGGGCCCGATTCGGAGTTGCCCTCCCGGCTGCCCGCCGGGGCGCAGGTCGAGGATGCCCACGGCGCCCTGCTGACGCCGGGGCTCATCGATTGCCACACGCATCTGGTTTGGGCGGGCTCGCGGCACCGGGAATTCGAGCAGCGTCTCGCCGGTGCAAGCTACGAAGAGATCGCGAAAGCAGGTGGCGGCATTGTCTCGACCGTCGCGGCGACCCGCGCCGCGAGCGAGGAAGAGTTGCTCACGCTTGCGGTCAAACGCGCTGCGCGCCTCGTCGCCGAAGGCGTGACCTGCATCGAGATCAAGTCCGGCTACGGGCTCGACCTGCCAAACGAATTGAAACTGCTGCGCGTCGCGCGCGCGGTCGGCGAGCGCCTGCCGGTCACCGTGCGCACGACGCTGCTGGCCGCCCATGCCGTCCCGCCCGAGTACCGGGGCCGGGCGGATGATTATATAAGGTGTGTCTGCGACGACATCCTCCCGGCCGCCGCCGCTGCAGGACTCGCGGACGCCGTGGACGCCTTCTGCGAGACCATCGGCTTCACGCCCGCGCAGGTGGACCGGCTCTTCACCCGCGCACGCGAACTCGGCCTCCCCGTCAAGCTGCACGCCGAGCAGTTGTCCAACCAGCATGGCGCCGCGCTCGCCGCGCGCCACGGCGCGCTGTCCGCCGATCACCTGGAGCATCTCGATGAGGAGGGCGCGCGCGCGATGGCCGCCGCCGGGACCGTCGCCGTATTGTTGCCTGGCGCATTCCATTTCCTGCGCGAGACGCGCCTGCCGCCGATCGCACTGTTGCGCCAGCACCGGGTGCCGATCGCGATCGCAAGCGACCTCAATCCCGGCAGCGCGCCGATCGCCTCGCTGCTCCTCAACATGCACATGGCCTGCACGCTGTTTCGGATGACGCCGGAGGAATCGCTGGCTGGCGTCACGCGTCATGCGGCGGCGGCGCTCGGCCTCGGCCGCGAGCGCGGCACGATCCAGGCCGGTGAGGTGGCGGACCTCGTGCTGTGGGACGCCATGCATCCGGCGGAACTTGCCGCACAGGTCGGCCTGGTACGGCCGGTCGCAGTGCTGCACGGCGGCAGGGATTTCGGACTTCCGCCGAAGGATGGCCGCGCTTGAAGGAAACGCTGTCAGCATCGCACTGGACGGAGCTTGCGGAGCGACTCCATATCCTGGAGCCCATGCGCGTCTTCAAGTGGCTGGATGCGCGCTACGCCGAGCGCCACCGCAAGTACCACACGGCGCACCACATCAATGAATGCCTCGCCATCCTCGGCCGTGCCCATCACCCGGTCGCGTCGAATCCGCTGGTCGAATACGCATTGTGGTTCCACGATGCGATCTACAACACCTTGTCGCGCAAGAACGAGGAGCGCAGCGCCGACTGGGCCGCCGCGGTGCTCGAAAAGTCGGGCGCAGCGGCCGACAGCATGGAACTGATACGTTCCCTGATCCTGGCAACGCGCCATGCTGCCAATCCGGTCGGTGCGCCGCAGGAGCTCTTGGTGGACGTGGACCTCGCGATCCTCGGCGCCGAAGCCGAGCGTTTCAAGGAATTCGAGCTGCAGATCCGCGCCGAGTACTGGTGGGTGCCGACCGCGCTCTACCGCAAGCAGCGCATCGCGATCCTGCGCTCCTTCACCCTGCGGCAGTCCATCTACTCGACGCACGAGTTCCGCGAGCGTCATGAACGCCTGGCCCGCAACAACATCGCCTGGGCGCTCGAGCAGCTGGAGTTCGGGACCGCGACATTCCGCTGGACCGCGCGCTTCTGAGCATGCGTCGCGCCGCTTTCCTGACGCTCAGCGATCCCGCCGATTTTGTCATCGACGACGACCTGGCGCACGAACCCATGCGCCGCCGTGGCTGGCAGGTGGACACGGTCCCATGGGACATGCCAGGCATCGACTGGCGGCGTTACGAAATCGCCGTGATCCGCTCCACCTGGGATTACCAACACCGCCCGGAGGAATTCCTGGCGACGCTCGACCGCATCGAGCGCTTCGGCACGCGGCTCGAGAACAGTCTCGACATCGTGCGCTGGAACATGCAGAAGACCTATCTCCGCGACCTCGCGGTGCGTGCCGTGGCGACGCTGCCGACGCTTTGGCGCCAGCGGCTGGACCCCGGCGAGTTGCTACCGCTCTTTGATGCCATGCAGAGCGAGGAAGTCGTGATCAAGCCCGTCATGAGCGGGAACGCCCAGGGCGCCTACCGGCTCGATCGCATGCAGGCGCGCGCCCAGGTCGCCGAGATCGAGGCCTACTACGCCGCACGGCCGCTGATGATGCAGCCATTCGAGCCGGCGGTCGTCACCGAGGGTGAGTACTCGCTGTTCTATTTCAACGGCGAATACAGTCACTGCGTGCTCAAGGTGCCGAAACCCGGAGACTTCCGTGTGCAGGAGGAACATGGCGGCGACATTCGCGCCGTGACCGCGGAACCCGGGTTGTGCGCAGCAGGAGACGCGGTCTTGGCTGCAATTTCGGAGACGCTGCTGTATGCACGCGCCGACTTCGTGCGCTGCGCGGACGGTTTGTTCCGGATCATGGAACTCGAGCTGGTCGAACCCGCGCTGTACCTGCGCATGGACGCCGGCGCACCGGATCGCTTTGCGGATGCGATCGTCGCAAAGGCCACGGCGCCGGCACGCGACACACGCTAGGCGCGATCGAGCGGGCTCTTCACGCCGCGTCCGCCGCGGTTCAGCACATGCGTGTAAATCATCGTCGTCTTGACATCCGCGTGGCCCAGCAACTCCTGCACGGTACGGATGTCATAACCGTCCTCCAGCAGGTGGGTGGCGAAGCAATGGCGGAAGGTGTGGCAGCCAATTGGCTTCGTGATGCCAGCAGCATGGACGGCCGCAGCCACCGCACGCTGCATCGCTTGCGGATGCAAATGATGGCGAACCAGTGCGCCCGTGTAACGGTCGCGGCAAAAGGAGCGCGCGGGAAATAAATACTGCCATCCCCAGGCTACAGGCGCCTGTGGGTACTTGCGTGCGAGTGCGTATGGCAACGACACGCCCGGCCTTCCGGCCTCACGATCGGCCTCGAATAGCAACTTGACACGGGCTATGTGCCGTTCGAGTGCCGGCACGAGCGTCGCCGGCATGACAGTCACGCGATCCTTGGCGCCCTTGCCATCGCGAATGAGAATCTCGCAGCGCGTGAGGTCGAAATCCTTGATACGAATCTGAAGACACTCAAGCACGCGCGCGCCCGAACCGTACAAGAGACTGGCGATCAACCAGGGCGTACCGGACAAATGACCGAGCACGCGCGTGACTTCGTCGCGCGACAGCACGACCGGCAAGTGTGTCGACGGCTTGGCCCTGACGACCGAGTCGAGCCAAGGCAACTTGATTTCCAGCACTTCGCGATACAGGAACAGGAGCGCCGCCAGCGCCTGGTTCTGCGTGCTGGCAGAAACCTTGGCGTCAACGGCGAGATGCGTCAGAAAGCCTTCGACTTCCGTTGCGCCGAGATCTCGTGGATGCCGCATGCCATTGAAACGGACGAATCGCCGTGCCCAGAAGACATGGGCCTTCTCGGTGCGCAGGCTGTAATGCCGGGCACGTATGCGATCCCGAACCTGATCCAGCAAGCGAGGTTGGCTGGCGTCCATGCCATTGTGCGGTGCAGCAAACCGGCGTCCTGCCGGCATGGGAATTGAATCACTTCCCGGAGACGTGATAACGGTGTTATACGGTCACAAATGATCGATTATTCCCAAACATTTAAGCCCCCTAATTGTAGTTAGCCGTCGTATGAGAGCAATCAGTTTAATAGCAGTCGCTTGGCTTTCCCTCGCATTTGGGGCTGATGCGCAGAATGTCGGTTGGCGCGATCAGCATGGTAATCCAGCGCCAGACTCAGATGCCCAGAAAAGCAAAGACGGTTTTGGTGGTTGGCTACTAGTAACGGATGATCCAGACTGGGAGGCGAAATGGAGCACGCCGGAAAAGGAGATTCCTAATTTCCACGAGGCGCAGTCCGTGCGTGTTGGGCAGACGGTTGTTGCCCTGATTTTTATCTCTAACCCGACTAAGGATGCCAGCGAATCTGTCAACGTGACTTGCGATCTTCGCCTCGACAGACCTGACGGTAGTCGCAGTGTGGACCAGTCCGATGTGCCGTGCATGGTTGGACACCTGCCCGGTGATCCCCTAAGTCTGTACCTGGCGGATCCCGTGATGGGCTTCCTTGGTGAGCCTTCGGACCCAGTTGGCAAATGGACCTTCCATGTCACACTGAAAGACGGTATCCGCAGGACG
>Ga0214473_10000849_pt1 | contig 41840 bp, 27 predicted proteins | sample RVTome_7_FD_203509 | JGI IMG/M metagenome (GOLD analysis project Ga0214473, IMG submission 203509) | Soil microbial communities from uranium-contaminated site in the Upper Colorado River Basin, Wyoming, United States - RVT98D197 | ecosystem: Environmental > Terrestrial > Soil > Contaminated >...
TCTCGTCGCCGCCGCGGTTGGGTGGGTGGCCACCCACCCAACCGCCCGAACATCTCCTGCCGCCGGGTAGAATAGTTGGTTTCCCGGAACATACAAGGTCGTGCGTCCCCGCACGACCTTGGGCGAGCGGGGACGCTCGCCCTACCTGCGAAATCCCCTTTCCTTGCCCTGGCGTTTCTGGTACAACTGCGGCGGATTGCAGAACTCCACTATGGACAGGGATACAGGTGCGCTATGACGGGTCAGCTTCTCATCAAGAACGGGCGGGTCATCGACCCGGCGAACAATCTCGATAAGAAATGTGACGTGCTGATTTCCGACGAGAAGGTGGCCGAGGTGGGCGAGCTCAACGGCCAGATCGAGAAGTCGGCCTCGCGGGTCATCGACGCCACGGGCAAAATCGTGACGCCCGGACTGATCGATATTCACGTGCATTTCCGCGAGCCGGGCGATGAGGAGGAAGAGACGATCGCCAGCGGCTCAGCCGCGGCGGTGGCGGCCGGATTCACTTCCGTCGTCTGCATGCCCAATACCAATCCCGCGATTGAGAGCGAGACCGATGTCGAGTACGTCCATCGCAAGGGCCGCCAGACGAGGAAGACCCACGTCTATGTCATGGGCGCGATCACGAAGAAACGCGAGGGGGTCGAGCTGGCCGAGATGGGCCTGATGGCCGAGGCGGGGGCCCGCGGCTTCACCGATGACGGCAACGGCGTGCAGAACCCGTCGATCATGCTCCGGGCCCTCAAGTACGCCAAGATGTTCGATGTCGTCATCGCCCAGCATTGCCAGGATGACAGTTTCGCGGGCAGCGGCGTGATGAACGCGGGCTACTACTCGACGATCCTGGGCCTGCCGGGCATCGATGCTCTGGCGGAAGAGGCGATGCTCTGGCGGGACATCCAGTTGGTCCGCAAGACCCAGGTGCGATACCACGCCCAGCACATCTCGACCGCCGGCTCCGTGGAGCTGATCCGCCAGGCGAAGAAGGATTCGCTGCCGGTCACGTGCGAGGTCACGCCGCATCACCTGCTGCTGACCGAGGAACTCTGCGCCGAGTACGATACGAATTACAAGGTCAACCCGCCTCTGAGGAGCCAGAAGGACGTGGAGGCTCTGAAGCAAGCGATCTCTGATGGCCTGGTCGATGCGTTGGCCAGTGACCACGCGCCGCACCTGCAGAGCGAAAAGGAACTGGAATTCCTGGCGGCCCCGTTTGGAATCGTGAGCCTGGAGTGCACGCTGGGGCTTTACGCAAAGGCGCTGATCGAGCCGAAGATCCTCGACTGGCCCGGCCTGATCCGGCTGATGACCGTAAACCCGGCGAAAATTATCGGGATTGACAAGGGCACGCTCACCCGGGGCAAGCAGGGCGACGTTACCGTCATCGACCCGGATGCTCAATGGCAGATCGACGCGACCAAGTTCGTCTCCAAGAGCCGCAACTGCCCCTATCACGGCTGGACCGTCAAAGGCAAGGCAGAAAAAACCATCGTCGGCGGAGAAGTACGCTTCGAGGCATGACATGAGTACAAGACGTGATATTCTGCTTAGAAGGGTGAAGCAAGCCGTAGGGGAAGTGGAGCCGGAGGCGGAGATCGTTCTATATGGGTCTCAGGCACGCGGTGACTCTAATGCGCGATCAGACTGGGATTTCTTGATCCTAGTGGACGGCCGTGTTACCGATGATCGCGTAGACAGGATTCGCTATCGACTTTATGAAATCGAATGGGAATCCGGCGAGGTTCTCTCGTCGATTGTGCGCAACCGGCAGGAATGGGATAGTCTGCCGTTGAGCAGCACGCCATTTCACAGGAATGTCGAACTCGAAGGAGTCGTGCTGTGACGGAATCGAGCAAGGCATTGGTTGCGTACCGCCTGCAAAGGGCGCGAGAGTCTCTGGAGGATGCCCGTATCTTGGCCGATGCGAAGCGATGGAATCCCTCTGTGAATCGGCTCTACTACGCTTGTTTCTACGCGGTCTCCGCACTTCTGGCACAACAAGACCTGACCTCTTCGCGGCACGTAGGCGTACGGAGTCTCTTCAATCAGCACTTCGTGAACACAGGCAAGGTCGCAAGGGATGAGGTTCGGATATACAACGATCTATTTGAGCGCCGTCAGGAGGGGGATTATGTAGACTTCGTAAGATTTGATGAGTCGCAAGTCCGTGCGTGGATGCCTCGCGCTGAGGCATTCGTTGGGCGAATTGCAGAGCTTCTCAGTGGGGAGCAGCAATAGTCTGTTGGCGTATCTGCTTTCTCGGTCATCAATTTCGGCTAGTACATGAACAAGGAGTGGAATTGACCATTACTAGGCATGGGAGGCTCGCTTTTCGTCTATATGTTCGGCCGGAGAACAAGGGCGGAAGATTATGACGATTGTGGATGGGAATAACCTGCTGTGGGCGCTCCATGAGAGGTTTGACGAGCGGGAGATTGCGAGCGAGATCGATTTGTGCCGGGTCTTGAGCCGGTATTTTGCACTGATGGCGGAAGAAGGGCAAGTGGTGTTTGACGGCGCCGGCCCGGCGCGCCGGGATGATTTCGAGAGCGTGAGCCACGTGGAGATCATTTTCGCGGGTTTCCACAAGGACAGCGACAGCTTGATCGAGGAGAAGATCAAGGCCAACACGGCCCCGCGGCGGCTGACGGTGGTCAGCAGCGACCGGAGGCTGCGCAAGGCCGCAGTGGCGCGAAAGGCGGCCGCCGTCAAGTCCGAGGACTTCTGGGAAGAGGTCCAGAAGGAGCTACGGCGGAGAAAGCCCCGGAAGAAGGAGCCGCAGGGGAAGCAGGAGGGGCTCACCGAGGGCGAGACGCAACAGTGGATGGACCTGTTCGGCCTGGACGAATAGCCGCCCGACCATCGCCAAGCTGCGCTTGACGATGCCACCCATCACGTGGGGGCATGAGTGTTGCCATGATTGGGACGAGGTTGGGCCGGACTGACCAGGGCCCTCTCTGGCCCGTTGGTACATGACCTGAAAGCCCCCTTTTGCGGCGGGAGATTTGTGTTGCTTGAGCGGCCGACATCGTGTATAAACACGGGTCCTTCTGTGTGCGATTGGCGTGAGCGCGGGGGACCGCTTTTTGCGCAAGTCGGCACGCAGGACGTAGTTTAAGGGCCGCCTGCGAGGGGGGTTGTTAAGCTAAGTTCTTTACTATTCATACTTTACAGAAGTGGAGATGATATGAAGCGTAGAATGGTGACGATTGACGGCAACGCGGCGGCGGCGCACGTCGCCCATGCGACGAATGAAGTCATTGCGATCTATCCGATCACGCCGAGCTCCCCGATGGGCGAGATCGCGGATGCCAAGACCGCCAAGGGCGAGCCGAACATCTGGGGAACCGTTCCTTCGGTCACCGAAATGCAGTCCGAGGCAGGTGCCGCGGGGGCCCTTCATGGAGCCCTCACGGCCGGCGCGTTGACGACGACGTTCACGGCCTCGCAAGGCCTGTTGCTGATGATTCCGAACATGTACAAGATCGCGGGCGAATTGCTGCCCACGGTCTTCCACGTAACCGCTCGTTCCCTGGCCACCCATGCACTGTCCATTTTTGGCGATCATGGCGACGTCATGACCTGCCGCGAGACCGGCTATGCCATGCTCTGCTCGTGCAGCGTGCAGGAAGTCATGGACTTTGCCCTGATCTCCCAGCAGGCGACGCTGGCCTCCCGCGTGCCGTTCCTGCACTTTTTCGACGGCTTTCGAACGAGCCACGAGGAGCAGAAGGTCGAGGAGCTGACGTACGACGACATGCGTGCGATGATCGACGACGAGCTGGTGGCCCAGCACAGGGCCCGGGCGCTGACGCCGGAGCGGCCGATGATCGGCGGCACGGCCCAGAACCCGGATGTGTACTTCCAGGGCCGCGAGACCTGCAATCCGTTCTATCTCGCCATCCCGAAGATCGTCGAGGAGACGATGAACAAATTCGCCAAGCTGGTCGGTCGTCAGTACAAGCTATTCGATTATGTCGGCGCACCCGACGCCGAGAAGATCATCATCATCATGGGCAGCGGCGCCGACACCGTGCATGAGACGGTCGATTATCTGAACTCGCAGGGCGAGAAGGTCGGCGTGATCAAAGTGCGGCTGTATCGGCCATTCAGCACGAAGCATTTCATGGCGGTCCTGCCGAAGACCGTCAAGAGAATCGCCGTGCTGGACAGGACGAAGGAGCCCGGCGCGCTCGGCGAGCCGATGTACCTCGACGTGCGGACGTCGATCGGCGAGGCCATGGCGGACGGCATCGCACCGTTCGACAAGTACCCCGTGATCGTCGGCGGCCGCTACGGCCTGGGCTCGAAGGAATTCACCCCGGCGATGGTCAAGGCCGTCTTCGATAATCTCAGTGCCGCCAAGCCGAAGAGGGGCTTTACGGTCGGAATTATCGACGATGTGACGAATACGAGTCTTGACGTCGATGACTCCTTCCAGATTCCCGCCGAGGGAATGTGCCGCGCGATGTTCTTCGGGCTGGGCTCCGACGGCACGGTCGGGGCCAACAGGAACTCCATCAAGATCATCGGCGAGACGACCGACAACTACGCCCAGGCCTACTTCGTGTACGATTCAAGGAAGGCCGGGACCATGACCGTCTCGCACCTGCGGTTCGGCGACAAGCCCATCCAGCGGCCGTACCTGATCAACCAGGCGGACTTTGTCGCATGCCACAATCCGAGCTTCCTCGAAAAGTACGAAATGCTGGCCTCCCTTCGCAAGGGCGGCACGTTCCTGCTCACCACCTTCCACGGCCCCGACAAGGTCTGGGACACCCTGCCGCAGGAAATCCAGAAGCAGATCATCGACAAGAGAGCCAGGTTCTACGTGATCGACGCGATCTCGCTGGCCCAGGAGCTCGGGCTCGGCGCCCGCATCAACGTGATCATGCAGACGGCGTTCTTCAAGATCAGCAACATCATCCCGCTCGATCAGGCGGTCGAACAGATCAAGGACGCCATTCGCAAGACCTACGGCAAGCGGGGCGAGAAGGTCATCGAGATGAACAACGCCGCCGTGGACAAGGCCATTGACCGCGTGTACGAGGTCAAGGCGCCGGGCAAGGTCACGAGCACGATCAAGCTGCCGCCGGTAGTGCCGGCCGACGCGCCGGAGTTCGTGCGGACGGTGACGGCCGAGCTGATGGCCATGCGGGGCGACTCCGTGCCTGTCAGCAAGTTCCCGGTGGACGGCCGATACCCCGTGGGCACGACCCAGTACGAGAAGCGGAACATCGCCGTGAATATTCCGATCTGGCAGCCGGAGTTGTGCCTCCAGTGCGGCATGTGCTCGTTCGTATGCCCGCACGCGACGATTCGGATCAAGGCGTACGATCCCAAGGCGCTTGAGCACGCACCCGGGACGTTCAAGAACATCGATGCGAAAGGCAAGGAATTCAAGGGCCTCAAGTTCACCGTCCAGGTCGCTCCGGAAGATTGCACCGGTTGCGGGGCCTGCGTTCAGACCTGCCCCGGCATCGAGCGCGGCCCGGACAAGCAGCCGACCGGCCGCAAGGCCATCAATATGGAAATGCAGGAGCCGATTCGCGAGCGCGAGCGGCAGAACTATGCGTTCTTCCTCTCGATCCCGAATACGGATCGCTCGCTGTTCAAGGCGAACACGGTCAAAGGCAGCCAGTTGATCCAGCCGCTGTTTGAGTACTCCGGCGCCTGCGCCGGCTGCGGCGAGACAGCCTACGTCAAGCTGCTGACGCAACTGTTCGGCGATCGCGCGTACATCGGCAACGCGACCGGATGCTCGTCGATCTACGGCGGCAACCTGCCGACGACGCCTTACACGACCCGCGAGGACGGCCGCGGACCGACCTGGTGCAACAGCCTGTTCGAGGACAACGCCGAATTCGCGATGGGCATGAGACTGACCGTCGATCAGTTCAAGCTGACCGCGCTGAATACGCTCGACAAGGTCGTGCAGAAAGGATGCGTGGACGCGCGGTTGGCGTCCAGCATCCGGGCGGCGACTCTGGCCGACGATCCGGAGCAGGCGGCCATTGAAGAGCAGCGAGGCCGGGTCGAGCAACTGAAGGCGCAGTGCCGCAAGAGCGGCAACTGTGCCGAGTGCAGGCAGTTGCTCACCGTAGCGGACTTCCTGGTCCGCAAGAGCGTCTGGGCGGTCGGCGGCGACGGCTGGGCGTATGACATCGGTTACGGCGGGCTGGATCACGTGCTGGCCTTCGGCAAAAACGTCAACGTGCTTGTGCTGGACACCGAGGTCTACTCCAACACCGGCGGCCAGATGTCGAAAGCGACGCCCCGGGCGGCCGTGGCGAAATTCGCGGCAGCCGGCAAGCCCTCGCCGAAGAAAGACCTCGGCCTGCTCGCGATGACGTACGGGAACATCTACGTCGCCAAGGTGGCGATGGGCGCCAATCCGAGCCAGGCGGTGAAAGCCTTCGCCGAGGCGGAGGCCTATCCGGGACCCTCGCTGATCATCGCCTACTCTCACTGCATCAATCAGGGCTTCAATCTCACGACCGGCTACGACGAGCAGAAGAAGGCAGTGGCCTGCGGACACTGGCCGCTGTATCGGTTCGACCCCAGGCTCAAAGAGGAAGGCAAGAACCCGTTGCAGCTCGACTCCAAGCCGCCGACTATCGAATTCGCGGAGTATGCATATAATGAGGACCGGTACCGTTCGCTGAAGCAGTCGAAACCGGAAGCGGCGGCGGAGCTGATGAAGCTCGCCAACCGCGATGCCGTTGAACGATATGCATTGATGGAGCAGCTTGCGAACCTGAAATGTGGACAGGACCAGCAGGATGCTGCGCAGCCAAGTCCCGAAGCCGAGAAGCAAACAGTGGGGAAGTGATATGAATACGAGGGTGACCCGAAAGGCCGTATTGATTGCATTGGCAACCTTGACGTTGACCGGCTGTGGCCGGCAGGCGCAGGACCCATCGAGGGACCTGGACCTGCTGGCCACGGGGCCGGATCAGGAGGCCTTGCCGGCCGCGCCGCCGCACGTCGCCGCAGCGATAGAAGCGACGGGCGGCCTGGCCACGTGGACGCAGTGCAAGAGGCTCACGTTCGATGGAGTCGTCACGGCCTATCAGCCGGACGGCAGCTACTACCTGACGGAGCATCATTTCTACCTGTGCCCGTGGGGCAACGCGATTCAGGTATCGGCCCAGGAGCCTCAGACCGGGCTTGCCTGCCGCATCGTGGAAGGGCAGTACCGCCTCCTCGACGGCGAGGGCAAGATGGATGTCTCGCCCCTCAGCGTCTGCTATCGGGATTACGCCGAGGCCGTGCTCCAGATCGTGACGGCCCCCGCGCGCATGCTCCGGGACGGTGCAACCCTCGTGCGCAAGCCCATCCCCGTGATGATCAGCGGCGCATGGTATTACCCGATCGAGGCCAAGTTCGAAGCCACGAAGATCGTCTCCAAGGGACTGGGGCGGGACAAGATCACGGTCATCGAGCCGTATTGGACACAGGGCGTTTACTACCAGAACCAGAACGGCTCGCTCGCCGATATCATCTGGCTGGGAAATGCGGCTGCGCAGAAATTCCTTATCGTTCGCGGCTACGACTATGCCCGGCTCGTCAAGGACGGCACGCTCGTCCCCACCAAGATCGAGGTCTTCCAGTCCGATGCCGACGGTGTGCAGGGGCAGCGCCTGGCCCTGATCGATCTGAAGCAGTAGCTCGCTCGCCCGGCGCCGGGACTATTTGCGTCCCGTGGAGTTGTGAACTATCATGCGAGCATCGCCGTACGGTACGTAGCTCTACCACAGTCTCGTTTAGAGTGGCTTCGAAGGACTGCTGAGTATCGACGATGTCTACGCGCGCTGCAATCTGGGTTGTCTTCGTCACGATCCTTGTCCTCGCTCTGGCCGTTTTCTTTGCCATACGCGGCGGCATCGGGCCGATGGCTACGGCGCCGGCCGGAGGCGGCGACGGGAAGATGCCTGAAGCCGTGCCTGCTCCACCCGGCGGGGGCGACTGGCCCATGTTTCACGGCGGCCCGAATCTTCGCGGCGTGGCCTCGGGGACCCTCGCCGACTCTCTGACCCTCCGGTGGAAGTTCAAGACCGACGCCGAGGTCAAATCCTCTCCTGTGATATCCGAGGGACGCGTTTTCGTTGGCTCATCCGATAAGAACGTCTACGCCCTCGACCTGCAGACCGGCAACAAGCTCTGGTCCTGCCAGACCGGCGATTCCATCGAGGCGGCTCCCTGCGTGCTCGACGGGCGGGTCTTCGCGGGCTCGGCAGACAACTGGCTCTATGCGCTGGACGCCGGGACCGGCGAGCTGAAGTGGAAGTACGAGACCGAGGGCCAGATCCTCGGGGCGGCCAACTGGACCCGGTCCCCGGACGGGCAGGGAAGCTGGATTCTCGTCGGCAGCTATGACAACAAGCTGCACTGCGTGGACGCATCGAGCGGCAAGCGGGTCTGGGCGTATGAAACCGGCAATTACGTGAACGGTTCCCCTGCGGTGGATGACGGCAAGTGTGCCTTCGGCGGTTGCGATGCGATCGTCCACGTGGTTTCGCTCGCTGATGGCTCGAAGGTCTCCGAGATCGACAGCGGCTCGTACATCGCCGCGTCCGCCGCGTTTCTCGACGGCGAAATCTACGTCGGCAATTACGAGAATGTCTTTCTCAAAGTCGATGCCAAGGCAGGCAAGATCGTCTGGAAATACGATCAAAGCGATGCGCCATTCTTCTCCTCGCCGGCGGTCGGCGAGGAATTCGTCGTCTTTGGCGGTCGTGACAATCACGTGCACTGCGTGCGCCGTGACACCGGCGGGCAGGTCTGGACGTTCAAGACCCTGGGCGAGGTGAACAGCTCGCCTGCGATCTGCGGCGACAAGGTCGTCATCGGCGGCGACGACGGCCGGCTGTATCTGCTCCGCCTGGCCGACGGCAAGCACCTCTGGTCCTACGAGATCGGCCGGCCTGTGACTTCCTCTCCGGCTGTTGCCGGCGGGCTCGTCGTGGTCGGTTGCGACGACGGTTATATCTATGCGTTCGGGCCGAAGCAAACCGACGGAGGCAAAGCGCCATGAGAATCGTCCAGATCACGCCCGGGTCCGGGGACAACTTCTACTGCGAGAACTGCCTGCGCGACGTTGCCCTGGTCAAAGCGCTGCGAAAGCTCGGTCACGATGTCCTGATGGTCCCCCTGTATCTGCCGCTGCAGATCGCTGGTTCCGAGCCGCTCACGGATACCCCCATATTCTTCGGGGGGATCAACGTGTACCTCCAGCAGAAGTTCGCCTTGTTCCGCAGGACGCCGCGATGGATCGACCGATGGTTCGATGCACGCGGGCTGCTCGCCTGGGCGGGACGCAAGGCCGGCATGACCAACGCGCGAGACTTGGGCGAGACCACGATTTCCATGCTGCAGGGTGAAGACGGGCGACAGGTGAAAGAGCTGGACCGGTTTGTCGATTGGCTCCAAACGGAGGAGCAGAGGCCCGATGTCATGTGCCTGTCCAATGTGTTGCTCGCGGGCATGACGAGGCGCATCAAGGAGAGGCTGGGGGCCCCGGTCGTTTGTCTGTTGCAGGATGAGGATGGTTTTATCGATGGATTGGCTGCGCCTTATGCGGAACAGGCGTGGGGCATCATCCGTGAGCGTGCGCGTGACATCGACGCTTTCCTGGCCGTCAGCGGGTACTTCGCGGAGGCGATGCGCAGTAGGCTTGCCGTGCACGAGGATCGTGTGCATGTGGCCTACATGGGCGTCGATCTGGACGAATATAGTCCGGCCGACACTCATCCACCTGTGCCGACGATTGGTTATCTCTCGCGGATGTGTCCGAGTCGCGGCCTGGAAACGCTGGTCGATGCCTTTCTCCTTCTCAAGAAAGATAGCAGACTGCAATCTGCGAAGCTGCGCATCTGTGGCGGCAGGAGCGCCGCCGATGAGCCTTTCCTTGAGCGATTGACCGCTAAGCTGACGGCGGCGGGTGTCGGCGATGATGTCGAGTTCCTGCAGGCATTCGACCAAAGCACCAAGCGGGAGTTCTTGAGGAGTCTGACCGTCTTGTCGGTGCCCGAGCCGCAGCCTGTCGCGTACGGCCTGTACGTGCTGGAGGCGCTGGCGATGGGCGTGCCGGTGGTCGAGCCGGCCATCGGGTCATTCCCGGAAACGTTTGCACTGACCGGCGGCGGCGTGCTATATGAGCCCAATACGGCCGGCAAACTCGCTGAGACACTGGCGCCCCTGCTGCTGGACCCGCAGGCGGCGTGGCGGCTCGGCGCGCAGGGTCGGGCAGGGATGCTCGAGGCCTTCAATATCGAGCGGACCGCGGCGGAAATGATCCGCATTTACGAGCAGGTGGTCCGCAAATCCTGACAGGGACATGATGATCGAGCTTACTGATGTGACAAAAAGCTATGGCAGGCCCGATGATCCCGGCGCGGTGAGCGTGCTGAAGGGCGTCACGCTGCACGTCGGGCGCAGCGAGTCGATCGTGATCGTCGGCCCCTCCGGCTGCGGCAAGAGCACGCTGCTGAACATCATCGGGGGTCTGGATCATCCCACGGCCGGCCGCGTCATGTTTGACGGAAGGAACCTCGCGGAACTCGCCGATGAGGAACTCGCGCGGATACGCAGCCGCGAGATCGGTTTCGTGTTCCAGTTGCATCATCTGCTGCCCCAATGCACGGTGCTGGAGAACGTGCTCGTGCCGACACTGGCTGCGCGAGACAGGCTCGCCCCACAGGAGAGAGCGGAGGCGCTGCTGGATCGCGTGGGTCTGAAGGACCGCATGTCCCACCGGCCGGGGGAGCTGTCCGGCGGGCAACGCCAGAGGGTCGCCGTGGCGCGGGCCCTCATCAACAGGCCCAAGCTGCTGCTGGCCGACGAGCCGACCGGCTCGCTCGATGAGAGCACCTCGCAGAGCATCGCCGAGTTGCTGGTCGAGCTGAACCGCGATGAGGGAGTGGCGCTGGTTGTGGTGACGCACTCGCAAGAGCTGGCCGGGCGGATCGGGCGCGTCATGGAGCTGAGCGGCGGGATGCTGCATGACAGAGGTCGGCCATGAGCTTCTGGCGCCTTGTCACTCGCAGCGTGACGTTCTATTGGCGGACCAACATGGCGGTCCTTCTGGCGGTAGCCGTGGCGACGGCGGTGCTGACCGGCGCGCTGGCGATCGGTGATTCGGTGCAGTACACGCTTCGCAGGACGCTCGATGCCCGTCTGGGCCAGATCGAGTACGCCATCATGCCGCAGGGCCGTTTCTTCCGGGTCCAGCTTGCCGACGATCTGCAGCAGCAGCTTGGTGGCACGATAGCCCCTGTCCTGCAGGTCTCCGGCATCATCACGAACGAGGACGGCTCGCGGCGAATCAACCGTATCCGCGTGCTCGGCGTAAACGAGAAGTTCTATGCCGCCGGCCTGGGGCGAAATCCGCTGACCTTGTCCCGCGTTCTTGACATTGGGCCGGCACAAGCTACGCAAACGGGTGGCAGCGTCAAGGCCGAAGGCCTTGGCGATGGCGGATGGGCAAACCATCGCCAAGCTGCGCTTGACGCTGCCACCCGGCCGGAGGGTATCGATGTCGTCGTGAGCGAATCCGTGGCGAAGGAGCTCAGAATCGGTCCGGGAGATGAGGTGGTCCTGCGGATGGAGAAGTCGGGCGTCATGCCGCGCGATGTTCCTCTGGTATCCGATGAGGACCGCACGGTTGCCGCTCGTCTGAAGGTGCAAGCTGTGTCGGACGATTCTGCCTTCGGCCGATTCGACCTCCAGGCGAATCAAGCGGCCCCGCTCAATGTGTTTGTCCCGTTGACTTGGCTGGCCGGGCAAGTCGGGCAGCAGGGGCGGGCCAACACGCTGCTTGCCGCCGGGCTCGAGTCCGGGATCACGGCGGCGCAAGTGAATGCGGCTGTAGAAGAGACTTGGCAACTGGCCGACGCGGGCCTGTCGCTTCGACATCTGGAGCAGCAGAACGTGCTGGAGCTTCGCAGCGGGCGAATCTTCATCGACGAGCCGCTTGCCGCCGGGGCGATGAAGGCGGACAATCGCGCAGCCGGCGTCCTGGCTTATTTCGTCACTAGCATTCGCTTGGGCGATAGATCGACGCCGTATTCCATGGTGGCGGCGGTAGGTGCTGACACCGGTGCGGCGAGCCTGCTGCCGCCGGGCATGCGAGCCGACGAGATCGTCATCAATCAATGGCTGGCTGACGATTTGGGGGCCAAAGTCGGCGATTCGCTGGAGCTCGCGTACTACGTCATTGGCGCCGGGCGTCAGCTCATTGAGAAGCAGCGTAACTTCAAGGTCGTCCGGATCGTTCCTCTCGATGGTCCGGCAAAAGACCCGGACCTGATGCCGCAATTCCCCGGCTTGGCGGATGTCAAGAACTGCCGGGACTGGAAGCCGGGCATTCCAATCAATCTCGATAATATACGTCCGAAAGATGAGCAGTACTGGGATGACTATCGGGGCACGCCGAAAGCCTTCATCACGCTGGAAGCCGGACAGACCGCCTGGCGCAACCGCTATGGGAGCCTGACCGCCGTGCGCTATCCGTGGCGTGAAGGGCTCGCGCAGGAACTCGATCAGCGGCTCAGGAGCGAGATCGACCCGGCCACGGTCGGACTGCTCTTTCAGCCGGTACGGGAGCGTGGCCTGCTCGCGGGCAGCGAGGGGACCGATTTTGGCGAGCTCTTCCTCGGCTTGAGCATGTTCCTGATCGCTTCGGCGGTGGTCCTCATTGGGCTGCTTTTCGTGTTCGGCGTGGAGAGCCGCAGTTCGCAGGTTGGGATGCTTCTGGCGGTCGGCTGGCCCGCGAAGCGGATCACGCGACTGCTTCTGGCCGAAGGCGGACTCGTCGCATTGCTTGGCACAATCGTCGGGGTCGGGGCCGGCCTGCTCTATACCGCGCTGATGGTCTACGGCCTTTCCACCTTCTGGAGCGGAGCCGTCGCCGGCGCCAGGATTCACTTCCACGCGGAAAGCACGAGTCTATTGGCCGGCAGTCTCGGCGGCCTGTGTGCCGCCTTGTTCGCGATCCGGATCACGCTTCGCAGGCAGACGTCCCGGCCCGTCCGGCAACTCCTGACGGGCAACGTAGAGGAAGGTCTGACGACCCGCAAACGCTCGTCACGAGGCACGTTTGGCATCGCTATGGCTATCGTGGCGTTCGTCGGTGTCGCCGTCCTCCTGGCGGCTATGGCGGGCGACGACAGTCATGCCGTCGCTGGGGCGTTCTTCGGCGCAGGCGCGTTGTTGTTGCTTGGGACTCTGGCCCTGTGCCATGCAGCGCTGCGAATCCTCGGGGGCTGGGACAGGCCCCTGGTTTCATTGAGAGGGCTTGGCTTTCGCAGCGCAACGCGGCGCAGCGGGCGGAGCCTCGCCATCATCGCTCTGCTGGCCTGCGGCGTGTTCATGGTCGTGGCGGTCGGGGCGAATCGCCGCAGCCCGCCGGCGGACCCCGCGAGCGGGGCGTCAGGCACGGGCGGTTTTGCCCTGTATGGTGAGTCGTCCGTCGGGATTCTTCACGATTTGAACAGCGAGGCCGGGCGGAAAGGACTCAGGCTTACCGGCGGCGGGCTCGACGGTATCGGGACCGTCCAATTCCGTGTGCGCGAGGGCGATGATGCAAGCTGCCTGAACCTGAACCGTGCGCAGCAGCCGCGGCTCCTGGGTGTGCCAGTGGACGCGTTGAAAGAGCGACAGGCATTCGGATTCGCAGCCGAAGCGGAGCAAGGCAAGGGATGGGACCTGCTTCGGAAAGATCCGCAGCAGGAGTCTGTGCCGGCCATTGGGGATGAGCCGACGATCAAATGGGCCTTGGGCAAGAAGGTCGGCGATGAGCTTGAGTACACGGACGAATTGGGCCGGCCGTTCCGCGTCCGCATTGTGGGCATGCTGGAAAGTTCGGTCTTGCAGGGAAGCCTGATTATCGCGGAGAATGAGTTCACGGCCCGGTTCCCATCAGTGGACGGGTACCAGGTATTTCTGATCGACGCTCCGGCCGACAAGACGGATGCCGTGGCGCAAGAGCTGGCGTCCGGCCTGAGGGATTATGGGCTGGTGCTGACGCCGACGAACGAGCGGCTGGCCGTCTTCAACGCGGTGGAGAACACGTACCTGTCGATCTTCGCGGTCCTCGGCAGCTTGGGACTCGTGCTCGGCAGTATCGGCCTGGGGCTGGTCGTGCTTCGCAACATGCTCGAACGGCGCGGCGAGCTGGCGATGCTGCGGGCCGTAGGGTTCGATAAAGGGCGTCTCACACGCATGATCTTCTACGAGCATTGGCCTCTGTGCCTGGCCGGCCTGGGGTGTGGAGCAGTCGCGGCTGTCGTGGCCGTCATCCCCGCCCTCCAGTCACGGGGCGGACAGGTCCCGCTCACCGGCCTGCTCGTGACGATTGCGGCAATAGGACTCAGCGGGGCCGTGTGGGTGTGGCTCGCAGGGACGCTGGCCTTGCGCGGCAAACTGCTGGACGCGCTCAGACATGAGTGATTTCGGGTGACGGATGAAGAGATTCTCGATTGCCGATTGTCTTCCGATGGCATTTGCCGTCGCGGGCGTTGTCGGGCTGATGTACCTTTGGCTCAGCGCCGATGCGGCCGTGGAGCTTAAGGAGCGGCTGCCCGGCACCGATAACCGGCCCGCCAATATCCTGGGAGATGATGCCGCCATTAAGATTGCCGGGACGTTGGTGAAGTCGGACGGGGTTCCCGCGGACCTGCCGGGCGCCTGGCCCCGGCTCCGGGGGCCGAATGGCGACGGGATCAGCCCCGACAAGGTGTCGCTGGGCAGGCAGTGGCCTGAAGGTGGCCCCCGCGTCCTCTGGTCCGTCGATGTTGGAGAAGGCTATGCAGGAGCGGCGGTCCTGGGCGGCAAAGTCTACGTCCTCGACTACGACCAGGCGAATCAGGCGGACGCCGTTCGATGCCTCTCGCTCGCGGATGGCAAGGAGATCTGGCGATACTCCTACCCGGTGAAGATCAAGCGATTTCACGGCATGAGCCGGACCGTGCCTGCGGTGACGGATAAGCACGTCGTCACGCTGGGGCCCAAAGGACATGTCACCTGTCTCGATGCAAATACGGGCGAGTTCCTCTGGATGCTCAACCTCGTCAAGGAATTCGGCACGGTGATCCCCCAGTGGTACGCGGCGCAGTGCCCGCTGATCGACGGCGACAAGGCGATCATCGCCCCGGCCGGGCTACTGCCGGATGGGACGGGAGGCATCCTCATGATCGCCGTCGATTGTGCCACGGGCGAGATCGTCTGGAAGACCCCCAATCCCGACAAATGGGTGATGACACATTCGTCGATCGTGCCCATGGAATTCAAGGGAAAACGCTTTTATGTCTATTGCGGCGGATCGACCGATGCAGGCGGGGTCGTCGGCGTCTCAGCGACCGACGGCACGATCCTCTGGAAGACGGATGAATGGAGGGTGCGGACGAACGTGCCCGTGCCCATGGTAGTCGGGGAGGACAGGGTCTTCCTGACTGCCGGCTATGGGCAGTACGACAACGGATGCACGATGCTCCGGCTCACGGAGACCGACGGCAGGATCACCGCCCGGATGGAATTCAGGCGTGCGACGGATGTCTTTGGCACGATGCAGCAGACGCCGATCTTTTACAATGGCCACATCTACGGCGTCGGTATGGACAAGCAGTTGATCTGTCTGGACCTGGAGGGCGAGGTGGTTTGGGGCAGCACGAGCGCGAACCGGTTTGGTTATGGCCCGTACGTGATCGCCGACGGGCTCCTCTATGTCCTCGACGATTCGGGCGTGCTGACACTGGTCGAGGCCGTGTCATCAGGGTACACGCCATTGGCCCGGGCCAAGGTCATGGATGGTCTCGAAACGTGGGGGCCTATGGCAGTCGCCTCGGGCCGATTGATCGTGCGCGACCTGACGCGGATGATGTGTCTCGACATTGCCCGGCGGTAGGGCGTTGATGAAACCGCATCAATCTGCTATGATAGACTTTCCGTAAATGTTTGCCGAATAAGGGCATAGGATAGAACCGTGCAGAGAGGTTTTGGAAAGATAGACACCCGGTGGGCCGTCGCCGCGATGGTCATCGCGGCGGTTGTGATCGCCGTCGTTGCGGTTCTGCGATTCGACGCGACGGGCGAGAAAGGCAGCGGTCTGAGCGGCGAATACGCCTATGACCTCAGCGAGTTGGCCAAGGTCGATCCCAATCTCATCCTTTATACTCAGTCGGGCCCGCCGGTGAGCACCGGCTTCAAACAATCGCGGGCCATCGCTCTGGACGCAAATGGCCGGATCTGCGTCGCCGGCGACAGGGCCATCCGCGTGTTCCGCAATGCCGGTGCTTTCGAGCGGATGATCGAATTGTCGGGCGAGCCGCGATGCCTTACGGTCGCGCAGGATGGCAGCATCTACGTCGGCTTGGCCGACCACGTCGAAGTTCTCAATGCCGAGGGCAAGAGCATCGCATCATGGGATAACCTCGGTGATGAGGCCGTCCTGACGAGCATCGCCAGACACGAGGACAGCGTGTTCGTCGCGGACGCCGGCCATCGGGTCGTGCTGCACTATGATGCCGCAGGCACGCTCGTCGGCCACATCGGCGAGAAGGACCCCGACAGGGAGATCCCCGGCTTCGTCATTCCCAGTCCTCATTTCGACCTGGCGGTCTCCCGGGACGGCCTGCTCCGCGTCGTCAATCCGGGCCGGAATCGAATCGAGGCGTACACTGTGAACGGCGATCTTGAATTCTGGTGGGGCCAGCGCTCCGTCAAGATCGAAGGTTTCTGCGGCTGCTGCAATCCCGTGAACCTCGCGCTGCTGCCCGACGGCGGGTTCGTCACCAGCGAGAAGGGACTGGTGCGGGTGAAAATCTACAACAGCGACGGCGGTTTCGTCGGCGTGGTCGCCGGCCCGGCACAACTGACCGACGGCAGCCTGATGAAGATTTGTGAGACCCCCGAGGAATGTCAGGGGCCCGCCTTCGATGTGGCCGCCGGCGCGGATGGGCGAGTCTTTGTCCTTGATACCACCGAGAATGTGATCAAGGTTTTCGCCAAGAAAGAAGTGAACCGATGAAAGAGCCTATGCACGCTCGCAGACAGTTCTTTCGCGGCATGCTCCGCACCGTGAGTCTGACGCTACTCGGAGTCGCCGGCGGCGTCGGCGTCACGAAACGGCGCAGGCTCGTGCGGGAGGGCAAGTGCGTCAGCAGCGGGGTCTGCTCCGGCTGCGACGTGTTCGAGGATTGTGGATTGCCCCGCGCGCTTTCGGCCAGGCTCGCGTTTGCGAGGACTCGCGATGGCAGATAACAGCAACAACATCAATCGCCGCAAATTCCTGCGGGAGGGACTCTGGGGCGCCTGCCTCGGCGGGTTGGGCGCCGCCGCCGGTCTGACTGCCGCCAGGAACAATCGGGACAACATGGTCTGGCAGATCGACCCGAATCTCTGCATCCAGTGCGGCAACTGCGCCACGTACTGCGTGCTGGAGATGTCCGCCGTCAAGTGCGTGCAGGCGTACGCCCTGTGTGGCTACTGCGATCTGTGCACAGGCTATCTGGTCCCGGAGCCCACTGCGCTGGATACAAGCGCGGAGAACGCCCTCTGTCCCACGGGAGCCATCAAGCGGACCTTCGTCGAGGACCCGTACTACGAGTACACGATCGATGAGTCCCTGTGCAACGGCTGCGGCAAGTGCGTCAAGGGATGCCTGGCCTTCGGCAACGGATCGCTCTTCCTCCAGGTGCGTCACGACCGCTGTTTGAACTGCAATGAATGCGCTATTGCGGCCGCCTGTCCTTCGCGTGCGTTCAAGCGAGTTCCCGCGGACCAGCCGTACCTGCTCAAAGGGGTGGAACGCACACAATGACGCGCTGGGCCCGTATCATACTTTTCACGAGCACCCTGCTGGTCCCATCCCTCGATGCGTGGGGCGAGCTGCGTTTCCCGCCGCCCGAGTTCGAAAGCGGCTACCAGTTTCCGCAGACGACCACGCCGGCGGCCAGGCCGGTCGTCTATGAGTACATCGACGCCGCGGTCCTGCTGGCAGCCCTGTCGCTGGCGACGTATCTGATCCTCAAGAGGCGCAGCCGCCGGGCCGTTTATGTCTTGATGATTTCCGCCCTCCTGTACTTCGGCTTCTGGCGAGATGGGTGCATCTGTCCCATCGGGGCGATCCAGAACGTCACTCTGACCATCTTCGACAGCAGCTACGCCATACCTATTACCGCGGGCATATTCTTTGCTCTTCCGCTGGTCTTCACGCTCTTCGTCGGGAGGACATTCTGCGGGGCCGTGTGTCCGCTGGGAGCGATTCAGGACGCCGTGCTCATCCACCCGGTCGCGGTCCCTGGCTGGCTGGAGAGCGGTCTGCGACTGGGGGCGTACACCTATCTCGGCGCGGCGGTGCTCTTCGCGGCGATCGGCAACGCCTTTGTCATTTGCCGATACGACCCATTCGTCGGTTTCTTCCGGCTCACCGGCAATTGGAACGTCCTCATCATCGGCGCCTCGCTTCTGTTGATCGGGTTGTTCATCGGCCGGCCGTACTGCCGCTTCCTCTGCCCCTACGGCGTCTTGCTCCGTCATGCGTCGCGCCTGTCCAGGTGGCGCGTGACGATCACGCCGAACGAGTGCATCCAGTGCCGTCTGTGCGAGGGCGTCTGTCCCTTCGGAGCCATCCGCGAGCCCACCGGCGACTGGCCCCGGGGCGAGTACAAGATCGCCAAGCGACGGCTTGCCTTGTTCCTTCTTCTGCTGCCGGTCCTGGTTGTCGCCGCCGGCTGGGGCGGCTATACCCTGAAGGAACGATTGGCCCGTGTGCATCCGAGGGTCCGAACGGCGGAGCGCGTCTATCTGGAGGAGACGGGGAAAGTCGAGGGCACGACCGACGCGAGTAACGCATTCCGCGCGACGGGGCGGACCAGCGAGGAACTCTATCAAGAGGCGACGGCAATTCGCGAACGATTTGCCCTGGGCGGGGCGCTGCTCGGCGGCTTTCTCGGGCTTGTCGCCGGGGGCAAACTGGTGACCCTTTCCGTTCGACGCCGGCGCACGGACTACGAGGCGGACCGGGCGAGCTGCTTCGCGTGCGGACGGTGCTACCAGTACTGTCCGAAGGAACGCGAGCGGTGGAAGCAGGGCAAAGAGGCAGTGGCAGGGCGTTGATGACGCAGGCAACGGAGCAAACTCGTTCGCATGACAGCGATGTCCGATACCGTACGGTTCGGAACACGGCCGCTGTAGCTGCTGTTTTCACGGCGATCTTTACAGCGTTGCTCGTGATCAATCTCATAGGCAGCGGCGTCGTCGGGCCATGGCGCGAGAACAGGCTGGCAGCCATGAAGCTGCAGGTCCAGAAGGAACCGGCGAATCAGGAACTCGTGGCGCAAGTACGGCAACTGGACCTCAAGATCCGCCGCGACAGAATCTGGCGGCTGGATTTCGCTCGCAAGGCGACATTCATGCTGCTGGGCAGTGTCGTGGTCCTGCTCGTGGCGGGCGGAATCGCGGGCAAGATGAAGAACGAGCTGCCTCGCCCACAACATCAGCCGGATGTGGGGGAGATGCAAATGAACGAAGCAAAGCGGGCCCGGCTGGCTGTCGTCGGCGCTCTGGCAGTCCTCGTCCTCGGGGGCCTGCTTGTCGCGATGAGCGGATGGGTGAGGTTCGTACAGGCGGAAGATTCGGGACCGGCGTTCGCCACCGCGGAGGAGATGCGTCAGCAATGGCCGCGCTTCCGGGGCCCCGGCGGCGCCGGCATAAGCGCCTACGCTAACATCCCCACCCAATGGAACGGCAAGACGGACGAGGGGATCCTCTGGAAATCCAAAGTGCCGCTGCCGGGACGAAACTCTCCTGTGGTTTGGAAAGACCGGATTTTTCTTTCCGGCGCGGACCCGAACAATCGGCAGGTGTATTGCTTCGATGCCACCAACGGTCAGCTCCTATGGACGTGCGATGTCCCGACCGTGCCGCTGCCGAAGGACAAAGAGCTGAACATCATGGAGGATACCGGCTATGCGCCCTCGACCGTGGCGACCGACGGCCGGCGGGTCTACGCGATCTTCCCCACGGGCGACGTGGCCGGGTTCGACTTCCACGGTCGGCGGCTGTGGCACAAGAACCTGGGCCTGCCCGACAACTCCTATGGCTATGCGTCCTCGCTGGAAACCCATGAAAAGCTCGTCCTCATCCAATATGACCAGGGCGACGGCACGGAAGGCAAATCCCGCTTCATCGCACTGGACGGGCAGTCCGGCAAGGTCGCCTGGGAGGCAAAGCGCGAGACGCCGAACTCTTGGACCACACCTATCGTTGTTGACGTGGCGGGGCAGTCGCAGTTGATCACCGTGGCCAAGCCGTTCGTCATCGCCTACAACCCGGCCACCGGCGCCGAGCTGTGGCGGGCGGAATGTGTCGGCGGCGACGTGGCGCCGTCGGCGATCCATGCCGGCGGCTTGATTATCGCGATCGAGCCGTACTCCCAGGTGGTGGCCGTCAAGCCGACCGGGCAGGGTAATGTCACGAAAACGCACGTCGCTTGGCGCATGGAGGACAGCGGGCCGGACATCTGCTCGCCCGCCAGCGACGGCAAGTACGTGTACACGCTCGAGAGCGGCGGCCTGCTCCTGTGCTGCAACGTCGAGGACGGCAAGAAGCTCTACGAGATGGATTTGAAGGAGGAGTGCCGGGCCTCGCCCGGTATCGTGGGCGGCAAGCTCTACCTGCTCGATATGAAAGGGATCATGCACATCGTGCAGATCGGGCCCGAGTACAGGGAGACTGCGAAGTGCGAGCTTGGCGAGGAGTGCTTCGCATCGCCCGCGTTCGCCGATGGTCGCATCTATCTGCGGGGCACCGAGTACCTGTATTGCATCGGCAAAGCCCCGTAAGTCGTTACATTGAGTTCTATGGAACAGTTGGATCTGACATTCGTTGATGAGGTCGTCGGGAAGGTCGGCACCGGCAAGGAGAAGGTGCTGGAACTCCTTCAGGCAATCCAGGGTCATTACGGCTACCTGCCGAAGGAGGCCCTGCATCGCGTGTGCGAATTGACGGAGATCACGCCGGCGGCCATCGCGGGCGTCTCGACGTTCTACGACCAGTTCCGCCATTGTCCCGCGGGTCGCCACATCATCCACGTCTGTGTGGGCACCGCTTGTCACGTCAAGGGCGCCGAGCAGGTGTACGAGGAATTCCGCCGATACCTGCAAATCCCGGAAGGGGAGGACACGGATGCACAAAGGCTGTTCACGGTCGAGCGGATCGCATGCCTGGGCTGTTGCACGCTGGCGCCGGCCGCGCAGATCGACGAGGTGACATACGGCCATCTGACGCGCGAAACCGTCTCGAAAGTGATCAACGATTTCCTTCGGCTCGAACATGCCCGGGCGACGGAACGGCCGCGTCGTCTGCGGCGCGTGAAGCCCGGCACTCGCGGGGAGATTCGCATCGGACTGGGCTCGTGCTGCGTCGCGCGCGGCAGCGGCAGGCTGCATGGCGCTCTGCAGGATGCCCTGGCAAGCGCGGGCGCCAGGGTGCCGGTCAAGCGGGTCGGTTGCGTCGGCATGTGTCACCAGACACCGCTGCTGGAGATCGTGCAGCCGAACGGGACGTCGTTTCTCTACGCTCGGGTGCAGCCGGAGGACGCAAAGCCTATCGTCCAGCGGCATTTCGGCGTGAAGGGGCCGCGCCGAAGATTGGCTAATACGATGTCAAAGGCCCTGGATCGTGTGTTGACCGATGAGAACTCCGAGCCCGTCACACGATACCCGATCAACGTGCGGGACCGGGCCGTGTCGAACTTCCTCGACCGGCAGATTCACATCTCCACGGAGCACTGCGGGCATATCGATCCGACGGACATCGACGAGTACTTGCGGAATGACGGGTTCAAAGCACTGGAAAAGGTGCTCAAGGAGGTCGATCCGCAGGCCGTGATCGCGCAGATCGAGGCCAGCGGGCTTCGAGGCAGGGGCGGCGCGGGCTTCCCGACACACCTCAAGTGGTCCGCCGTTCGCGCCGCCGATGGAGAGACGAAGCACATCGTCTGCAACGGCGACGAGGGCGACCCCGGCGCGTTCATGGACCGCATGTTGATGGAGTCGTACCCGTATCGGATTCTGGAGGGGATGATCATCGCGGCCCGATGCGTCGGCGCCCATGAAGGCTATCTCTACATCCGGGCGGAGTACCCGCTGGCGATCAATCGCGTCACGGAGGCCCTGGAGAAATGCCGGGAGCGACGATTCCTTGGGGACAACATTCTGGGCTCGGACTTCTCGCTTCAGTTGGGCATTGTCGCCGGGGCGGGCGCGTTCGTATGCGGCGAGGAGACGGCGCTGATGGCGAGCATCGAGGGCCGCCGCGGCATGCCCAGGCTGCGGCCGCCGTTCCCGGCGCAGAAGGGCCTCTGGGGCCGGCCGACGCTGATCAACAACGTGGAGACGTACGCCGCCGTGCCCTGGATCCTCCGCAACGGCGCAGAGGCGTTTGCCTGCATCGGGACCGGCAGGAGCAGGGGGACAAAGGTCTTTGCCCTGGCCGGCAAGGTGGCCCGAGGCGGCTTGATCGAGGTGCCTATGGGCATTTCGGTTGGCCAGATCATCGGAGAGATCGGTGGGGGCATTGCGGGCGGGCTGAAATTCAAGGCCGTGCAGGTGGGCGGGCCCTCCGGCGGGTGTATCCCCGCGACGAGGGACAACCTGTCCGTGGATTACGAGACGCTGACCGAAGCGGGAGCGATGATGGGCTCCGGCGGCCTGGTCGTGCTCGACGAGACCGACTGTATGGTCGATATCGCGAGATATTTCCTCCAGTTCACGCAGAACCAGTCCTGCGGCAAGTGCACGTTCTGCCGGGTCGGGACCCGCCGGATGCTGGATATTCTCGACCGGCTGTGCAGCGGCAAGGGCGAGGCGGCGGACCTCGACGAGCTTGAACACCTGGCCAAGATCATCAAGCAGGGCAGTCTCTGCGGGCTGGGCAAGACGGCCCCGAACCCGGTCCTTACGACGATGCGGTACTTCCGCGACGAGTACGAGGCGCACGTCCAGGGGCGCTGTCCCGCCCACAAGTGCAAGGCGCTCATCAAGTACACCATCACCGATGCCTGCATCGGCTGCACGCTCTGCGCCCAGCATTGCCCGGCGGACGCCATCGAAATGAAACCATACGAGAAACACGAGATCATAGACGAGAAATGCACCCGGTGCGGGACCTGCAAGGTCATCTGTCCCTCCGATGCGGTTCGAGTGGAATAGCCATGCCAAAGATCACGATAGATGGCCGCGAAGTGGAAGTCCCCGCCGGCGCGACGATCCTCGACGCTGCGGAGAAGCTCGGGATCTCCATCCCGACGATGTGCCACGTTCGCGGCCATGAGGCGGCAACAAGCTGCATGGTGTGCGTGGTCAAGGTGGCGGGCGTGAACGGTCTCGTGCCGGCCTGCGGCGCTCTCGTCCGGGACGAGATGCAGGTCCAAAACGATTGTGCGGAGGTCTTCGAAGCGAGAAAAGCGGCGATCGAGCTGCTGCTGAGCGATCACGTGGGCGACTGCATGGGGCCCTGCCAGATGGGCTGCCCGGCGCACATGAACATCCCTCAGATGATCCGCCAGATCGCGGCGGGGTCGATGAAGGACGCGATCTCGACCGTCAAACGCGATATCGCTTTGCCGGCGGTGCTGGGCCGAATTTGTCCCGCCCCCTGCGAGAAGGCCTGCCGGCGCAGGCAGCACGATGAGGCGGTCTCCATCTGCCTGTTGAAACGCTACGTCGCGGACGTGGACCTGCAATCCGAATCGCCCTATGTACCCGTATTGTCGCCGAAACAGGGAAAGCGCGTCGCGATCATCGGGGCCGGGCCGGCGGGCCTGGCTGCGGCGTACTACCTGCAGCAGGAGGGTTTCGATTGCACGATTTTCGACGACCATGAGGAGCCCGGCGGCATGCTCCGCTACGGCGTGCCGGAAGAGAATCTGCCCCGTGACGTGCTGAAGATGGAGATCGAGCAGATCGCGAGACTCGGTGTGACATTCCAGTTCGGCACGCGCATAGGCGCCGCCGTGTCGATGGACGAAGTCCGCCGCCGGTTCCATGCCGTATTCATCGCCGCCGGCGAGTTGAAGCCGGGTGACGCGGAGGGCCTGGGCGTGGAGGTCTCGTCCGAGGGCATCACGGCGGACAGTCGAACGAGCATGACGAGCCTGCTCGGCGTTTTCGCGGGCGGCGACGCCGTGCGCAAACGCCGTTTGACGGTACGGGCGGTCGCCGACGGCAAGGCGGCGGCGGAATCGATCCGTCGATACCTGACCGGCGAACAGGCGATTGGAGTCGGACGAGCGTTCAACAGCCGGATGGGCAAGCTCCAGGAGGGGGAAATGGAGCTCTTTCTGCATTCAGCCAGTAGCGAAGCCAGGCGGAAGCCTTCCAGTTACACCGGCGGGTTCAGCGGGGAGGAGGCCCGTGCGGAGTCCCTTCGCTGCCTGCATTGCGACTGCCGCAAGCCGGATACCTGCCTGCTGAGACAACATGCGCAGGCGTACGACGCCCGGCAGGCGAGATACAAGGCCGACCGCCGGCGATTCGTCCAGCGAACCGAGCATCCGGAGATCATCTATGAGCCGGGCAAATGCATCAGTTGCGGCATCTGCATCCAGATTGCCTCCGCGTCCAAAGAGAAACTCGGCTTGACGTTCATCGGCCGCGGCTTTGACGTGCGCATCGCTGTGCCGTTCGACGCCTCCCTGGCTCAGGGTCTGGAGGTCGCCGCGGCGCAATGCGTGCAAGCCTGTCCCACCGGCGCGCTGGCGTTCAAGGAGCATTCCGGCTCTTGTGACTGAAAGACCCCATGGCTGGGTGGCAGCGTCAAGGCCGAAGGCCTTGGCGATGGTTAGAACGCATCACAAAGAGACCATCGCCAAGCTGCGCTTGACGCTGCCACCCGGACGCTTGATGAGCTACGAAGAATTCCCCGGAATCAGTACGGTTGGTTCTAAACAGGCCGGCTCGATCCGGCCATTCGCAGGGCGACCTCGGTGACGCGTCGGCCGAGGGTTTTCGTCGTCGTCATGCCGTACTCGTCCTTCAGGACGCCGCCCTCGGCGCCGCTCCAGACGGTCCCCCCGAGACGCGAGCTGGGCCAGCCGTTGCCGACGACAATCATCTCCTGGCAGAACAGGGACATCTGCACCGATTGGATCGTCGCCTCCTGGCCCCCGTTGCGCGAGCCGCCCACCGCCACGACGCCGGCCACTTTGTTGCTCAGCGCGTAGTCGGGATGATAGAGGACGATGCATCGCTCCAGAAAGGCCTTGCACAGCGAGCTCATATTGCCGAAGTAGACCGGCGTGCCGATGATGATGCCGCGGACCTTCGGGTCCTTGAGCTTGGGAAGCAGTGTCGGAAAGTCGTCCCGTTCGCCCTCTTCCAGGGGGACGCCTGCGGCGACATTGCCGTTGATCCTCAGCCCGGCCAGCTCAATCAGTTCCGTCTCGATTCTGGGACTGACCTCTTTCGCTGCATCGAGGCAAACCTGCAATGCGGCGGCTGTGGTTTTGCCCTTGCGGGGACTGCATGAGATGGCGACGATTCTCACCTTGTCCTCGGATGACGCCGCAGACGAGGCCATAGCCGGCCCCGCGATAACGGAAACCGCAGCTCCCGCGGCCACTGAACTCCTGACGAAATCACGACGCGTGACATTTTTCACAAGATGTCTCCTCTTCATAATTTGGTGAACTGCTATTGCCGGGACAAGTATATATGGCTACTATGGATTTGAACAGGCTGACAGGCTTGGAATGTCCTCCTGAAGGCGTAAGTCCGTGTGAATACCGAAATATAGAAAGGGCAGGTATGGTGGGAAGGTCACTGCAATTGGTTGTCTCGGCCGTTGTCGTCTCTCTGGGAATTGTATGGAATGGCGTCACGCTCGCTGACGACTGGCCGAACTGGCGGGGACCCCATCACGACGGCATCTCGAACGAGACGGGCTGGCGCTGGGACCGGCTGGACGGGGGCGTGAAAATCCTGTGGCGCAAGTCCATCGGCACCGGTTTTGCCTCCGTCGCCGTCAGCGGCGGCCGCGTCTACGCCTTCGGCAATACCGGCAAGGAAGGGGACAGCAAAGAAATCGAGCAGAAGGACATCCTGTGGTGTTTCGATGCCGCGACGGGAGCGGAGATCTGGAAGCATGCCTATCTGTCGCCGCTGCTACCCAAGAACTATGAGGGCGGCCCGAATGCGACGCCCACGGTAGAAGCGGGCAAGGTCTACACCCTGAGCAAGCATGGCCACGTGTTCTGCGTCGATGCCCAAAGCGGGGCAGTCGTATGGCAGAAGCACCTGGGCAAAGATTACGGGATTGAGCCGCCCAACTGGGGTCTCGCCGGCTCGCCCGTCGTGGTAGGCGACCTGATTATCTTGAACGCGGGCAGTCACGGCACGGCCCTGCGAAAGCAGGACGGTACGCTGGCCTGGGGTGCCCAAAAAGGCCCGGCAGGCTATGCGTCGGCAGTGCCCTACGAGCAGCAGGGTAAGGACTGTGCTGTGATTCTCGGACACAGGGAACTGTTCAGTGTCGTCGCGGCGACCGGGAAGGTCCTGTGGAAGCAGCCCTGGACGACCATGCACGATGAAAACATCCCCGACCAGATCGTCGCCGGGGACAAGCTGTTCGTGTGCTCGGGCCTGGGGACTGGCGCAGCCCTGTTTCGGATGGAGCCTGAGAAGCTTGTCGAGATTTGGCGTCACAAGAACCTTCAGAACTGGCTGAGCAGCTCGGTCCTGTGGAAGGGACATATCTACGGCGTGGATACAGGCAAGGCCAAGGGCGTCACGTGCCTGGACTTGCAGACCGGCGAGGTAAAATGGTCGGGCCCGAACGTCGGCGTCGGCAGCCTGATGCTGGCCGACGGCAAGCTGATCGTGCTCAGCGACGCGGGCAAGCTGACGATCGTCGAGGCTGTGCCGGCCGGATACAAGGAACTGGCATCGGCGCAGATTCTGGAAGGCAAATGCTGGACGATGCCGGTGCTCGCCAACGGACGGATCTACGCCCGCAACGCCATGGGGGATTTCGTCTGTGTGGACGCCAGTGGGGTGAAATAACCGCTTCGGTTTGATCGTCCCATCTACAGCGGACCATCTATGTACCCGCGCAGAAGAAGTGGAAAAACAGTGCTTGAAAGGGGTTTGAGGATGTCGGTGTTCGCAAGATTGGCTGTGGTTGCCTGTGTGGTGTTACTGATCCTGAGCAGTGCCGTGTCGGCGGCGGACTGGCCGCAATGGCGCGGGCCCAACCGCGACGGCGTGTGCCGGGAGACGGGACTGCTGAAGGAATGGCCGATAGACGGTCCGAAACTGCTCTGGGAAATCTCCGGTCTCGGGGCGGGATATTCCACGGTCTCCATCGCCAACGGCAAACTCTACACGATGGGCGACGGCGAGTTGGACGGCCAGAAGGCGCAGCTTGTATATGCCTACGATTTGAAGACACAAAAGCGGCTGTGGGCGGCCAAAGTGGGCAGGACGCACAACGATGGGCCTCGATGCACACCGACAGTGGACGGTGATTTCATCTATGCCATCGGCACGGATGGTAATATCGTCTGCATCGCCGCCGACAGTGGCAAGGAGATATGGAGGAAGAATCTGCTGACGGATCTGGGCGGGGCATCCAACCCCGGTTGGAAGTTCAGCGAGTCACCGCTGATCGATGGTGACAAGCTGCTGTGCACGCCGGGCGGCCACAAAGCTGTCATCGCCGCTCTCAACAAGAAGACCGGAGAAGTGATCTGGCAGTGTGCGATGCCCGACATCGGCTCCAACGGCAAGGACGAGGCCGGGTATTGCTCCATCGGAATCAGCCAGGGCGCCGGCGTGAAGCAGTACGTGCAGCTCACGAATGAAGGCGTGGTCGGCGTCTCGGCCGAGGGCAAGTTCCTCTGGGGCTACAATCGCGTCGCCAACAAGGTGGCAAATATTCCGACGCCTGTCATTGACGGCGACTATGTCTTCACGTCCACCGCCTATCAGACAGGCTCGGCCCTGCTCAAGCTCGTAGCCGACGGCGGGGGCGTCAAGGCCGAGGAGGTCTATTGGCTCGACAAGGACCAGTTCCAGAATCATCACGGCGGATTCGTAAAGGTCGGCGATTACATCTATGGCGGCCACAACCACAACAAGGGCGAGCCCGCGTGTCTTGAGATCAAGACGGGCAAGATCATGTGGCATGCGGATCAGCCGGGAAAGGGCTCCGGATGCGTCCTATACGCGGATGGGCACCTGTACTTCCGCTATGAAAACGGCCTCGTCGCCCTGGTCGAGGCGACGCCGGAGAAGTACAACCTGAAGGGCACGTTCACGCCTCCTGGCCGGCCGGGAGCGACGGGCACTGCCTGGGCGCACCCCGTTATCTCCGACGGCAAGCTGTATCTCCGTCACGCTGATGTCCTGTTCTGCTACGACGTAAAGGCCCGGTAGGCGAGAGGCGGTCTTCGCAAGATCGCGTGAATGAGCGTTTTTCACGCTCCGTGCGAGTCCTTTCCCTATCCTGTTCTGCGCGGGGTGCAAGATAGTGAGGGAATAGTCGCATGTCCCATGCGGTATGTGGGGGTACGAGTTCATTTCAGGAGTTCGGCACATGAGAGCGGCACTGATACGTGAGCACGGCGACTTGGACGTTGTGCAGGTGGGGGAGATTGAGGCGCCTGTGCCTGCTGCCGAGGAGGTGGCGCTGACAGTCCTCTGTGCCGGCTTGAATCACCTGGATATCTGGGTGCGCATGGGCCGGACGAAGCTGAAGATGCCTCACATCCTGGGCTCGGATGCTGTGGGTATTGTCACGGCCACGGGCCTGAACGTTGAAAGCCCTCGGGTCGGCGAGCGAGTGATCGTCCATCCCGGCCTGAGCTGCGGCCGTTGCGAGTTCTGCCGGCGGGGGGAGCAGAGCCTGTGTGTATCCTTCGGGATCATCGGGCTCAGCCGGGATGGGACATTCGCCGAGCAGGCGGTCGTGCCGGCGTCGAACTGTTATCCGAAGCCGCCGCATCTGAGCGACGAGGAGGCGGGGGCCCTGGCGCTGACTCATGTCACCGCCTGGCGGATGCTCGTGACGCGGGCGCAGGTCAAGCCGGGCGAAAGCGTGCTCATCCACGGCATCGGAGGCGGCGTCGCCCTCAGCGCCCTGCAACTCGCCAAACGCATCGGGGCCGAGGTCTTCGTAACGTCATCATCCGATGAGAAACTGTCACGGGCGAGAGAACTCGGGGCCGATCATACGCTGAACTACAAAGAAGCGAGTGTCGTCGAATGGATCCGGCAGCACAACGGGGACCGAGGCGTCGATGTGGCGATCGACGCGGTGGGCGCCGCGACCTGGCCGCTTGATTTCACGTGCGTCCGCAAAGGGGGCAGGGTCGTCCTGTGCGGCGTCACTACCGGCGCAAGGGCCGAGACGGACCTTCGGACTCTCTACTGGAATCAACTCACCGTTCTCGGCTCGACCCTTGGCTCGACGCGGGATTTCGAGGAGATGCTCGCGGCCGTGACCGTGAGCCAGCTCCGACCGATCATCGACGGGGTCTACCCGCTGGACCAGGTACGCGATGCGATGGCGAAGATGGAGGAGGCAAGACAATTCGGAAAAATTGTGCTGAAAGTCACGGAATGAGAGCGTGACAGCACGGAGTTTTAGGAACATAATCACCCGGATTGCATACAGGAATTCAGAAATCTATAAAGGACATCCGTTGGAAAGGGATCGATTATGGTGATGACAGCTTCCGCCATGGTGGAACTCGGGACAAATGCTCCGGACTTCAACTTGCCCGATACGCGGGGTGACACCATGTCGCTTTCGGATTTCGATGATGCCAAGGCACTGCTTGTCGTGTTCATGTGCAACCATTGTCCCTTCGTGAAGCATGTCTTGAACGGTTTTCTGAATCTGGCCCGGGAATATCAGCCCAAAGGCGCCGCGGTAGTGGGGATCAGCTCCAACGACGTGAGTGCCTTTCCGGAGGACGGGCCTGAGATGATGGCCGAGTTTGCGGAGCAGATGGACTTTCCATTTCCATACCTGTTTGACGCGACACAGGACGTGGCGAAGAGGTATCACGCCGCCTGCACGCCTGATTTCTTTCTGTTCGACGAGGATCGAAAGTTGGTGTATCGTGGGCAGATGGACGACAGTCGGCCCGGCAACAAGGTGCCGGTGACCGGCGAGGATCTGCGTAGGGCGCTGGATGCCGTTCTGGAAGGCAAATCCGTGCCGCAGGAGCAGAGGCCGAGCATGGGCTGCAATATCAAGTGGAGGCCCGGGAACGAGCCTGACTACGCATGAGATTTTCCGCGACAAGGCGGAACCGATTTCTCCGCATGCACGTTATGTAGATACTGATGAGCCTTGGGCGGCTGGATTGCAGCGCATGCCTGTGTCTGATGCCTTGATATGGGACGCCGGGTATTTCCGGGGCGAACACCCGAGAAAGGCGGGATCGTTTTCTGCCGATGCATGCCCTTGGCTTCAGGATGGGAACGGTTCAGGAACTCTCGATGGTCAAGCGAATGATGTTTGTGCTTGTGATTCTTGTCATGGGGATCGCAGGTCTTGTCTCCGGGGCCCAAGAGTCTGCCGCCGATGCGAATGCGCCGCAGACACTGTCCGAGTACCTGCGATACGCGGCACTGCACAACGCCGGTCTCAAGGCGACATTTGAGGAGTGGAAAGCGGCGCTGGAGCAGGTTCCGCAGGCCAAGGCTCTGCCCGACCCGACGTTCACCTACGGCTATTTCATTGAGCAGATCGAGACGCGCCAGCAGGCGGGCATCATGCAGATGTTCCCATGGTTCGGCAAGATCGAAGCCCGCACGGATGCCGCCGCCGCCGCGGCCAAGGCGGCTCACAAACGCTATGAAGCGAGGAAGCTGCAACTGTTCTTCGATGTCAAAGAAGCCTTCTACGAGTATCTCTACCTGGCCAGCGCGATTCAGATCGCCAGAGAGAATCTCGAACTGATGCGGCACTTTGAGGAGGTCGCGAGGACGAGATACCTGACTGCAACGGCCACGCATCCCGATATCATTCGTGCGCAGATCCGGGTCGAGGAGTTGCGGTACAGGCTGGATGCCCTGCAGCAGCAGAGGGAACCGACTGTGGCGAGGTTGAACGCAGTGCTCAACCGTCCGGCAGAAGCACCCTTGCCCTGGCCGCGAGAGGAGCCGATTCTGCCCCTGGAGATCGATCATCGTACAATCGTCACGGCAATGAAGGAGAGCAATCCGCAGCTTCAGGCGATGGGATTCGATATCGAGCAGCTCCGACGGGAAGTGGACGTGGCGAAACGGAACTTCTATCCCGACATCGGCTTGGGTGCGGATTGGATGAGGATGAACATGGGCGAGACGTCCGGCAGTGAAGATGACTTCATGCTGGGTGTCCAGTTGAACCTGCCGATCTGGCGGCGCAGCTACAAGGCCGGCGAGTTGCAGGCACGGGCAATGGCTCGGCGGGCCCAGCACGAAAAGAAGGAAATGGAAAACGAGCTGGTCGCACGGACGGCCCGTACCCTATACGAGTACGAGGATAGGGGCCGCCGGGTGCAGCTCTACGGAAAGACACTTGTGCCCAAGGCCGAGCAGCTTATCGGCGCGTCCGAAGCAGCCTACATGGCAGGAGCCATCGATTTCCTGAGCCTGATCGATGCCCAGCAGAACCTGCTTGAATACCAACTCGAATACGAGCGTGCCTCGGCCAGCCAACAACAGGGATTGGCCGAATTGGAAATGCTTGTCGGGACGGATTTATCACGAGCCGGGGCTGACCAAAAGTCAGAGTAGTGGATGGTTCTCAAACCATTGCATGGATAGTTGGTAGGATGTGAACCTAAATCCCATAGGAATAGTAAAGATTACGTTTAGACTATAACCTTGGAGATCCGTGGTATGCAAATTCGTCGAATAGCCCAACGGGTGTTTATTGCCCCCATATTGATAGGAGTTGGCATTGCCGGCGGATACTTCATTGCGCCGTCTGGGCAGTCTGATGCGACGACTGCTCACGCCCAGGCGGAGGCTCACCAGTCGCAGAAGTGGTATTGCTCCATGCATCCGCAGATCATCCGTGATCGGCCCGGGCTATGCCCAATCTGTGAAATGAAGCTGATTCCCATGCCGGAGAACCTGGCAGCCGAGGCCGCACCTCGTGAATTGATCGTCTCGGAAGCAGCCGCGAAGCTCATGGATGTCCAGACTTCGCCGGTCGAGAGGCGATTCGTGGCCAATGAGGTCCGGGTGGTCGGCAAGGTCCGGTACAACGAGGCTCGTGTCAAGTACATCGCCGCATGGGCGCCGGGAAGACTCGACCGACTGTACGTCGATTTCACAGGAACGACCGTTCGCAAGGGCGACCATCTTGTGTCTCTGTACAGTCCCGAATTGATCGGCGCGCAGGCGGAGTTGCTGCAGGCCGCAAAGGCGGCGAAAAACGCGGGGGAAACCACATCGGATTACCTGGCGAAGTCGGCGGCCGGCACACTCCAGGCGTCCAGGGAGAAGCTTCGGCTCCTGGGTCTGGCGCCCGGTCAGATCGAGGACATCGAACGGTCCGGCCAGCCCATGACACATCTGACGATCCATTCTCCTATCGGCGGGGTGGTCATTCAAAAGATGGCCAGTGAGGGTATGTACGTCGAGACCGGCACCCAGATTTACACGGTGGCGGACCTGTCTCAGGTCTGGGTCAAGCTCGACGCTTATGAGTCGGACCTGCAGTGGATTCACTACGGGCAGGAGGTGCAGTTCATGACGGAGGCATACCCCGGCGAGCCGTTTACCGGACGGATCAGCTTCATCGATCCGGTGCTGGACCCAATGACCCGAACCGTCAAGGTGCGCGTGGATGTTCCCAACCCGGATGGGAGGCTCAAGCCAGAGATGTTCGTCCGCGCTGCGGTCCGATCGCAGATTGCCCAGGGGGGCAAAGTGATGGACCCCGAGTTGGCGGGAAAGTGGATCTGTCCGATGCATCCCTCGGTCGTCAAGTCGGAGCCGGGCGACTGTGATATCTGCGGGATGGACCTCGTGACGACGGAGTCGCTCGGCTACGTCACCGCCGATGCTTCCGAGCAGGCGCCGCTGGTGATTCCGGAGACAGCGCCCCTGATCACGGGCAAACGCGCGGTTGTCTATGTGCGAAAACCCGGTACGGAAGTGCCCACCTTCGAAGGCCGGGAGATCGTGCTTGGACCGAAGGCAGGCAACTACTACCTGGTCGAGTCGGGCCTGCAGGAGGGAGAGCAGGTTGTGACGAACGGCAATTTCAAAATCGATTCGGCCCTGCAGATCCAGGCCAGGCCCAGCATGATGAGTCCGGAGGGCGGGGCGATGCCGGCCGGGCATCCGCATGGGGCGGACTCGGGCACGGCCGGCGCCAATCACAAGCATTGACGTCCTTTATGATTTCGCAACGACTATTTCGAAAGGAGACCCGGATGACTGAACGAAAGAGATTCTCTGGAAGCGCCCTGATGATCGGAGGTTTGGCACTTGCCGCCTTGGCCGTCCTGGTCTTTTTCGCGGGCTGCGAGAAGCAGCAGCCGACGGCCCAGCCGCCTGTACAGCAGGTAGAGCAGACGGCCGTGCACCAGCCTGCGCCGGCGAAGCAGGCGAAGACCGCGACCGCCGCGATGGACCAGACGAAGACCGCCGCCGAAACGGAGCAGACGACCTGTCCCATCATGGGTGGGGCCATCAACAAGGCTCTCTTCGTCGAATACCAGGGTAAGAAAGTCTATTTTTGCTGTGGAGGCTGCCTGGACGCCTTCAAGGCCGACCCTCAGAAGTACATTGCAAAGCTGCCGCAGTTTCAAAACTGATGCACGTACCCTTGACTCTTGAAACAGGGCTGTGAGTAAGCATGGCGCCGGAAAACGCGAACGAAAACAGGTATGAGCCGATTCCCGAGCAGAAGACCCTCATCGGGCGGATTCTGGGCTTCTGCATCTACAATAAACTTATCGTGGGTCTGATCGCTCTTTTCGTGATCGGCTGGGGGATCTACGTTGCCCCGTTCGACTGGGAGTTCGACGAGTTTCCCCGCAATCCCGTGGCCGTGGACGCGATTCCCGACATCGGCGAGAATCAGCAGATCGTCTTTACCGAGTGGCCGGGCCGCTCCCCCGGCGACGTCGAGGACCAGATCACCTACCCGCTCACCACGGCGCTGCTCGGCATCCCCGATATCAAGACCATTCGCAGCACCTCGATGTTCGGGTTCTCCTCGATCTACATTATCTTCGATGAGTTCTCGTTCTATGAGAGACTGGTGCAAGGCAAGGATTTCTACTGGACCCGCAGCCGCGTGCTCGAAAAGCTGAGCAGCCTGCCTACAGGCACGCTCCCGGCGGGGGTGCAGCCGGCGCTCGGGCCCGATGCCACGGCGTTGGGCCAGATCTTCTGGTACACCCTGGAAGGACGCGATCCGAGTGGAAATGTGACCGGCGGCTGGGACCTTGAGGAACTGCGAACGGTCCAGGACTGGCAGGTGAGACTGGCCCTGCGCTCCGCTTTGGGGGTCAGCGAAGTGGCCTCCATCGGCGGGTTCGTGCGCGAGTACCAGGTCGATGTGGACCCCGACGCCATGCGGGCCTACAAGGTGGGCATCGACGAAGTCTTCGAAGCCGTCAGGCGGTCCAACATCGACGTTGGCGCCCAGACGATTGAATTGAACCGCGTGGAGTACATAATCCGCGGGGTCGGCTTCATCAAGACCGTGGAAGATCTCGAGAACAGCGTCATCCAGACCAACGAAAACGTTCCCGTTCTCGTCAAACACGTCGCACAGGTGGTGTTGGGTCCGGAGGCCAGACGAGGGGCGCTGGACAAGCAGGGGGCTGAGGCCGTGGGCGGAGTCGTCGTGGCACGCTACGGAGCGAACCCTCTGGCGGTGATCAAGGACGTCAAGAAGACGATCGACGAGCTTGGACCGGCCTTGCCTGCCAAGGCGGTTGTCACAGACCGCGGCACGGCGCCGGACGAGATTCGCCAATTCGCACGGCAGCATGGTTTCGAGGCCTACGAGGGGGCACAGTTGAACCAGCCCGCATGGCTGGAATACCTGCGCCGGACCCCGCAGGATCAATGGCCGTCCTGGCTGACACGCAGCCAGGTCACTGTTGTGCCTTTCTACGACCGCACGGGGTTGATTTACGAGACCCTGGGGACGCTGAACGATGACATCTACCAGGAGGTGCTGGTCACCGTCATCGTGATCATCATCATGGCGATGCACCTTCGCAGCAGCGTCCTGATCAGCTCTGTGATGCCTCTGGCCGTGCTGTCCTGCTTTGCCATCATGAAAGTTTTCAACGTGGATGCGAATATCGTGTCCCTGGCCGGCATCGCCATCGCCGTCGGTGCAATCACCGACATGGGCATCGTGATCTGTGACAACATCCTCCGTCATCTCGACGAAGACCCGCCGGACGTGCCTCGCGCGGAGGTGATCCATCGCGCCGCAAGCGAGGTCGGCAGCGCCATCGTCTCCGCCATGGCCTCCACGATCATCAGCTTCATCCCGGTGTTCTTCATGACCGGGCCGGAGGGCAAACTGTTCAAGCCCCTGGCGTTCACGAAGACCTTCGCTCTTTTTGCCTCCATCGTTCTCGCGCTGACCATCATTCCGCCCGCGGCTCATCTGATGTTCTTTCCACGCAGGATCGCTGGAAAGTACCTGCGCCCCGCGTTCTACGCGGGTCTCGCCATGGCGGCGTTGATCATTGGATTTGCGCTCAGTTGGCTGGCGGCCGTCGCGATCATCGGATTCGTTGCCTATCAGTTCTTCAGGGCCGTGGTCCCCCGGCGCCTGGAAAAGTGGGCCCCGTACATCGGTAATGCCGTCGTCCTGCTGCTGGTGGGATTGCTGCTGACGGCCGACTGGGAGCCGCTCGGACCGCAGAAGGGTCTCGTGCGCAACCTGGTCTTCGTCGGCGGACTGATCGGAATCCTCATGGCCTTGGTGCTGCTGTTCCAGAGACTTTACCCGCGGATTCTGGGATGGTGTCTGAACCACAAGCTGGCGTTCATGTGCCTCCCGATAGCCCTGTTGTTGATGGGCGTCATGATCTGGCTCGGGTTCGACCGGGTCTTCTCGTTCGTCCCGAAGGAGTACCGCAACAATCGGCTGTGGGCAGCCGCACGACATACGTTTCCCGGACTGGGCAAGGAATTCATGCCTCCTCTGGATGAGGGATCATTCCTCTATATGCCCACCACGATGCCTCATGCCTCTATCGGCGAGGCCCTGGACATTCTGCAAAAGCAGAATGTCGCCATCACCTCGATTCCGGAGATCGACTCCGTCGTCGGCAAGATCGGGCGGGTGGAGTCGGCCCTGGACCCGGCGCCCATCGGGATGATCGAGACGGTGATCAACTACAAGAGCGAGTACGTCGTCGATAAGGACGGAAGAAGGGCAAGCTTCCGCTACGATCGTGGAACCGGCGAATTCGTAAGAGATGCGAATGATCAATTGGTCCCCGACCCGTACGGCAAGCCCTATCGGCAATGGCGGAGCCACATCCAATCGGCGGATGATATCTGGAGGGAAATCGTGGCGGCGGCGGACATTCCAGGGACGACCTCGGCGCCGAAGCTGCAGCCTATCGCAGCCCGCATCGTCATGCTGCAAAGCGGCATGCGGGCGGCCATGGGCGTCAAGATCAAAGGGCCCGATCTGGCGACCATCGAGAAAGTGGGGTACGAAATCGAGCGGATCCTCAAGGAAGTCCCCAGCATCGATCCGGCCACGGTCATCGCCGACCGTATTGTGGGCAAGCCGTATCTTGAAATCGTGCCCGACCGCCAGGCCCTTGCGCGCTACGGCATTCCCGTTCAGCAGTTTCAGGACGTCCTGGAAGTGGCGGTCGGCGGGATCAAGGTGACGACAACCGTGGAAGGCCGTCAAAGGTTCCCGGTGCGGGTCCGTTATCAGCGGGAGCTGCGAGATCGCATCGAGACCCTCCAGAGAGTACTGGTGCCCTCCTCGGACGGCGCCCAGATTCCCCTCGTTCAGTTGGCTCAAATCCAATACGTACGCGGACCCGAGGCGATCAAAAGCGAGAACACGTCCCTCGTCGGGTACGTGCTGTTCGATAAAGTGGCGGGGACCGCGGAGGTGGACGTCGTGGAGGCGGCGGACCGGCTCATCCGGCAGAAGGAGGCAAGCGGCGAGTTCGTGCGGCCGGAAGGCGTTACCATCTCCTTTGCCGGGACCTACGAGAACCAGCTCCATGCGAGCAGGACATTGAGAATCCTCGTTCCCCTGTCCTTGTTCACGATATTCGTCGTTCTCTACATGCAATTCAGGAGCGTCTCGACGACCCTGCTCGTATTTTTGGGCGTGATGGTCTCCTGGTCCGGTGCATTCCTGCTGATCTGGCTGTACGCCCAGGACTGGTTCCTCAACTTCAGCATCTTCGGCATGAACATGCGCGAGCTCTTCCAGGTGCATCCGATCAACTTGAGCGTGGCCGTTTGGGTCGGATTCCTCGCGCTGTTCGGCATTTCCGATGACGACGGCGTCGTGATGGGGACGTACCTGAATCAGATGTTCGACCGGCGCAGGCCCAAGACCGTTGCGGAGATTCGCGCCGCGACCATCGAGGGCGGCAAACGCCGAATCCGAGCATGCCTGATGACAGGTTCCACGACCATCCTCGCCCTGATCCCGGTGCTCACCGCGACCGGCCGGGGCTCCGACATCATGGTCCCCATGGCGATACCGTCCTTTGGCGGAATGGCCATTGAGACCACGACCATGCTCATCGTGCCCGTGCTGTACTGCTGGATCCGGGAGATACGCCTGCGAGCGGCGGGCGGTTGAGACCATCGGGCAGGCACCTGCTCGGAGGCCGGCAGATCGATGAACCCGGACACCTTTGCGCAGTATAAAAAGGTGAGAAGGTTTGTTTCTGTCGGCGGCTGGGGTGAGCAACCGCCGGGTCGAAATCGGACTGAATAACCAGAAGGGCGCAAAGCCTCCCAATTCCTTCGTTGCGAGACTGTCGACGGGCCGGCTGTTCGCCGTGCGAGTGAGCCAATGAAAAGACGCCGAGTGCTTGTCATCGCTCTTGTAGTTGTGACGCTTGTGGCGGCAGCAATTGGCCTCGTCGGTCGAGGCCAATTGATCACTTGGTATCACATGGTTGTCCACGGGCAAATGCGAGCAGGAGCTTCGGCGGGCGAACCGAAAGCGGAGCGTGGCGACAAGAAGATACTCTACTACCGGAATCCCATGAATCCCCAGATCACGTCGCCGGTACCGATGAAGGATCCGATGGGTATGGACTACGTGCCCGTGTACGAAAGAGAGGCCACCCAAGCTCACGCGGGCATCTACATCAGTCCCGAGAAGCAGCAGTTGATCGGAGTTAAGAAGGGGAAAGTAGAAGTGCGGAGGCTTTCCGGGCAGATCCGGACGGTCGGCCGGGTGGCGTACGACCCTACTCTGTTCACGGCACAGCAGGAGTATCTGCAGGCGCTGAGGGGCCGCCCATCTGTCCCGCAGGCAAATCTGAGCTACGTGGACGCGCAGTCCGCGTCTCTGCTGAGGGCCACCAGATCGAGACTGCTTCTTCTGGGAATGAGCAACGTGGAGATAGGCGATCTGGAGAGGCGGGGCAAGCCCGAGACGAACCTATATCTACCGACCCGCGAGGACAAGGACATTTGGGTGTACGTGACCATCTATGAGTACGAGGCGGGCCTGGTAAAGGAGGGTATGGGTGTCCAGGTGGATACGCTGGCTTATCCCGGCGAGACGTTCCAGGGCCGGATCGTCTCGATCACGCCCCTGTTGGAGGCGGCCACCCGCACGCTCAAGGCGCGGGCCCTGGTCGAGAACCCCGACGGCAAACTCAAGCTGGAGATGTTCGCCAACGTCCGGATCGACTACGAGTTGGGGGAGAAGCTGGCGGTGCCCCGAGATGCCGTAATGCACGCCGGCACTCGCGACATCGTTTACGTCGCCGATCCCAACGGCTACTTCGAGCCGAGGACCGTGAAGCTCGGGGCCAAGGCGCAGGGCTACTACGAGGTCCTGGAAGGGCTCACCGAAGGTGAGCAAGTCGTCACGTCCGCCAATTTCCTCGTGGATTCGGAATCGAAGTTGAACGCTGTTCTGGATCGGATGGGAGAGCCGAATCAACCGGGTGCCGGTCACCAGCATGGGTCATCGCTGGGCGAGCCGAATCAACCGAGCGCCGGTCATCAGCACGGGTCGTAGTCATGATTGACAAAATCATCGAGTTTTCGGCCAAGAACAAGTTCATCGTGATCTTTTTCACGGTTGCGGCTATCGTCGCCGCCGTCTATAGCATTCGGAACATCCCGCTGGATGCCATTCCGGACCTGTCCGATACGCAGGTCATCATCTACTCTCAATGGGACCGCAGCCCCGATATCATGGAGGCTCAGGTGACGTATCCCATTGTGACGGCGATGCTCGGCGCACCGAACGTCAAAGCGATTCGCGGGTTCTCCGATTTCGGTTTCTCCTACGTCTACGTGATTTTCCGCGACGGCACGGACATCTACTGGGCGCGTAGCCGGACCGTGGAATACCTCAGCAAGATTACGGCCAGGCTCCCGCAGGGCGTGCAACTGGAAATCGGCCCGGACGCGACCGCCCTGGGCTGGGTCTATCAATACGCCCTGGTGGACAAAACCGGCAACAACAGTCTTGCCGACCTGCGGAGCTTTCAGGATTGGTATCTGCGATACTGGCTTCAAAGTGTGCCGGGCGTCGCCGAGGTCGCTTCCATTGGCGGTTTTCAGAAGCAGTACCAGGTGAACGTGAATCCCAACGCCCTTCTGGCCTACAACATTCCGCTGACGAAGGTGGTCGAGGCCGTGCGGCAGAGCAACAACGACGTCGGCGCTCGGCTTCTCGAAATGTCCGGCAGGGAGTACATGATCCGGGCCAAAGGCTACATCAAATCGCCCCAGGACCTGGAGAATACGGTCATTGGCACGGATAACGCCGGAACGCCGATCCTGGTCAAGAACGTGGCGGACGTGGTGCTTGGGCCGGATATTCGTCGAGGAATCGCCGATCTGGACGGCGAAGGCGACACGGTCGGCGGAGTCATTGTCATGCGGCAGGGTGAAAACGCCCTCAACGTCATCAACCGCGTCAAGGCCAAGATCGAGGAGATCAAGCCGTCGCTGCCCAAAGGCGTTGAAATCGTCTCCACGTATGACCGCTCGGAACTCATCGAGCGGGCCATCGACACCCTGCGGCATCAACTCATCGAAGAAATGATCATCGTCAGTCTCGTGATTCTGCTGTTTCTGTGGCATTTCCCTTCCGCCATCATCCCGATCGTCACGATTCCCATTGCCGTGCTGCTATCCTTCATTCCGATGTACGGCATGAAGCTGACCGCCAACATCATGTCGCTGTCGGGCATCGCCATCTCCATCGGCGTGCTCGTCGACGGCGCCATCGTGGAGGTGGAAAACGCATATCGGAAGCTGGAGTTGTGGAATGCGGGCGGCCGCAAGGGCGACTTTCATGAAGTGAGGCTCACGGCCCTGAAGGAGGTCGGGCCGTCGGTGTTCTTTTCGCTGCTGGTCATTGCCGTAGCGTTCCTGCCCGTTTTCACGCTCGTCGATCAGGAGGGCCGGCTGTTCAAGCCCTTGGCCTACAGCAAGAACCTCGCAATGGCGATTGCCGCGGTTCTGGCGATCACGCTCGATCCCGCCATCCGCATGCTCTTCACGCGGATGGACTACCACCGGTTCCGGCCCAGACCGCTGGCGTGGCTATACAACACGCTCACGGTCGGCAAATACTATCCGGAGGAAAAGCACCCGGTCAGCCGGGTCCTGTTCGCCGTCTATGAGCCGGTCTGCAACTTTGTTCTCAACCATCGCCTGTTGACGATCCTCGGCGCGATTGGGTTGATGGCGGCGACCGTGCCCGTCTACCTTCGCTTAGGCTCGGAATTCATGCCGCCGTTGAACGAAGGCACGATCCTCTACATGCCCACGACGCTGCCGGGCCTGTCCGTCACGGAAGCGGCGAACCTGCTGCAAATCCAGGACAAGATCCTGATGTCGGTGCCGGAAGTGGAGCGTGTGTTCGGAAAAGCAGGGCGCGCCGGCACCTCCACGGACCCCGCTCCCTTTTCCATGATGGAGACAACGGTTGTCCTCAAGGATAAGCAGGACTGGCGGCCGGGTCTGACATGGGACCAGTTGATCGAGGAACTCAACACGAAGATGCAGATCCCCGGCGTCACGAATGCCTGGACCATGCCCATCAAGGCGCGGATCGACATGCTCACGACCGGCGTGCGCACGCCCATCGGCATCAAGATCTTTGGCCCCCAGCTCGCGGAAATCGAGAAGATCGGCACGCAACTCGAACAGATCGTCAAGTCCCTGCCCGGGACCCGCAGCGTGTACGCCGAGCGGGTATCGGGAGGCTACTTCGTGGATTTCACTCTCAGACGCGAGCAACTGGCCCGCTACGGGTTGACGATAGACGAGGCCGAGATGATTATCATGTCGGCCGTGGGGGGAGAGAACATCACCACCGCCATTCAAGGGCCGGAACGGTACGGCGTGAACGTGCGATACGCCCGTGACTACCGCGACGATCTCGAAAAGCTCCAGCGCGTTCTCGTTCCAACCATGTCGGGCGCCCAGATTCCTCTGGGAGCCGTGGCGGATATCAACGTCACTCTTGGCCCTGCCATGATCCGGGACGAGAACGGGATGATGGCCGGCTACGTGTATGTGGACATGACGAGCAAGGACATCGGCGGCTACGTCGCCGAGGCGAAGAAAGCAGTCCGCGAGCAATTGCAGATGCCGCCG
>Ga0214473_10000850_pt1 | contig 41818 bp, 34 predicted proteins | sample RVTome_7_FD_203509 | JGI IMG/M metagenome (GOLD analysis project Ga0214473, IMG submission 203509) | Soil microbial communities from uranium-contaminated site in the Upper Colorado River Basin, Wyoming, United States - RVT98D197 | ecosystem: Environmental > Terrestrial > Soil > Contaminated >...
TCAGGAGCACGCCCTTGTTCCAGAACGGTCCCGGCGAGGGGCTGAAGCGGCTCTCGGACTTCATCCAGGAAAAGGCAGTGCTCGCCGGCGAGGTCGTGTTCTGCGAGGAGGACTTCGGGGACGAAATGTACCTCGTGCGGTCGGGTCAGGTCAGCATCCATCAAGAGCTCGGTGACGGACCGGCTTTGATCGAAGTGGTTGCGACCGGCGGCTACTTCGGCGAGATGGCGATCATCGACGATCTGCCGCGCACCGCGACGGCGGCCGCGAAAGTCGACACCAGCCTCCTGGTCCTGCACAAGAACGATTTTCGGACAGCGGTCCAGGACTACCCTGACATCGCTTTCGAGATCTTCAGGGAGTTCACTCGAAGACTTCGCCGGTCCGACCGGCGCTATCGCGAGCTCCTCCTGGAGGCGCGGCGACTGGGCCTTGAAGCTCGCTAAAAGCTTCCAGATCCTCGAAGCCGACAGGACGCTCACCCTTCTCCTCGGCCTCACGCACTTCCTCGTCGCGGCAGCCCACAGCTTCTTCGACGTCTCGTCGACCGCGCTCCTCATCGCCCATCTCGGGCCCGATACCCTTCCCCAGGTGTACATGGGGAGCGCTCTCGCTCTCATCTTCGCCGGTCTGGTGATCATACCCGTCGTCGATCGCCTGGATCGCTCGAAGCTCTTTGCCGTCGTTCTCGTGGTCTTTGGCTTCGGCCTCGTGGTGGCCTCGCGATTCGCCGGCGACTTCCCCGACTTCGCGTACCGCGGTCTCTACGTCGCCTGCTTCCTGATGAAGGGGATCGTCTTTCTCCAGTTCTGGCTCCTCGCGGGGGACCTCCTCGATCTCCGGCAGGCGAAGCGGCTGTTCCCCGTGCTCCTCGGATTCAGTCTCGTCGGCGGTGTCGCCGCGTCGATCCTCGCCTCCTTCCTTCCCCGATGGCTTCCGACCGAAGCGCTCCTCGCGGTGGCGGGGCTCTTGCTGCTCGGGGCCATCGCCCCGGTGCGCATGGTCGGCGCCGATCTTCGAAGGCGCCGTCCGGCGGCGCCGCGAGCGCAACGCCTCAAAGACGCCTGGAAGGCTTTGCGCCGCGACCTCGAGTTCTCGTTTCGGACACCGCTCCTCCGGACGATCTCCCTCTTCATCCTGCTCCTCGCTCTACTCTCGCAAGTCCTCGATTTCCTTCTCGGGAAAGCCGCCCACCTCCAGTTCACGGCGCTCGATGGAACGGTCGCGCTCGATTCCCTCACCACGTTCTACGCGATGCTGAACGCGGTGGTGGTGGGCGCCGGGGTCCTGGTGCAGCTCCTCCTCGCGAATCGAGTCATCGGAAGCGTGGGGGTGACCCGGGGCGAGCTCCTCGCGCCCGTCACCTTCCTTGGCGCTTTCGCCGCGATCGCCTTCGTCTGGCTCGCGGGCGGAGGTCGCATCGGCTCGTCTTTCTTCACGACCCTCGTGGTCTCGAAAGCGGTTCAGAAAGTACTCAGGATCTCTCTCGTACGCACCTCGACCGATCTCATTTACAACGCCATCGCCGGTGAGCGCCGGGGAAGGGCCAAGGCCTTCAAGGAGACGTTGATCGAGCCGCTGGGAGTTCTCCTCGGTGGCCTGTTCCTCCTCGCGAGCACGAGCCTCCCGCTTCAGTACGTACTCGGGGGCGCCGTCCTGCTCTCGGTAGCGTTTCTCGCCTCCACCCTCGAGCTCAAGAGCCGCTACATCGAGAGCCTGGTGGGTGTCCTCAAGGAGAAGAGCCGGTTTCAGTTCGCGTTTCCATCGCAGGTGATGCGACAACCGGATCGAAACAGCGTGAAGGTGGGAGTATCGGGGTTGAAACGCGCCCTCGAGAACGACGCCTCATCGGTGCGTCTGCTCGCGGTGGAGGTGGCGGCGGAGCTGAAGGAGCCGGAGGTCGCGGACCTTCTCGTGGATCGGTTCCGCGCCGAGGCCAACGCCGAAGTGCGGGCGAGGATGCTCGGAGCCCTGGGCAAGATGATTCGCGAGCGGAGCGACGTAAGGGATGTCGAGTCCATCTCCGACGTCGACCCGCGGGTGAGGGCGAGCGGCATGGAGTCGCTCGCGCAGAGCGGCATCTTCCAGCCGGACGACCTCGGCATCGACGATTCTCCCGGGCCGGGGACCAAAGCCCCGCCGGTCGCTTCTCCCGAAGCGAGTCCCCCCGCGGTCGTTGAGGACAAGCGCCGCAGGATCCTGGAGATCGCGCGCCACCCCGACCGCGACGCCCTCGAGCGGCTGGTTCATTTTCTCGAGGAAGGAGACGGGGCGACCCGGCATTTCGCCGCACGCGCCCTCGAGAACTGCGGCGAGGCCGCGATCGACGCGCTCACGCTCGCGTTGTGGTCGACGGACGTCGAGGCCCGTCGATACGTCATCCGCGCCCTCGGGCGCATCGGGACACCCCGTGCGCGGCAGGCGCTTCTGCCGGTGCTCTCGCTCGAGGCGGAAGAGGCGTACTACGATCTCGTGAGGTTCGAAGCGGTCCACCGCCTTCCGGATCGGCCCGGAATCCGCCTGCTCGCCGACTCCATCGTCCAACGCGTGGAGCGGGCGCGAAGAAACGCGCATCAGGTCCTGCGAGCGGTTTTCCTCACCGAGCCCGGAATGCGGCTCATCCTGAGCAACCTGAATCACCCCGACCGCCACGTTCGATCGAGCGCCATCGAAGCTCTGGAGCTACGGGTCGATGCCTCTCTCCTCGGAGGGATCCTTCCTCTCTTCGAGCACGAGAACCCCCGGTCCATCGCCGAGCACGGAGGGTCGCTCTTTTCGCTACCCACGCGGAAGCCCGAAGACGTCCTGAGTGAGCTCGCGCGCCACCGCTCATCCTGGATCCGGGCCTGCGCCGTTTACGCTCTGGGCCAGGTGGGGAACCGCGACGACCTGTCGACTCTCCAGAGGGCCGTCGAAGACCCCTACGAACTGGCCCGTCTGAACGCCGTCGAGGCCATTGGACATCTGGGCGATCCTTCGGCGCTCGCTCTTCTCGAAACCCTGTGTCAGGAGAGCGGTAGGACGCGGGAATACGCCGAGGCGGCGATCGCCGACATTACCCGCCGGAAAGTTTAGCCCTTCTTCTCCAACTGGCTGGCGACCGAAGCGGTCGCTTTCGCGAGCTTCTCGGGATCTCCGAGATAGTAGCGACGGATGGGAGTGAGATCGTTCTCGAGCTCGTAGACGAGAGGAATCCCCGTGGGTATGTTCAACTCCAGAACTTCCTCGTCCGAGAGTCGATCGAGGTATTTCACCAGGGCCCTCAGGCTGTTCCCGTGGGCGGTGACGAGGACACGCTTTGCCGAGGCGACGTCGGGAGCGATGGCCTCGTTCCAGTACGGCAGAAACCGCGCGACGGTGTCCTTCAGCGATTCGGTCAGTGGAAGCTCGGATGGGGGAACGCCCCCGTACCGCGGGTCGCGGCCCGGATGGCGCTCGTCGTCGGGCGAGAGCGCCGGCGGACGAACGTCATAGCTCCTGCGCCAGAGGTGAACCTGCTCCATCCCGTGGCGCTCGGCGGTCTCCGCCTTGTCGAGACCCTGGAGCGCGCCGTAGTGGCGCTCGTTGAGGCGCCAGCTCCGGAGCTCGGGAATCCACATGAGGTCCATCTCGTCGAGGACGATCCAGAGGGTGCGGATAGCGCGCTTGAGGACCGAGGTGTGCGCAAGGTCGAAGAGGTAGCCTTCCTTCTTCAGCGTTCTTCCGGCTTCGGCGGCTTCGACTCTCCCCTGCTCGGTGAGATCGACGTCGATCCAGCCGGTGAAGCGGTTCTCCTTGTTCCAGACGCTCTCGCCGTGGCGGAGCAGGACCAGCTTCCTCATCTCATCAGGCGGTGGTGGGCGCGGCCGCGCGAACGTCCTCGGCGACGTCGCGAGAGAACTTCTCGAAGTTCTGGTCGAACATCGAGGCAAGCTTTCGCGCCTGGAGGTCGTAAGCCTCGGCGCTTCCCCACGTGCCGCGGGGATCCAGGACCTCGCTGGGGACGCCCGGGCAGGACCGGGGCACGTGGATTCCGAAGATCGAATGCTCTTGGGTCTCGATCTTCTCGAGCGAGCCGTCGAGGACCGCCCGAACCATGGCGCGCGTATGAGCGAGCTTCATCCGCTGGCCGGTGCCGTAGGGGCCGGCGGTCCAGCCGGTGTTCACCAGCCACACGTTCACCTTGTGCTTCGAGATACTCCGCCCCAGGAGCTCGGCGTAGACCGAGGGCTTGCGAGTCATGAACGGGGCTCCGAAACAGGCGCTGAACGTCGCTTTGGGCTCGGTCACTCCGCGCTCCGTCCCCGCGACTTTCGCCGTGTAGCCCGAGAGGAAGTGATACATCGCCTGCTGCGGAGTGAGCTTCGCTATCGGGGGAAGGACCCCGAAGGCGTCCGCGGTGAGCATGAGAACGTTCTTGGGCTGCCCCCCGACTCCCTCCCGAGCCACGTTTGGAATATGGGTGATGGGGTAGGAGGCCCGGGTGTTCTCGGTGAAGGTGTCGCTATCGAGATCGAGCCTTCGGGTCGTGGGATCGATGACCACGTTCTCGAGGATGGTTCCGAAGGTGCGCGTGGTCTCGTAGATCTCGGGCTCGCCTTCCTTCGAGAGCCGGATGACTTTGGCGTAGCAGCCGCCCTCGAAGTTGAAAACCCCCTTGTCTCCCCAGCCGTGCTCGTCGTCCCCGATGAGGATGCGCTCGGGATCGGCGGAGAGCGTGGTCTTCCCCGTGCCCGAAAGGCCGAAGAAGATCGCGAGGTCGTGCTCGTTCACGCCGTAGTTCGCCGAGCAGTGCATCGGCAGAACCCCCTTCGCCGGGAGCAGGTAAGTCATGACTGAAAAGATGGACTTCTTGATCTCTCCCGCATAGTCGGTCCCGCCGATGATCACTTCCCGGCGGTCGAAGTTGAGCACGATGAAGACCTCGGTCCGGGTTCCGTCTTCTTCCGGGACCGCATGGAAACTGGGAGCCGCGATGACCGTGAACTGGGGAACGTGGCTCTTGAGTTTGTCCGGATCGTGCTCGCGAATGAACATGTTGCGCGCGAAGAGGCTGTGCCAGGCGCGGGTGGTGATGACGCGGATGGGGACCCGGTACTCGGGGTGGGCCCCGACGTAGCAGTCCTGGACGAAGACGTCTCTCCCCTGGAGGTAAGCCGTCAGCCGCGCCTTCAGCCTCGCGTACCGTTCGGGCTCGAACGGTTTCGCCGCGTCCCACCAGACTTCTTTCTCGCTCGAAGGCTCCCGGACGATGTACTTATCGTTGGGCGAACGCCCGGTGTACTGACCGGTGTGGACCACGAGCGGCCCTTTGTGGGCCACGAACCCCTCCCGGCGCTGGACGGCCTGCTCGTAGAGAGCGCCGGTCGTCAGGTTCCACCACTCCGTGGCGTTGATGATTCCGTGCTGGTCGAGGCCGTGCTGACTCGGGAATACGCCCTTTTCTTCCATTCGAGTGAGATTCTCCTTAGGTTGGCACCGAGCGAAGACGCGACGAACCCCGGAAGAATGTACATCGGGGAGGGGAATCAACGCAAAGGCGCAAAGCATCGCCAAGACGCCAAGAAGAAGGACCGGGTCTTTCCTTTGCGCCCTTGCGTTTCCTGGCGCCTTTGCGTTCTAGGATTTTATGAACTGCCGGATCCCGGTCATCCGCATCTGGATCGCGAGGGGCACGGTTCGTCAGTTCATGGGAAAGGTTGCGATCTCCGGACTCTCGCGCTCGATGCCGACGATTTCGTAACCGGCGGCGCCCGGTCGAAGGTAGACTCCGATCGATGCTCCCCAGTGGGGGTAGTCGAGGTTGATCGAGCGAATCTCGGCGAGGAGGAACGATTCGGCGCTCGGCGTGGCTGGAAGGCCCGAGCGCGTTTCCCGCTGGGTTCTCGCCTCCGAGAGCTCCCGCCGGGCGCCTGTCTCGTTGTCGAACGCGAACCACTGGATCTCATAGCGGGTCGCGGCTTCGACGAAGCCGTACCTCTCCGAGAGGTTCACGAATCGAAGCTCCCCGTCCTCGATCCGGAACTCGTCGAGGGGATTGATGGCGTTGATCCCGAACCGCCCGCATTTGAGCTGCCGCTCCAGAAGGACCTCGAGGAAGTAGCGCGCGTCCTCGGGGTCGCTGTACTCGCCGGTCTCGACCATCGCCGCGAGCTCTTCGCGGGTGAACTTCATCAGGATCTTCGCCGCCCAGAACGCGTCTCGCGCGGTCATGCGCAGGAACGCCGGGTTGGGGTAGTCGTTTCTCCACTTGACCGGTTCGAAGAGCTCGGACTCCCAGCGTCCCACCGGCTCGTACTCGGGAAACTCCGGCCAGTTGGCCTTCCGGTACTCGGGGACGTGGAAGCCGAACCCGACGAGATTCTTCTTCACCACGGGCAAGTCGAGCCAATAATGGAAGCTCAAGTGAGGGAGCTGCATGTCTACGGAGCCGCTCCCGAACGTCGACCCGAAGTCGAGGAGATAGTGCCGCACGTAGTGTTTTCCATTCTCCTCGACCCAGCTGTCCATGGTGTTCTGAGCCCGGGTATCGTCGTGGTTGAGCCAGGCGGCGAAGAGGCGCAGCCCACGCTGCTCGCGCCGGTCCTCGTGGGGAATGACGTCGTTGGGGTCGTCGCTCCGGGTCTCGAAATACCGGCGATGGCGGATGGGAATGCCCGGGACGTACTCGCTCGCGGTGACCCGCATCGTTCCGTCGGGAAGCCGCGGGATCCGGCGGATGATGCGGTGGAACCGGAAGGGTGTCAGCGCCGATTTGTCGCCAAACTTATCCTCGACCTGGGTCCCGGGCTCGATGGCGAAGCGGTCGGGGTGGACGCGAACGACGTAGTTCTCGGGCACGTGGTATCCGAGAGCGTAGAAGATCTTCGTTGCGATCACCTCCGCCGCCGACGCGAGCTCCGGCACCTCCTCCGGGTCGAGCTTGATGACGTAGCGGTCGCCGGACTCGTCCCGGATCTCGAACCCCGGAGTGATGCCCTGGCTCTTGCTCCGGAACACCGTCCAGGTCTCCTCTGGATTGGGAGGCTCGCCCCGGTTCGGCCCCCGAACGAGCTCCTCGACGCTCATGCGCTTCGAGCCGTGGCGGTTCACGAACCAGTCGCCGTCGACCGCCTCGTCGAGGGTGTTCACGCTCTGGGCCTCGGTCCCGAGGGGGGACTTCCCCATGTCCTTGAAGACGTGGCTGAAGCGATCGTAGAGGTCGGAAAGATCGAGCTCCGCCGGCTTCTCGGGAACGTCGAGGAGGGCGCCGTCGACGAGGACCGGATCGTCGGCATAGAACTTCTGCGCCTGGGGCGGCATCGCGATCAGAAGCAAGAGAGTCAACTCGACGTTCATCGCTCGCCCCTCAAAAAGACGGGCCGCCGCTTACGTGGAAGCGGAGGCCTTCGGTGCTGTTCGCGAGATCGAAACGGAGCACGAAATTGGGGGGAGCGTGGACCCTCACCCCGAATCCGTAGCCGGTGTGCATATTCTTGAAGTTGAAGTCCGAGGCATCGTGGAACACCTTGCCGGCGTCGAAGAAAAAGCTGAAGTCCGTGTAGTTCCAGACCTCCCAACGATACTCGGCGCTCACCAGGAGGTTCCGGGTGTCGCGGAATCGGTACTCGAGGAAGCCCCGGATGTCTTTCGCCCCACCCAGGGTCTCCATCAAATAGAAGGGGACTTCCTTTCCGTCATCCGGGAGCGAATGAGACGTGCGGAGGCGAAGCGCGAGGACCCGGTTTCGGCGGCCGAGGGGAACGTAGCCTTTCACGTCTCCGACGATGCGCGTGAAGTCGTGGCGGCTGATCCCGGTGTCCTCATAGCGAGCGCTCGTGACCCGGGCCACGATCCCGACGGGCGGCTCTTCCCACTTGTCGCGGATGTCGAACTCGACCCAGCCGCCGGTGAAGCCGTACTCAGTACGCGGATCCTGGAATCCCGGAACCTCGACGGGATCAAACACTTCCTCGATCGAGCGGTCGGCGTCCCCGGAGTCGGTGAGCGTGCGGACAAAGCCTCCCATCGCTCCGAGGGAGAGGAGGCCGCGGGGGTTGAGCCAGAAGTAGGCGGTCATGCTTTGATCGTTCAAAAGGTAGGTCGCTTGGTCGTCGACGCTCGAGTCGTTCCCGAGACCGTAGAACCGGAGCGAGGTGAGGTCGCGGTACTCTCCCCTCAGCTTGAACTCGATCCTTCGTCCGTGCTGCGGCGGAGGAATGACGAGCTCCGCGTCCGCCATGGTGTAGCCCTTCGTGGACCAGCGCCCGTTCGCCTGGAACTGAAAGTATTCGTTCTCGAGCCCGCGAATGTATCCGCCGCCGAGGACAGTGCCCGAGCCGGACGGCATGCCTCCGATGACCGGCCGGAGCCCACGCCACCCCTTCTGGAAGATCTTCTGCGGGAAGCGCGCGTCTTCGATGCCCTTGACTCGGGCTTCGGCTTTCGTGATTCCGTAGGGCGAAAGGCTCTGCGCCTTTTCTCTCCGCTTCCTGAGGAGCATCTCCTCCCGGGTCTCGGCCTCGAGCTCCTGCGCCCCGAGTGGGGGAGCGACGAAGAGCGCGACGAAGGTCCAGGAGCCCACGAACCGGCGTAGGGATCTCATCGACACCAGAGGGGCCTGCACGGCCGTCAATAATACACCGAGCGAGGACTGGAAACGGCCCCGCGAGATCGTCCACTCTTACGCATGCTCCCGTTCCGAATCGTCGACGTGCGCCCGGGCGAGGGACCGCGCGTCCTCCGGATGTTCGCTCTGCTGGGGCTCATCATCGCGACGAACTACGTTTTGAAGCCGGTCAGAAGCGCCCTGTTTCTGAGTCAGTTCGGCTCTTCGCTTCTCCCGTACGTGTACATCCTCGTCGCCGTCGTCCTCGGTTTCGTGGCCGCCGCCTTCGCCCGCTTCGGGCTTCGCTTTAACCTCCCCCGATTCATCGTGGGTCTATCCTGCTTCTTCTCCTTCAACCTGCCGTTCTTCTGGTTCGCCGCGGTCTCGGGGTGGCGCTTTACCGGATTCGTCTTCTACGTCTGGGTGAGCGTCGTCATCGCCCTTTTGCCGTCGGTCTTCTGGCTCCTCGCCAACTACATCTTCTACGCGCACGAAGGACGACGCCTCTTTCCCGTGGTCATGGCGGGAGGTCTCTCGGGCTCGATCCTCGGTGGAGGAGCGACGTCGCTCCTGGTGCCCGTGGTGGGCACGACGGGAATGATGCTGGCCGCGAGCGCCCTCCTTCTCGTGATCGCTCTTCTCGCGCGGGTCACGGCGAGCCGGGAGCGCGAACGGATGAGCGAGCGGAGCGCGGACCTGCGCCGGCAGGAACGAAGCCGGACCTCGCCCTCGGATGAGAGTCCCTATCGCCTCCTCGCTCGCTCCCGCTATCTGACGATGCTCGCGGCGCTCGTGATCCTGACGAGCTTGGTGTCGACCCTCGTGGACTATCAGTTCAACTCGGTGGTCGAGAAGTCCTTCGCCACCGAGGACGCGCTCACCCGGTTCTTCGGAGCGTTCTTCGCCGCCATCAACGTTCTCGCGTTCGTCCTGCAGCTCGCTCTCGCCGGGCGGCTCTTGAGCCGACTCGGGGTCGGCGCCGGCCTCCTGGTCCTCCCCCTCGGGCTCCTCACTTCTACTTTCTCCTTCGTGCTCCTTCCGTCGCTGGTCACCGCCGCTCTCCTCAAGACCGCGGACGATGGCCTGAGCAACTCGATGAACCGGGCGAGCCTCGAAGTGCTCTACCTTCCGCTCGCGCTTTCGGTCAAGAACCGGCTCAAGATCTGGATCGACCTCTTCGTCGAGCGAGTGAGCCGGGGAGTGGGCGGTCTCATCATCCTCGGGGCCACGGCGGTCGGCTCGCTTACCGCCCCGGAGCTCGGCTATGCGGTATTGGTCCTTCTCGTTCCCTGGACCCTGTTGGTGCTTTCCTTGCGGCGGGAGTACGTCGCGACCCTGAGAACGTCTCTCGCGAGACGGGACATCAGCGATCTCGATTCCGCCCTGCGCGACCCCGCGAGCCGCGAGGTGTTCCGGCAGATCCTCACCGGCAGCGACGCGCGGGAGATCGCTTACGCTCTCGAGCTGGTCCACGGGACCCGCGATCCCCAGATTCTCGAAGAGGTCTCGAGACTCGTCTCCCACGACAGTCCTCTGGTGCGGGCCTCGGCCCTCCGCGTTCTCCAGGTCGACCCCGAGCCCAGGCCGATTCCGGACATTGAAAAGCGGGTCGAGGACGAAGACCCGGTGGCGGGCGCCGAGGCCCTCGCACTCTGGCTTCGCGTCGAGCCCGAAAAGGCGCGAGAGGCCTTCGAACGGCTGGTAGAGAAGGGGAGCGTCCGGCGCATCGAGGCGGTGCTCGATTGCATCGAAGGAAGGCAAATTCTTCCGGACGCGGTGCTGAAGGGGCTGGTATCGCGATACGGAGGCAGTCCCACGCCGCAGGACCGGAAAATCGCGGCGAAGGCGCTCGGCTTTCTGTCGCCGGGCTCGGACACCGAGAGCCTGTTGTTGACGCTCCTTGAGGATCCCGAAGTCGAGGTCGCGCGAGCGGCCGCCCTCAGCGCCGGGAGACACCCTTCCGAGGGAGCGTTCGACGCCCTGGTCAAAGCACTCGTGCGGCGTCCGCTGCGGGCGCAGATTCGACGCGCAATCGCCCGCTTCGGAACCGAAGCCGTGCAGAAGCTTCAGGGATATCTTCGCGACCCTGAGCTCCACCCCGCGGCGAGGCGGGCGATTCCCCGGGCGATCGCCGAGATCGAAGACCAGCGGTCGGTCGAGGCCCTGTTCGAGAGCCTGCCGGACGAGGATCCGCGCTTGCATTATCAGGGGATCAAGAGCCTCGCGCGACTGCGGGCGCGGGGTCGCTCTCTACGTTTTCCCCGCAGCGAGGCAGACCGCCTCTTGACGTACGAGCGCGACTTCCTCGTCGAGCTCGCGCGGCTCGAGGCGTCGCTCTCGAGACCGCGAGTCGTGGCGGCGAGTCATCGCCTCCTGGTCCAGGTGCTGGAAGAGCGAATCGAGTACACCCGCGAACGGATCTTCCGTCTCCTGGGTCTCACCTACCGCCAGGACGAGATCGCGAGCCTCTGGAACCGGATCGCGAGCGGCCGGCCTTCGGTGAAGGCCGCTGCTCTCGAGTACCTGGCGAACCTCCTTTCCCGCACCCACCGAAGCACAATCTTTCCGGTCATCGAGCAAACGACCCGGCTCGAGGCCATTCGCGGGGCCGACCTCGCGACCGTTCCTTTCGAGGAGGCTCTGAGGCTTCTTTCGGCGTCCCGGGACTACTGGATTGCCGCCTGCGCCGTGACGGTCGGCGGCGAGCTCGGGCTCGCCGCGTTGATGCCGCAGATCGAGACCCTTCGGGACCACCCCGGCGCCATCGTCCGCGAGGCCGCCCTGCGCGCCTTGATGCTCGCTCAGAACGGCACGAGGGTGACGTAGTGATCGTAGCGGTTCTGGATCTCGGAGACGTAGCGAACGGTCTCGCTTCCGCGGACGTAGCCGTGGCGTGCCCGCTGGTAGTGGCGAGGATGGCTCAGCAGCAGCATCGCTTTTTCTGTATGGCCGAACCACTTGTCGGGGTCGAGACCCTCTTCCGACGCGAGCCGACGGGCGTCCTGGAGATGCCCGAAGCCCGCGTTGTAGGCGGCGAGCGCGAAACGAAGTCGATGCTTCAGAGGAACCCGCGGCTCGAGTCGCTCGAGGATCTGGTGCATGTAGCGGATGCCCGCGTGGATTCCGGAGTCGGGGTCGGTGAGGTCTTCGAAGCCGAGCTCGAGACTGGTCGAGGGCAGGAGCTGGAAGAGGCCCCTGGCGCCGGCCCAGCTTTCGGCGTCGGGGTCGAAGAGACTCTCCTGGTAGGCCTGCGCCGCCATGAGACGCCAATCGAGCCCATAGCGTTTCGAGTGCTTCTTGAGAATCTCGTCGTAGGGTGACAAGCGCCCGCTTCCCGGGGAGTTCTTCGCTTTCGCCCGATCGAGGCCGCGGCTCTTGCGGAAATACCGGTCTCGGGCATCATTGAGCTCGAGGCTCCCGACAATTTCGGACACGAAATCGTCTAGGAACGAAAGGAGCTTCGGATTCCCCGGACGTACGGCGAAGGCGATTGGCTGCGGCTGTCCGGCCGAAAGAGAGAAGGCGGCTTCCACGTCGTCGCGATGGGGAAGCTCGGCCTCGAGGACGAGGCTGTCCACGACCGCGAGCGGATACTCACCGCTTCCGACTCGATCGAGAATCTCCTCGTACTCCATGTCCTCCGGGATCGGCTCGATGTCGAACGGACCCACTTCCGGAACCCATTTCAGGAGCGTCTGATAGTGGCTGCTCGATTTCCACGCATGGACGGCGCGGCCCCGAAGCTCGTAGCCGCTCTCCACCTTCTGGACCGTTCGCGCCCTTCGCACCACGATCTCCTCGACGAAGAGATACGGTCGGCTGAAGGCGAGAGACTCGCGGCGCTCGGGGGTGGCGGTCAGAGTCGCGGCGATGAGGTCGCCCCGGCCCTCGAGGAGCCACTCGAAGGCGAGATCGCGCGAGGGAGGGACCACGAGCTCGAGACGCACCCCGAGCTTCTTCGCCGCGAGGCCCGCGATCTCGAAGTCGAATCCCATCTGCCGGCCGCGGTAGAGGAAGTAGTGCACCGGGTTGTTCAGGGTGATGACGCGTAGAGACCCTCTCGCCCGGACGGAGTCGAGGTCCCCCGTGGTGCGATCGTCGGCGCGGTGATCGGTGAGTTGCCGCTCGATGATGAACGCGTCGAGCGCGGACGCGAGCTCCGGGGCCTCGTTTCTCACCACCCAGGCGAGCTCGCGCCCTCGGGCGAGAACGAAGAGGGGCTCGAGGTCGGCGTTATAAGTCTCGATCGAAGCCAGGAGGTTGCTGTCGACGACGGTGAGCGGCCGCTCTCCCCGGCTCACCTGGTAGGCGATGGTCTCGGTGTCGAGCGCTTCGTCGACGAAGACCATCCGGATTCCCATCCCGCGGGACCGCGAGAGATCCCTCAAGGTCTCGGTGAAGGACGAGCTCCGGCGCACGTGGATCTCCTTTCCCGCGAGCGCCTCGACGTTCCGAGGAAGATCGGGCTCGCCCCTTCGGCCCACGAGCCACTCGTCGACGATCGAAGTCGGCGGAGTGAACCGGAGTCTCTCGTCTCTTTCCGGCGTCACCGTGAGCTGCGCCGTCACCACGTCGCCGTAGCCCCCTTCGAGACGCTCCAGAATCTCGCTCCGGCTATCGACGGAGATGAACTCGCATCCGATGCCGAGCCTCGCGGCGAAGGCCAGCGCCATCTCGCGGTCCTCGACGTTGGGAGCACCGGCGCGCTGGAGGTCGTCCTCGGGGAGCGTGGGAACGAGAACCCTCAGAGCTCCGCGCTCCAGGATCTCGCGAAGGTCGCCTCCGGCGACGTAGGGGTCGGGCGGTTCCTCGACTTTGGGAGCGCAGGAGAGAATGAGCCACAGGGTCGAGAGCAGCGGGGGCGCTACCCACTCGCTGCGGGGGTGGATGAAACCTTTCATCGCGCGCGTTCTCGTTCGATGCTTCCCCACCGGGCCCGGAAGGCAACCGGGGATGTTACGGGTGACGGCCCGTTCCTGCAAGCGGGTGCGCTAACCCCGATCCGAATCTGTGGCACGAGCACGAGGTCCATAACCACGTCCTCCAACGCCGCTTTGCCAGTCTTGGGGTTATTTCGGATCGGGGCTAACATGACGCCTTCGTCGAAAGCCGTGCCCTACACCCTCGTCGAAAAAGTGCTGCTCCTCCAGAACGTGGATCTTCTCTCCGCGTCAAGGACGGAAGACCTCGCGGTCCTCGCCGCTATCGCCGAAGAAGTCCTCTATCCCGAGGGTGCTTCGGTCTTCGAGGAGGGGGAGCTCGCCGACGGGCTCTACGTCGTGATCCGGGGAGAGCTCGTCCTGACGCGGGACGGAAAAGAGATGAGTCGACTCGGGGAACGCTCCGCTCTCGGGGCCTGGGACCTCATCGAAGGCGGACCGCGGGTTTTCGGAACCTACGCCGCGGCCGAGACGCTGCTGCTCCGGGTAGAGCGGCAGGACTTTGACGACCTCCTGATGGACTACCCCGAGCTCGGCCAGAGTATCCTGAAGGGGCTCGTGCGGCGCTTCCGGCGACTGGTGCGCCCCGCCACGGCGTGATCTCGCAGTGCAGTAGAATCACGAGCGTGCGGGGCCCGGCCCGCCTTCGCTACGCTTCGGCGGGTCCGCCGGAGCCCGAAGGGCGGAGGCGGAAGGGCCCCATCCTCCCCGAGGACAGCCTTGAGCTGGAGCGGAGGGCGAGCGGAGCGAGTCCCGGAGCGAGAGCGCTGGGGGTGGGGCCCCAGCGCATTGATTGAAGAGCCGAGCGCACACTAAAAGGAAGGTGAAAACCATGGCGAGATCCGATACTCCGGTCATCCTGCTCGTGGACGACGAGGACATGGTCGTCACCAGCATCAAGAGCTTTCTCACGCTCGAGACCGACTACGACGTGAAGGGCTTCACCAATCCCGCGGAGGCCATGGAATTCATCAAATCGAGCCGAGTGGACGTGGTGGTCTCGGACTATCTCATGCCGGAGATCGACGGTATCAGCTTCCTCGCCCAGGTGAAGGCGATCCAGCCCGAGGCGACGCGCATCCTCCTCACCGGCTACGCCGACAAGGAGAACGCCATCAAGGCCATCAACGACGTCGGGCTCTACCAGTACATCGAAAAGCCCTGGGAGAACGACGACCTCAAGCTCATCATCCGGAACGGTCTCGAAAAGCGGATCCTGCTGAAGAGGCTCGAGGACAAGATCGCCGAGGTGAACCGCGCCCACGATGAGCTCATGAGCCTGCAGCGGGATATCCTCAAGGCCTTCGCATGACCGAGAGAGCGGCCTCGATCCTCATCGTCGACGACGAGGAGATGGTGCTCTCTTCCCTGCGCGGCTTGTTCATGCTCCAGACGAGCTATCAGGTTCTCGCGGCCGGCGACCCGAGGAAAGCGCTCGAGGATCTTTCCCGGACCCGTGTCGACCTGGTGATCTCCGACTTCCTCATGCCCCAGATGAACGGCATCGAGTTCCTGAAGGAGGTCAAGAAGGTCCAGCCGGAGACCATCCGGGTGCTGCTGACGGGCTACGCCGACAAGGAGAACGCCATCAAAGCCATCAACGACGTCGGGCTCTATCACTACCTGGAAAAACCCTGGGACAACGAGGCCCTCTTGAGCATCGTGCGCAACGGCCTCAAGGAGAAGAGCCTTCGAAAGATGCTCGCGGAGAAGGTGAAGGAGCTCGACACGCTCGTGAGCCGGCACGAGGCCATCGAGCGGGAGCTGGAGATGGCGGCCCGGGTTCAGAAGAGCATGCTGCCCAGGGGTTTCCCCGACGTCGAGGGTTATCGTTTCGCGAACCTCTACCAGCCCAGCGCCGAGATCGGCGGCGATTTCTTCGACCTGGCCCCGATGGAAGGCGGAGTGGTTCTCCTGGTCTCGGACGTCATCGGCCACGGAGTCCAGGCGGCCCTCAGTACGATGCTGTTGAAGGGAGTCTTTCGCGAAGCCGTCTCTTTCAACGACGACCCGGTCGCGCTCCTCGAGGACATGAACCGGAGGCTCCACGCCGTACTTCCGACGGGAATGTACGCCGCGGCCGCCGCCTTCGTCATTCGAGGGGGGAGCGAGGAGATCGCCTTCGCCAACGCCGGGCTCCCCTACCCCTTCGTGCTGCGCAAGGCGGGCCGGCTCGACGAGATCGTGCTCTCGGGTCCGCCCCTCGGCCTATTCAAGAGCGACGTGATTCCCTTCGAGTCCCGCACCATCGTGGCGGGCTCGGGCGACGTGCTGCTCGTAGGCTCGGATGGAATCGGGTCCATCGACAATGGCGAGGGCGCGCTCTTCGAGGACCAGGAGCTTCGAAGCGTCCTCGCGCGCCTCGCGGGGCACGACGGCGAGACCGTGATCCGCGAAACGATGAAGCGGGCGCTCGCCTTCGGAAACGAGGCGCCGCTCCCCGACGACGTGAACCTGGTGGCGGTAACGAGATCGGGGTGGTGATGGCCGCGGTCCCGCTCCTGCTCCTGCTCGCACTCGAGGGAGCCTCTCAATCGACGAAACCGAGCCTCACCGCGATTAGTGAATCGTTCGAGACACTCGCGGAGCGCATCAACCCCGCGGTGGTCTCGATCTTCGCCACCGGCTACAGCGTGGGGCAGGGGATCACCACCTCGCGCGAGCTCATCGCCGAGAGTCGCAGCCGCGGCTCGGGAGTGATCCTGACCGAGGACGGCTACATCGTCACCAACGCCCACGTGGTCGCGAGCGCCCGGCGGATTCGCCTGCTCCTGCCGCGCCGGGGCGAGGGAAGCTCGATTCTGGGAACCCGGGGCGACACCGCGGGAGCGCAGATCGTGGGCGTGGACCTCGAGACCGACCTCGCGGTATTGAAGATGGAGGGAACGGGACTCCCCCACCTCGAGCTTGGCGATTCCGAAGCCCTCCGGCCGGGAGAGATCGTCTTCGCCTTCGGAAGTCCGCTCGGACTCGACAACTCCGTCACCATGGGTGTGGTGAGCGCGAGCGCGCGACAGCTCCGCCCGGACGATCCGATGATCTACATCCAGACCGACGCCTCCATCAATCCCGGGAACAGCGGCGGCCCTCTGGTCGACGCCGTCGGCAACGTCGTCGGGATCAACACCCTCATCTTCAGCCAGTCGGGCGGAAGCGAAGGCCTATCCTTCGCCGCGCCCTCGAACATCGTGCGCACCGTGTTCGAGCAGATTCGGAAGACGGGCCGCGTCCATCGCGGCGAGATCGGGGTAACCGCCCAGACCATTTCACCGCTCATGGCCCGAGGTCTCGATCTTCCCCAGGACTGGGGCGCGATTCTCGCGGACGTGGCGCCAGGAGGCCCGGCGGCGGCGGCGGGGCTGCAGCCGGGGGACATCGTGGCCTCGCTCGATGGAAAGAACATGGAGAACGCGCGCCAGCTCGCAGTGAACCTCTACCAGCGGAGCGTCTCCGATCGAGTGAGGATCGAGGCTCTCCGCGGCACCGAGCGGCTCCAGTTCGAAGTCGAGGTCGTCGGCCGGAAGGACCATCCGAACCGCTTCGCGGGAATGGTGCACCCCGATCGAAACCTCGTGCCCCAGCTCGGAATCCTCGGGATCGATCTCGATCGCGACATGGCGCCGTTCTTCTCGAGCCTGAGGCGGGCATCCGGGGTCATCGTGGCCGCGAGGGCGGTCGAAGCGACGCCCTGGGAGGGAGAGGGGCTCAAGCCCGGAGACGTGATCTACTCCGTGAACCGTCTGGACGTTTCGAGCCTCTCAGAGCTGAAGGCGGCGATCGCTCGCTATCGTCCGGGAGATTCGGTGGTGATCCAGGTCGAACGCGAGGGTACGCTTCGCTACGTCACTCTGGAGATGAACTGATCTCGTTTTTCGACCGGATCCCCCCTGGAACCGAGAACCAGTGAGGGCGATCTCGTGATTCCGCGAACCTTACCGATACTTACCGCTTTTGAGCAGCGCTTTGATTTCATCGTGGTTTCCCAAGAACGACACGAAAAGATCGCTCCGCCGGTCTTGGAAGATAAAACGCAACGCGAGGTTGGCGCGACACTCAAAAAGCTTCTCACCCAGTTTTCGAATGCCGAGGCCGCGGTGCACATGCGGTTGGCCGAAGCTTTCCGTTAGCTCACACAGAGCCAGCAGACACTCCGCTCTTTCGCTCTTGGGTAGCTCCCGCAATCGTCGCAGCACCCCCGGGTCGATGGCCAGGGGCTTACTCAATCATCTTCCTCAGTTGTTCGGCGGTGACCGTGACCAGTTTTCGAGAGCGATTGAGTCGCCGGTAACGTTTGTCCGTGGCTTTTTCGAGTGCGCCGACTTGTTCGGGCGTCGCTCCGTATTCGCGCTGCGCGTAGTCCGTGGACTCAATGTCCACTTTGCGAAGGGCGATGATGTCCGCGCCACAGACGATACCGATGTCTTCGCCGCGGGAGGCCGCAGCCAGCCACCGGCCCAGGTTCTTCTTGGCGTCCGTGATCGTGAGAGTCTTCATATCGCCTTTATATAGTCTGATAGCAGCCGCTGTCAAGAAGCTCATCCCTGGTTGACCTCGACAGCTCGAGGCTACTTGGACTTCAAGCCCGCGTGGGTCGCTGGTTTTCGGATATCGGTTCCCGACTTGGAATACGAGACGCGAGCGGCGGCAAGGAAGTAAGGACCCTCTCCGCGCCTTTGCGTCTTTACCTCGAAAATTCCGCGCAAATCGGTCGGGTTGCCGCAACTCAATACAAGGGGGATGGGGAGGGGAGGGATAAGGGTCTGGAAGCCCTGCAGCGGTCGGCCCCAGGTAGCGTCCCGGGGATCAATTCAAGTCGAGCGCGACCGGACGCTGCGCTACGTCACCCTCGAGATGAACTGAAGAAGAGGAACCAGAAGAACGCAAAGGCGCCAAGGTCGCAGGGGCGCGAAGAAGAACCCATTTCCTCCCGGCTTTGCGCCCTTGCGTTTCTTTGCGTCTTTGCGTTCGGATTTCTCAGAAGGCGAAGGGCGCGGTCTGGAAGCCCTGCAGCGGTCGCCCCAGGTAGTTTCCCTGGATGTAGTTGACACCGATCTGCCGCACCACGTCGAACTCTTCGCGCTTTTCGATTCCTTCGGCGACGAGCTTGGCGTCGATCTTGTCGGCCATCGCCTTGAAGGTCTGCACCATCTCCTTCTTCACGAAGCTGGTGTGGATGTCGCGGACCATGCTCATGTCGAGCTTCACGTAGTTGGGCTGGAGCTCCACGATCTTGTCGAGCCCGGAGTAGCCCGCGCCCATGTCGTCAATGGCGAAGAGGCACTGCATGTGCTGGAAATACTTCATCGCGTCGCGGAACAGGTGGTAGTTCTCGATGGCGCGCCGCTCGGTGACCTCGAAGACGATCTGGTCCGGCGCCAGGTCCTTCCCCAGCAACCGGATCAATTCATTTCCCTGGAAGTCGGGGTCACGCATCGAGAACGGCAGGGTGTTGATGAAGAGCTTGAACTCCCGCGGAAGGCCGCTTCCGCGGCTCCCGCCAGCGGCCTGGAGCGCCTTACTCCGGCATAGGTGATCGAGCTCGAATGCCAGGTCCGACTTCTCGGCGGTGTCGAAGAGAGCGAGCGGGCTGAAGAACTCGGTGTTCTTCGGTCCGCGACAGAGGGCCTCGAAGCCGTGGGGCCGCTGCGTCTCCATATCGTAAATCGGCTGGAACAGGATGGTGATCTGCTCCTTGAGGATGATCCGCTGGAGCTGTTTCTTGTTCCGGAGATGACGCCGGTGGTTATTGAGCCGCGCGTCCTGATGCGCTTCCTGGATCGCCCGCATCACCAGGCGCTCCGGCCGCACCAGAGGGTTATGGAGCACGAGCGACGTTCCCACGAAGACGTCCGAGCGCTTCCTCAAGAACGAGAACGCGGTCTGTGAGATGCGGGGCACGAGATAGGCCTCGACGCGCTCTCCGATCTTCTCGATATCCTCGGCAAGAAGGTGCTCTTCTTCCTTGCGCGGGGCGAGGAACACCAGGAAGACGTCGCCCACCGTCTCGTTGAGGGCGATGATGTCGCCGCTCCGGAGCTGCCTTCCCTGGAGCTCCGACACCACCTCCCGAACCATGTCGAGGAGTCGATCGTAGATGAGGCTTCCGTGGTCGCGCTCGACCTGATTGATGTCGGAGACGTCGATGAGGAGAAGAGCGAGGAAGCCGTCCGCGGAGAGCCGCTGTTTCAGCTCGTCCAGATGCTCGCGGTAGGTATAGAGGTTGTGGAGCGAATCGATGGCGGGCCCCATCGCGACCGCGCTGCGCCCATCGGTGAGAGGTTCTTTTAACACAGAAACCCGAGTTTTCGCCGGCCTCCTCATGCTAACAGGCGCAGCCTCTCGGTGTCAACGAACGGGCTAAGCGCTTAGCAAGGGCGCTTTTTTTCAGCGGCGACGGGGCTCTTCCTTCAAAATCATGCCCAGGGCCTCGATGTCAGAGTCGATCTCGTCCGCGCCGGCGGCGAACGGATCGGCACGGACCCAGCCGAGCAGTTGAAACGCCCAGAGCCTGCGGCAGATGGCGATGTCGGGGAGCTCCGAGCTAGCGCAGATTTCTTCGAGCGATCTCGGGTGCCGGAGCATCGCGAGGAGCTCCAGACTTCCCGTGTCGAGATCGATGGTGCGGAGGCTCTCTTCGTGACCGTCGACGTTCTCGAAGAGAACTTCGAGGGGCCCGACGCCACGGGCCACCCGGAGCCAGCTCCTGACGCCCTCGATTCCATCCAGGATCCACCGCGCCGGCGGAATCTCGAGGGTGATCGTCTCGTTCGCCGAAGGAGCCTCCTCCACGAAACGATAGGAAGCGCGCGGCCAGCGAAAGAGGTCGAGGACGATCCCTCGTACCTGTCCGAGGACGGCGTCGGGGAGGGCTTGGGCCGGGAGAATCCCCGCCTCCACGAGAAGCGATCCGAGGCGCAGGCCGGGCCGCACGCCGGGACTGAGACGCCTCAGGTCCGCGAGCCCGAGCTCGTTCCGAAGGAGGAGGTAGGCGCCGAGCCGATCGTCGGGCGAGGAGGACGAGGCGAAGACGATCCGCCCGTCGTCGAAGAAAACCTTCCGGTCCACGTCCGCGCTCGAGACCTCGAGCCGCCCGGTCTTGCCTGCCTTCGAGATCGCGAGCAGCAGCTCGGGAACGTCGAAGCCGCCGACCCAGCCGTCGAGCTTCCCTTCGAGGGGAATAGTTTTCGGAACGAACATGTGAAACCTCGGAATTGGAGGATCCAGATCGATTATAGAACAGTCGAAGCTCGGTGCCGCGCCAGGACTTCCTCCATCGGCGCCCGAACTTTGGCGATGAGCTCGAACCGATCCCGGTTCTGGAGACCTTTGGTTTCGATGGGATCGTGGAAGAAGATCTCGATTACCCCCGGTCGAATGGCGTAGCTCCCGGGAGGCATGAGCTCGAAAGCGCCGACGACGGTGATGGGAAGAACGGGCACCTGGGAATCGATCGCGATATGGAACCCGCCCTTCTTGAACGGTAGGAGATCTCCGGTGCGGCTTCGAGTCCCCTCGGGCGCGATGAGGAACGAGGCGCCGGATGCGGCGATCCGGGCGGCGCGCCGCGCGCTCTCGATCGCCGCCTCGCGGTTCGACCGGTCGACGGGGACGAAGCCACCCATCCTCATCGCCGTCGCCAGCACCGGGAGCTGGAAGAGCTCCTTCTTCCCGAGAACCCGCACCGGTCCCGGGAGCTTCATGAATACCGCCGGAGCGTCCAGGTTCGAGTTGTGGTTCATCATGTAGATGAAATGCGAGTCGGCGGAGATTTTCTCGATGCCGTGGGTGACGATGCGGATGCGAGCGAGGGCGAATCCGATGCGCACGCCCAGCCGGCCCATCCAGAATAGGATGCGCGCGTCCTTCGTGAGAAGCGCATAGGGAATGCCCACGAGCCCGGCGGCGAAGGTGTAGAACGGGAGCACGATGGCGAGGACAAGGCTCGTGATCATGACGACCGGGCCAGTGCCGTTCCAACCATCTTCGCCGAGCGCCGTCGGCGCTGAGAGGCGGCAACAACTCGGTCCAAGGCGATGACCTTTATAGGCGAAATTGGAACGGCACCAGGGGACGGCGCACAGAGAAAAGCCCTTCCGGCCGGCCGGAAGGGCTCGGATCCAAAACGAACCTAACAGCAGTAGCGATTGATCGAGATCGAGATCGGCTTGCGACCTCGGCCCGCGGCCAGCTTGGTCGTGGAACGAATCCGCGGCTTGCGGGCCACTCCCTCGCTCTTCCCGTTCTCAGCCATCGCCGCGAGCGTGGTCTTCCTCAGGAGCGTCTTGAGGCTGGTGCGCCCCTTCCTCTTGACCTCCATGCCCCGCGACAGAGCGATGTCGATCTTCTGCTCGACGAGATCCTGGGGCTCCTCGGCCACCTCGGCCACCTCGCTCACGATGAGAAAGCGGGCGCGATCGAGCATCCGCTTCTCGCGAAAGGACAGGCTCTTCTTCTTGCTCAGGTACGAAAGGTCCTTGAGGACGCCGGCGACATCGTAGATGGAGCCGCTTCGCATCTTGTCGGAATTGTCCTTGTACCTGCCCTTCCAGTTCGAGTGATGCTCGATCTTCCGGTTCTCCAGAAGGTCGAAAATCCGTTCGACGTCTTTCTCGGTAATCACTCGGCGAAGGCCGACTCCGTCGACGTTCTGGACGGGCACTTTCACCACGGTGGAATTGGAAAGGATACGAAGCTTGTAAAACTGGCGGGCGTCGGACGCTGCCAACGCATCAGCAAGAATGTCTTCGACAACTCCAATCCCATGATTGGGATAGACGACTTTGTCCCCAACTTGAAAGGCCATCACACCTCGCTTTCAACTAAAATGCGGAGAAGATTGTAACATAGTCTCGCGCATGAGACTACGAAAGAATGCGCCGAGCGGACTTTCAGGGGCGATCGTTTCGAAATCATTGGCCAATGAACCTGTTAACGTAAGGTCGACGTCGACGACTGCCCATGAAGATTCGTGCCTCTGCTCAGTCTACCTTATGTAGCGGGGGGGCACGCTGTGGGGAACCCCACGCACCCATCGCAATACATTCCCGCAAATACAGGGAACAAAGTGGTTTATAGACGAGAGTGCCGGGAACCGCGAAGATCGCCCTCGAACTCTGCTAGACTTGGCGCCCGTCCCGAGATCGGGGCCGGAGTGGCGGAACTGGTAGACGCACGGGACTCAAAATCCCGCGGTCCTCGCGACTGTGAGGGTTCGATTCCCTCCTCCGGCACCACCCCCGCGAAACTTTGGAGCGGCGCGAGTCGTAGAATCAAGTGCCCGCGCTGTGCCTGCCTTAGAACATGATGGACAAGCCCGAGTCTCGAGAGGGGTGGATCGGCCGAAAGCTCTCCCACTACACCCTCCTCGAGGAGCTCCATCGCGGCGAGGTCCAAATCGTCTATCGCGCCCGCGATGAGAAGCTGAATCGGGAAGTCGCCCTCAAAGTTCTCCCTCCGGAGCTGGTTCAGGAGCCCGATAGGCGGCAGCGTTTCGTCTCGGAGGCCAAGGCCTCGGCCTCGCTCGAGCATCCCCACATCGGCGTCATCCACGAGATCGACGAATCGGACGGTGTGGTCTTCATCGCCATGGAGCTGATGAGGGGCCCGAGCCTCGCGAGCCGCCTTGCCGAAGGACCGCTTCCCCTTTCCGAGGCGATCCGGATCGGGATCGGCGTCGCCTCCGGGCTGGCCTACGCCCACGAGCACGGGATCGTGCACCGCGACGTCAAGCCCGCGAACGTGATGCTCACCGAGGAAGGGCATCCCAAGCTCATCGACTTCGGCCTCGCGAAGCTCCTCGACGTGGAGCAAAGCCCCTTCTTGAGCCAGGCGGGCGAGGACGAGCCTCCTCTTCAGAGCACGACGCGCGAAGGGCTCATCCACGGCACGGTCCCGTTCATGTCCCCGGAGCAGGCGCGGGGCGGGAAGGTGGACCATCGCAGCGACGTTTTCAGCTTCGGGCTCCTCCTCTATACGATGGTGAGCGGCCGGCCGCCGTTCGAGGGAACGAGCCGCATCGACATTCTGCACGCTATCCTGACGGAGCCGACTCCGTGGCTCGCCGGCGTATCCGGCGAGGCGCGCGATCGGCTCCAGCCCATCGTCGAGCGCTGCCTTCAAAAGGAGCCGGACCGGCGCTTTGCGACGATGACGGAGCCGCTCGAAGAGCTGACGCGCGCGCGGGTCTACCTTGAGGCGGGCGGGCGTATCTCGCGCGGGGCCCGTCGGGCTCTCTGGGCGGCGGCGATCGCGGCGTCGGTCGTCCTCGCTCTCGCGATTCTCTCCCGTCAGCCGGTGGCCCCGGACATCGACGAGACGCCTTCCGTCGCCGTCCTCCAGTTCGAGAACCTCTCGGGGGACCCGGAGCTCGACTGGCTCGTAACCGGTCTTCCCGAAATGCTCGCGACGGATCTCTCCCAGTCTCCCGAGCTCGAGGTGGTGGGCCTCGGTGAGCTCTATCCGGTTCTTGCCGAAACCGGCGGTCTCGAGGGAGGGAGCCCGACGCGCGAGGTCATCGAAGAGATCGCCTCCCGTACCGGGGTTCGCTCGGTGCTCGTGGGGAGCTTCGCGAAAGCGGGCGACTCGATCCGCATCTCCGCCCGGCTCGAGGACGCGAAGACCGGCCGGGTTCTGATGTCGGAAAAGGCGGAAGCGGTCGGCGAGGAGAACCTGTTCCGCCTGGTCGACGAGATCACCTCGCGCATCAAGGCGCGATTCGAGTTGACGCCGCCCGGCGAAGGGCTCGATCGCGACCTCCGCGACGTGACCACCGCCTCCGTCGAGGCCTACCGGGAGTACGCGGAAGGGATTCGCCTCCACGAGCGTTTTCGAGAGGAGGAGGCGGCCCCCCACTTCCAGCGAGCGATCGAGCTCGACCCGGGATTCGCGATGGCGCTCGCGAAGCTCGGCGTGGTGATGTCGAACCTCGGACGCCACGAGGAGGGCGGCCAGTACGCCGAGCGCGCTCTCGAGCACGTCGACCGCCTCTCCGAGAGAGAGCGCCTCTACATCGAGGGCTGGTACGCTTCGCGCAAACCCTCGACCATCGACAAGGCCCTCGATTCTTACGAACGCGCGATCGAGCTCTATCCCGATCACGGCTCCGCCCGACACAATCTCGGGAACCTCCTGTTCACCACCGAGCGCTACGGCGAGGCCATCGAGCAGCTCGAGGAGCTTCGAAGCCGGGGAATGATGTTCCCCGCGACGTACGAACAGCTGGCGCAGGCGTACGTGGCGCTCGACGACGTCGATAGCGCGCGAGAAGTGCTCCGGGAGTTCAGCGCGCGCAACCCCGACGACTGGACGACCGTCCTCTCTCTCGCCCAGATCGACATCGAGACCGGAGATGTCGAGGAGGGCGCGAGGTTGCTCGAGAGGGCGGAGGCACTCGGGGCGACACCCATGAGGATCCTTCCCGTCCGCTGGGCGGCCCACATCTTCGCGGAAGAGTGGGACGAGGCCCGCAAAACCGCCGCGGAGTTGATGGAATCGGAGGGGCCGGTCGAGAAGTTCCTCGGCGGCCGCCTGATGGCCGCCACTGCCCTCTACCGTGGGGAAGTCGGCTCGGTTCTCCGTGCGCTCGATCGCTACCTGGCATCCGGCGAAGGCGGCGAGAGCGACTACCGAGTTCAACCAGCTTTGCTCAAAGCGAGAATTCTCCTCGAGATCGGAGAATTCCAGAAGGCCAAGGACGCGGCGCTCGGCGTCTCGGAAACGGAAGACCACTATGGAGCTTCGCACGCGGCGCTGGCGCTCGCCGCCATCGCGGCCCAGCAGCTCGGCGAGTCCGAAGAGGCCCAGGAGCTCAGCCGGGAATATCTACGGCGCATCAACCCCGCGCTCGGATCCCCTCCCGAGCGCCTCTACCACTTTCTCCAGGGAGAGATCGCGATGGAGCGGGGAGAGTACGAAGACGCCGTCGCCGAGTTCGAGGAATCGGAGTCGATGCTTCCTCCGCGGGGCTCCGAGGGGATCCACACGCTCATCTGGTACTCGCTCGCGACGGCGCATCGGCTTTCGGGCAACGACAGCGAGGCCCTCGGCTGGTACCAGCGCATCGCGGAAGCGAGGGAAGAGCGCCTCTTCGAGCCCCTGCGCTACGTGCGGAGCTTCTACTATCTCGGAAAGCTTCGTGGGGCCGAGGGCGATCCCGAGCGAGCCCGTGAAAGCTACCAGCGGTTCCTCGATCACTTCGAGAGCGGAGAAATCGACCGCGATCTGGTCCGGGAGGCCGAAGCCGAGCTCCGCTGAGCTATGATGCTCCGATCCCTTCGGAGCAAAACCTTTGGCATTCTTCGACAACATCCGCAACCTCGCGATCATCGCCCACGTCGACCACGGGAAGACGACACTGGTCGACGCCATGCTCCATCAGAGCGGCGCCTTCCGGGTCAACCAGGAGGTCCAGGAGCGCGTGATGGACTCGAACGAGCTCGAGCGCGAGCGGGGCATCACCATCCTCGCGAAGAACACCGCGATCTTCTACCGCGGGGCGAAGATCAACATCGTCGACACCCCGGGCCACTCTGACTTCGGAGGCGAAGTCGAGCGCGCCCTCTCCATGGTCGACGGCGCCATGCTGCTGGTGGACGCGAGCGAGGGACCTCTCCCTCAGACTCGGTACGTACTGGGAAAGGCGCTCTCGCTGAAGCTCCCGATCCTGGTGGTGGTGAACAAGATCGATCGCCAGGACGCGCGCATCCAGGAAGTGGTGAACGAGATCTTCGACCTGTTCATCGACCTCGATGCCGCCGAGGAACAGCTCGACTTTCCCATCCTCTATACCAACGCCCGCAAGGGCACGGCGCGGACGGAGCCCGACGGAGAAGACTCCGACCTGCAGCCGCTCTTCGATGCCATCCTGGAGAAGCTGCCCGCGCCTTCGGGAAAGAGCGAGGGAAGCCTGCAGTTGATGGTCTCGAACCTCGACTACAGCGATTATCTCGGTCGGCTCGCGATCGGCCGCATCACCCGCGGGAGGCTTCGGGTCGGCGACGACGTCGCTATCGTGAAGGAGGGAGACCTCCTCGAGCGCACGCGCATTACCAAGCTCTTCACCTTCGCCGGGCTCGACCGGGACCAGACGGAGGAAACTCGGGCCGGTGACATCGTCTGCCTCGCGGGAGTGGCGGGAATCGGGATCGGCGACACCATCACCGATGCCGAGACGCCAACGCCTCTTCCCCGCCTTCGCATCGACGAGCCCACTCTCTCGATGGTGTTCTCGGTGAACTCCTCTCCGTTCTCCGGACAGGAAGGCGAGCACGTGACCTCGCGGAAGCTGAAGGAGCGGCTCGAGAAGGAGCTCCTCACCAACATTTCCCTTCAGCTCCAGGACACCGACACCACGGACTCCTTCCGCGTTTTCGGTCGCGGCGAGCTCCAGCTCGCGATCCTCGTCGAGACGATGCGCCGCGAGGGCTACGAGCTCGCCCTCTCGAATCCCGAGGTCATCGTCAAGGAGATCGACGGGGTGAAGAAGGAACCCTTCGAGATCCTCCTGGTCGACGTCGCGGAGACCTTCCAGGGAGTCGTGGTCGAGAAGCTCGGCGTTCGCAAGGGCATTCTCACCCACATGGTGAACCACGGCTCGGGACGGGTCCGACTCCAGTTCCGCGTGCCTTCCCGAGGCCTCATCGGAATCCGAAGCGAGCTCCTCGCCGATACGCGGGGGACCGCCGTCCTGAACGCTCTCTTCGACGGCTACGACGACTGGCAGGGGAGCGTTCCCAAGCGTCTCACCGGAGCGCTCGTGGCCGACCGACGCGGACGCGCGACCGCTTACGCCCTTCACAACCTCGAGGACCGTGGTGAGCTTTTCATCGGCGCTGGAACCGAAGTCTATGAGGGGATGGTCGTGGGCGAGAACGCGAGGGAGGCCGATCTCGACGTCAACGTAACCCGGGAGAAGAAGCTCACCAACATGAGGGCCTCGACCTCCGACATCGCCGTCCGTCTCACCCCCCACCGCGAGCTCAACCTCGAGCAGGCGATCGAGTTCATCCGGGCGGACGAGCTGGTGGAGGTGACCCCTCGCTCCATTCGGCTCCGGAAGAAGATCCTCGCCTCCAATCAGCGCCCCAAGCGCCGGGACGAGTAGCGCGTTGACCAATTGACAATCCGACGCTATACTGCCGTCCCACTGCCAGGAGGAAATCGATGACGCTCTGGTGGACTTCCTTCCTCACTCTCGCCGCACTCTTGCTTCCCCGGGTCGTCTCCTCTCAGTCGCTTCGCCCCGCCCGCACGGTCTGGGCGAGCGCTGCTTCGGAAGTCCCCGCGATGGCCCAGGAAGTCGAGACCCTGCTGCGCGCGGGCCGTCTGGTCGCGGCGAGGACCCAGCGCGACGGACAGATTCCGGGCCGCTCCCACGAGCGGCTGAACCAGTACCATGAAGGGGTCCGCGTCTTCGGAGGCCAGCTCGTCTGGCAGAAGGAGGGCGGCCTCGTCCTCTCGGTCACCGGGAGCCTCTACGACGGGATCGACGTCGACACCAGGCCCTCCCTGACCGCGGACGACGCCGCCAGGAAGGCGCTCGAGGGAGCGCCCCGTGCGAACTTGCACCGGGTCGTCGGAAGGATCGAGCTCGTGATCCTTCCTCTCGCGGATCGGTACGTCCTCGCCTACTCCTTGCACCTGCGGGGACCGGACCGCCTCGACGCGGTCTTCGTCGACGCCGGGAGCGGGGCCACGGTTCTGAAGTACGACGACCGTCGATCTCAATCGGTAATCGGGCTCGGGGTCGGCACCTGGTCCGATCGGAAGAAGATGTCCGTCGAGGCGAGGGCGGGGACGAATCGTGCGGTCGACGTCCTTCGTCCTTTCGGGATCCGAACCTACGACGTGGGCTTCGACTTCGAGTCCTGGTTCTTCTATGAGGCCGAGACCGACGAGTTTCTCGCGACCGATTCCGACAACGAATGGCGGGACGGCGCGGTGGTCGATGCCCACGCTTATTCCGGCTACACCTACGACTACTACTTCAAGCGCCACGGCCGAAACGGGCTCGATGACGCGGGGCTCGCCGCCATCAACTACGTACACTTCCTTCCTCAAAGCGAGGCCTACAGCAACGCTTTTTTCGACCCGGTGGACGTCAGCTTGAACTACGGAGACGGGGATGGAGTGACGTTCACCTTCTTCTCCGCCGCGCTCGACGTCGTGGCCCACGAGCTCACCCACGGGGTCACGAACTTCACTTCCGATTTGATCTACCTGAACGAATCCGGGGCGCTCAACGAGGCTTTCTCGGACATCATGGGGACGGCGGTCGAGTGGTACTTCGAACCTCCCGGCCGCGGACGGCAGCGTGCCGACTGGGTCGGGGGGGAAGACCTGTTCATCAACTTCGGCCCGTTCTTCCGATCGTACGAGAACCCTCGAGCGGCGGGCGATCCCGATCACTACAGCATCCGCTGCCTCCCCCCGGTCTGCACCGAGGATTACGACAACGGCGGAGTCCACATCAACTCCGCGATCGCCAACCACGCGTTCTATCTGATGGTGCAGGGCGGCACCAACCGCACGTCCGGCGTCACCGTCCGAGGCGTCGGGACCGCGCAGATGGACCGGGTCGAAAAGATCTTCTACCGGGCCTTCGCCTTCTACCTCGTCCCGAGCTCGAATTTTCACGACACGCGCGAGGCGACGCTGCGGGCCGCGCTAGACCTCTACGGCGCTGGAGGCGTCGAAGAGACCACGGTAAGGCAGGGCTGGGACGCCGTAGGTGTCCCCTAGGAGGATGCGATGAGAACGACTACTTTTCTTTCGATCGTCGCTCTCGTCATCGCAGCGTCGGCCTCGGCCCAGGAGGCGCCTGCCTCGGGCGAGGAGCGCGAGCGGCGCATTCGCGTCCTGGTGAACGGCCTCTACAATCCGATGGACATCGGGTTCACGGATTCATCCACCTTCACCTCGTTTCTCGAGGAGGGGCGTTCGACCCGAACCTACGACGGCGGCAAGGGAGTGGTATTCGAAGTGGGCGCAATCGTGGGGATCACCAAGGTCCTCGGAGTCATGGGCTCGGTAGAGCTGTACCAGAGCGATTTCGACGGCTCCTTCGAGGAGAGTCTCCCCAATCCTCTGTACTTCGACGAGCCGAGAACGGTCGCGGGCGACGTCACCGGCCTCGAGTACAAGGAGAAGGCGGTACACCTCGACGCGGTCTACACTCGCGAGTTCCCCAGGTTTACCGTGGACGTCTTCGGAGGCCCGAGCTTCTTTTTCACCAACACCGACGTCCTGAATACCGTGACCACGGTCTCGGACTACCCCTTCGACGAAGCGACGGTGACCTCCACCTCGAACGCGACGCTCGACGACAACCCCCTCGGCTTCAACGCCGGCGGTGCCCTCACCTGGCGGCTGACGGAAGTCATCGGCATCGCGTTTCAGGCACGCTACAGCCACGCCACCCTCGGAATCGCGCGTGAGGGGGGCGAGGAGATCGATCTCGACGCGGGCGGATTCCGCGTGGGGGGCGGCATAAGGCTCTCGTTCTGAGAGTGGTAACCTTGCCTCGAGCACGGCATCCAGGATCTGGCAGGCTGCTGAAAATGCATCTGCAGCCTGCGCAAGCGGAGCGAGCCCGGCCGGGAGGAAGCGGCCGCGCCCAAGGCGCAGGGCCGCGGGGATCCGGCCGTCCTCCCCGAGCGAGGAGCGAGGCGAGCATTAGAGATGCAGGACCGGGACAAGCTTCAGAGCGAGAGGATCAAGAACGCCGAGGACGTGGGTGCCGGCGTCATCGTCAGCTCCGATACGAGACGCGCCGAGAGACTTCCGCCAAACCAGGCGCGGACGAAAAAGTGGCCGGTCCTGGACGCCCAAGGTCCGCCCCGGATCGACATCGACACCTGGACGCTTGGCATCAGCGGCCTGGTGAAGTCCGAACTCTCCTTCGACTGGAAAGAGTTCCGAGCGCTTCCCCGTGTCCGGGTCTTCGCCGACATGCACTGCGTCACGCGCTGGTCTCGCCTGGGAAACGTGTGGGAGGGAGTCGCGACGCGCGAGATTCTGAGGCGGGCCGAAGCGCTCCCCGAGGCGCGCTTCGTCGTCGTGCATGGATACGACCACGGTTTCACCACGAACGTTCCGCTCGAGGCCCTCGCGTCAGACGACGTCCTGCTCGCCGACACCCACGACGGTCAACCGATCTCCCTCGAGCACGGCGGACCCCTGAGGCTCGTCGTTCCCCGGCTCTACGCGTGGAAGAGCGCGAAGTGGGTGAAGCGCATCGAGCTCGTCTCCGAGGACGAGCCCGGCTTCTGGGAGCGCGCCGGCTACCACGACGTCGGCGATCCGTGGAAAGAAGAGCGCTTCCGTTAGACGATTCCAATACACCAGCTGTCCGTCTCTTAGACCTTTTGCAGCTTCCACTTCCCGCGCCGGAAGACGACAACGCCGATCACCGCCGAGAGGGAGTACGAGAGCGAGATCGCCCAGAAGACCCCCGTCGGACCCATCCCAAAAGGACCCGCGAGCGCGTAGGCGAGCGGGATCTCGAAGAGCCAGAAGCAGGCGATGTTGATCCTCGTCGGGGTCACGGTGTCGCCCGCGCCGTTGAACGCCTGCATCATCACCATGCCCCAGGCGTAGAAGACGTAGCCGTAACTGATGATGGTGAGGGCCTCGATCCCCACGGGAGAGGCTTCGGGATCGGTCGTGAAGACCTCGACGATCGGACGCGCGGACCCGACGAACACCAGGGTCACGGCCGCCATGAACGCCATGTTCCAGAGACCGGTGAGCCAGACCGCCCGCTCGGCGCGCTCGGGCTTTCCCGCACCGAGGTTCTGGCCCACGAGAGTCGCCGCGGCGTTGCTCAAGCCCCAGGCCGGCAGGATGACGAAGATCACCGTGCGGATGGCCACGACGTAGCCCGCGAGGACAGCGCTCCCAAAGCTCGCGAGAATCCGAATCAGGACCACGTAGCTCGCAGTCGTGACCATCAGTTGACTGACTCCACCGACTGAGAGTCGGAGGAGGCTCCCGATGACGGAAGCGTCCACCGCCAGGTCTTTACGCTCGATGTGAATCCGTTTGCCCCGGCGGAAGCCCCAGAACTGATAGAGGACGCCCGTTCCTCGGCCGATGGTCGTCGCCACGGCGGCCCCCGCGAGCCCCATCTCGGGAAACGGACCGAGGCCGAAGATGAGGCAGGGATCCAACACCAGGTTGATGGCGTTCGCGATCCAGAGGGCTCGCATTGCGGTCGTGGCGTCGCCGGCTCCCCGGTAGATGGCGTTGTTCAGGAACAAAAGGAGCACGGTGGCCATGCCCCCGTACAACACCCGGGTGTAGCTCGCGCCCGACGCCACACTCTCAGGCGAGGCCCCCATCAAACTCAGAAGCTGCGGCGCAAACAAAGCTCCCGCGGTGCCCAGGACCAGAGCCATGAGTACCCCGATGACGATCGCCTGCACCGCAGCTCGGGCCGCGCCCTTTTCGTTCTTCTCCCCGATCCGCCGCGCCACCATCGCGGTCGTGGCCATGCTGAGCCCGATGGCCACGGCATAGATGATCTCGAGCATCGACTCGGTGAGGCCCACCGTCGCGAGAGCGGCCGAGCCGAGACGGGCCACGAAGAAAGCGTCGGTCACGGCGAAGAGCGACTCGCCGATCATCTCCAGAACCATGGGGACCGCGAGCAGCCCGACCGCGCGGTTCAGGCTCCCCTCGGTGAAGTCCTGCTCGGTTCCGCGCAGGGACTCCTTCACCGAGGCCCAGAAGCCGGGCTTCGCGGCCGCAGGCGCCCTCGACACTCCGGCCGCCAGATTGCCTGCGGCGGCCTCTTCGTTCGATTCCATCGGTCCTTCTCCACACAAGAAATGCGAACGCCAATCCTGAAAAACTGGGGAAAGGAGACTCTATGCGGCCTGACCCGGACTGCGCGCGGAGGATCGCGGCAGGATTCCGGGGGCTAAACGAGGGCTAGCATAACGCGCAGATTGTACCCGAAACGAAGCTCACCGGAGAGCCTTTTTTCGGCGAATCACTCCGAGGACATCGCCGCCACTAGCGCCAGATCCTGCTCTCGCACGGCGGAAACGTCGAAGCTCCGGGCCGAGGCCGCCATCCGGGTCAAAGCCGCGCCCATCGCCATCGGCGGGGTCGTGTCCTTTTTCTTCGCGCGGTGGAAGCGCACCGGGTTGATGCGCGCGACGACGTAGTTCCGGAGGTAGGGCGATCGGAATCCGCGCTTCTTGAGCTCGGCCACGATCTCCTTGACCCGCTCGTCGATCTCGACCAGCCTCGCCGCGTATCCCTCCCGGTCCCGAACGCTCTTGGCGAGGGTCGACGTGGCGAAACGATCGACTTTGCGCAGGAACGAGAAGTAGGGGCTTCCGGCGAAGCGCCCGTTCTCCTGGTAGACGATCCCGAGGGTGAGGAGCGCCGGCTCCTCGAACTGGGCCTCGTAGTCCGCTTCGCGAGCCCGAGGCTTCCGCTCGGCGAGCTCCCGCGCCATGCGGATGACCTCGAGGCTCTTGTCCTTGAGGTTATGCGTCTTTTCGGTGTTGAGCGCGAGGATGCGGAAGGCAAGATCCTCGTCGGGCGAGACTAGCGCCGTGACCGAGCGGAGCCCGAGGACTTTCGCCGCCTGATGTCTGTGCCTTCCGTTCGGCGTCCAGAACTTCCCGCCCGCTCCCTGGACCACGATGAGAGGGTCGAGAAACACCCCCGTCTCCTCGATCTTCTTCGCGAGACGCTTGGTGTGGGTGGGAGAGAGGTCGCGCTGGAAAGGAGTGGGCTCCACCGATTTCCAGGGAAGGACCGCGACCAGCAGGGGCTTTCCGGCGAAGGGCTCGCGGTAGGCCCCGATGAGAATCCCGCCGGCTTCCTGAACCCGGGCGGCGAGAGGAGCGATGGAAGGATCGTCGATCCCGAGAAGGACCTCGTCTCCGACCGGACCGCGCGCCTCTTTGGACGGGGTGAGCCTCTTGCGCGAATCGCCGGGCTTCTTCGCGTTCTTTAGAGGCGCCATTTTCGCCATGGTGGCCCAGGGATTCTACATCGGCTACACTCGAAAGCATCCCACTCGTGAGCTCCGCCGCCGCGAAGATCCGCTACCTCACCTCCTGCCACGAGGCCGACAACCGCGAAAGCGGGATCTTCGATCTGTTCCACCGGGACGTGAAGCACCGGCACTTCGCGACGGGAACCGAAGTGCTGGTGAGCGGGATCCAGGATGCCCTCGACCTCGAGCGGTACCGCATGCTGCGAAGGGCCGGGCTCTCCGTCTTTCCGTTGTCTTTCGCGTCCTGGAACTCGGACGAGTCCTCTTGCCTTACGGCCATCGAGCGGCATCCGAGCTTGTCGCCCTCGGGTCCATGACTTAGCATGGAAAGCATCAATGAGAAGCTCGGTGTGCGAGACGGTCCGCTCCCTGCGGGACGACCTGTACGATCTCGCTTCCGACCTCGTGAAGCGGAAGTCGGTCACTGGAGACGAGGACCACGCCCAGCGCGCGCTTGCGGATCGACTCCGCTCCTTCGGGCTCGAAGTCGACCTGTGGAGAATCGACCCCGGGATCCGCGCGCACCCCGCGTTCTGCGACGACGGCAATCGTCTCGACCGGCTGAATCTCGTCGCTCGATGGGGCGAGAACCGGTCGACCGACCCGGCGGCTCTGCTCCTGAACGGACACATCGACGTCGTGCCTGAAGGCGAGCGGGAGCGCTGGAGCTCGGACCCCTACTCGGGAGAGATTCGAGGCGGCACCCTCTACGGGCGCGGGAGCTGCGACATGAAAGGCGGGCTCGCCGCGGCAGCGATCGCCATCCGGGCGGCGATGAAGCTCGGCATCGAGCCTCGCCGTCCGATCTTGCTGGAGAGCGTCGTGGGCGAGGAGACGGGAGGCCTCGGGACCCTCGCCGCGATCGCTCGGGGATACCGGGCAGACGCCGCGGTCATCACCGAGCCCACGAGCCTCGAGCTCTGCCCGGTCCAGGCGGGTGCGCTCTCGTTTCGGCTCCACGTGCGCGGGAAATCGTCCCACGGCGCCATGCGGCGCGAGGGAGTCTCCGCCGTCGAGAAGTTCTGGCCGGTCTTCCGCGCTCTCGAAGCGCTCGAGCGCGAGCGCCACCGCGGGTTTCGCCATCCGCTCTATCCCGAAGGGGCGCTCGTCGCGCCGTTGAGTGTCGGGAAAGTATCCGCGGGCAACTGGCCCTCGACGGTCCCCGAAGAGCTCCGGGCGGAAGGACGCTTCGGCATCTTCCCGGGTGAGGACTGCGCTTCGGCCCGCGAGGCGCTCGAGGCCGCGGTCCGTAATGTCAGCGACGACGACCCCTGGTTTTCGGAGAACCCCGTCGGCGTCGAATGGTTCGAAGGGCAGTTCGAGCCGGGCGAGACCGCGCTCGATGCTCCGATCCTCGACGAGCTTCGAAGCTGTCATCGCGAGATGCTCGGGAGCGAGAGCTCGACGCACGGCGTTTCCTATGGAAGCGATCTGAGGCTCTTCACCCGCTACGCGTCGATGCCCGCGATCCTCTACGGCCCAGGCGACGTGCGTGTCGCCCACTCCGCGAACGAGAGCGTTCCTCTCGAGGAGCTGGTCGCGGCCGCCGAAGTCCTTACCCTTCTCATCGCTCGAAGACTGGATGCATAGTCCAGCGCCCGCCGGGTGGATCGTGGTCCTGCTCTCGGTCGGGGGCTGCATGCCGAAGAGCGAGGCGCCCGAGCCCGGGATCTCCCTGGAGCCGTGCCAGCTCGGCGCCGCCGGCTCACCGTCGAGGCTCGCCGCGCGATGCGGCGTCCTCCGGGTTCCCGAAGATCGCTCGAATCGAGACGGGCGCTCGATCGACCTCCGTATCGCCGTGGTCCCCGCGGTCAGCCGGAATCCTTCGCGCGACCCTCTGGTGTTCCTGACCGGAGGCCCGGGCCAGGCGGCGACCGAGACCTACCCGCAGCTCGCCCCCGCGTTCCGAAGGATCAATCGCGACCGCGACGTCGTCCTCGTGGATCAGCGAGGCACCGGGGGCTCGAATGCGCTCCGCTGCCCCGAGGAAGAGGTGAAGGACCTGGCGCTTCTCGACGAGGACAAAATCGGCCCCTGGGTCTCTCGCTGTCTCGAAGGTCTCGCGGGCGATCCGCGCTTCTACACCACGAGCCTCGCCATGAGCGATCTCGACGAAGTGCGATCCGCGCTCGGGTATGAACGCGTCAACCTGTACGGTCTCTCCTACGGCACCCGGGCGGCTCTCACCTATCTGAGGATGTTCCCCGAACGCGTGCGAACCGCGATACTGGATGGAGTCGTGCCCCCGACCGAGGTGCTGGGACTGGACGTGGCGAAGGACGCCGAGCGCGCGCTCGACCTCGTGATCGCCCGCTGCTCTTCCGACCGGGAGTGCCGCGAGGCCTTCCCCAATCTGTCGAAGGACCTCGACACCGTCATGCAGCGCCTCGAGACGCCCGTCACCGTGACTCTGCGCCATCCGAGGACGGGGGAGACGGAGGAGCTCCCCTTCTCGCGCGAGATGGCGGCCTACGCCATCCGGCTCTTGAGCTACAGTCAAGAGACTGCATCCCTCGTTCCCCTACTTCTGAGCTCCGCCGCCCGCTCCGACCTCGCGCCGCTCGCAGCGCAGTTCCTCATCGTAACCGCGCGGGTGGGCGAGACCATGGCCGAGGGCATGGGGATTTCCGTTGTCTGCACCGAGGACTTCCCGTTCCTCGAGGAGGAAGCGATCGCGGAGCGCAATCGGGACACCTACCTCGGCGCCCTCCAGACGGACAGCTTGAAGCTCGTCTGCCCGCTCTGGCCGCGGGGTGAGGTGCCTTCGGACTTCAAGAGCCCCGCGCAGTCGACGGCGCCGGTGCTCCTGCTCTCCGGCGAGGCAGATCCCGTAACTCCGCCCGAGAACGGCGAGCTCACCTCTTCCCAGCTCGGCTCGGAGGCTACGCTCCATCTCGTCGCGAACGGCCAGGGACATATCGTCATCCATCGAGGCTGCATCCCGCATCTCGCCGCCGACTTCGTCGAGAAAGGGACCTTCGCCGGTCTCGACGCGGGCTGTGTCGGCAAAATCGCGCCTCAGCCGTTCTTCCTCAGTTACGCCGGACCGACTCCATGATCCAGTTGGAGAGTGTGGAGAAATCCTTCGGGTCCGTGGCGGCGCTCCAGGGCGTGAGCTTTAGCGCCGAGAACGGACGGATCACCGGGCTTCTCGGGCCGAACGGTGCGGGCAAGACGACGGCCCTGCGGATCCTCTATACCGTGCTGCATCAGGACCGCGGGAGTGCCCGGGTCGATGGCTTCGATACCCTCACCTCTCCTCGCGAGGTCCAGAAGCGAATCGGGGTCCTTCCCGACGCCCACGGGCTCTATCCGCGTCTGACCTCGCGGGAGAACGTGCGCTACTTCGGCCGGCTTCATGGCCTTCACGGGGAAACCCTGGAGCGCCAGATCGACGACCTCATCCGGCTTCTCGATATGGACGACATCGCCGACCGCAGGACCGAGGGCTTCTCCACTGGGCAGAGGGTGAAGGTCGCGATCGCGAGGGCGCTGGTGCAGCGGCCGAAAAACGTGCTCCTGGACGAGCCGACCAGCGGCCTCGACGTCCCCTCGACACGGGCGATGCGCGACTTCATTCGACGGCTCCGGGACGAGGGCGCCGCGGTGCTGTTCTCGAGCCACATCATGCAGGAAGTCACGGCCCTCTGCGACCACATCGTGGTGATGTCTCGCGGAAGGATCGTCGCCAGCGGAAGCCCGGAGGAGCTGCGGCGCGTGACGGGAAAGGAGAACCTCGAGGACGCGTTCGTCGCCGCCATCGGCTCCGAGGAAGGTCTTCTATGACTTCTATCACGGGGCGCGGCGCCGGAATCGTCTTCGCCAAGGAGGTGGTCGACAACCTTCGCGATCGAAGGACGCTCCTGGCGGCGCTCCTCTACCCCTTCCTCGGTCCGGGACTGATCCTGCTCATGGTCTTCGCCATCGGCCGGCTCTCGAAGGATGCGGAGCTGCCGCTGAAGCTTCCCGTCGAAGGGGCGGAGCACGCACCGAGCCTCATCTCGTTCCTCGAGCAGAACCGTGTCGAGATCGAGTCCGCCCCCGAGGACCCCGAGGCCGCCGTCCGAAGCGGCGAGAGGATGCTGGTGCTGGTGATTCCCGAAGGATTCGGCGCCCAGTTCCGCGACGGCAATCCGGCGGTGGTGAAGCTGGTCTTCGATCAATCCCGCAACGAGGCGCTCTCGTCGATCCAGCGCGCCCGGGCCCTTCTCGGCGGATATGCGCACCAGATAGGACAGCTTCGGCTCCAGTCGCGCGGGGTCGACCCCAGGGTGGTGGACGCCCTCGCGATCGAGACCGTGGACGTTTCCACCCCGCAGAGCCAGGGCGCGCGGATGCTGGCGATGGCACCTTACCTCATCATCATCTCTCTCTTCGTCGGCGGGATGTATCTCGCCATCGACTCCACCGCGGGCGAGCGCGAGCGCGGGTCGCTCGAGCCTCTTCTCATCAACCCTCTCGGCCGGGCCGAGCTGGTTCTGGGAAAGGCGGCGGCGGTTCTTCTCTTCACTCTCGTGGCTCTCGTCGAGACCCTCATCGGCTTCGCGGTGATTCTGAATCTCGTCCCGCTCGAGCGGTTCCTCGGAGTCCAGATGAGCCTTCCGCCGCGAGCTCTGGTCTCGATTCTTCTGGTGAGCCTGCCCCTGATGGTGTTCGTGGTCGCCCTCCAGATGATGATCGCGAGCTATACCAAGAGCTTCAAGGAGGCCCAGAACTACATCTCGGGGATGCTCCTGATTCCGGCGCTTCCGGCGCTGGTGATGGCGATCCTTCCGGTGCGAGAATCGCTCTGGCTCGCTCTTCTTCCGACGGTAGGACAGCAGCTCTTCATCAACCGGATCCTGCGCGCGGAAGAGGTGACCGCCTCGCATCTCCTGGTCTCATCCGCAACGACCCTCGCGGCGGGCGCGATCCTCCTCGCTCTCGTGGTCCGCAGGTACTCGCGGGAGGCGATCCTGTTTCGCTAGCGTACGCCGGATCTCTGTCCGCGGTTGGAGATCTGCAGTTCAAGAGCACGATCTCGCCTGGTGAGCTCCCAACGGAGAAGAGACCCCGAAGTCGACTATTCGACCAACGGAGGCGTCTCCGCTCCCAGCCCATCCCGGGAAACGGACTGCACATGATGCCCCGCTCGGATGGCATCATCCTCGGCGGTATCGCACAGCGGGGAGTGTGGGCGCTCGATGTCGACGAGGAGGAGCGCAAGAGGATCGTCGAAGGACAAATCGAGCTCTTCCGCTCGATGAGGGCCCCGTCATCGAGGATGGCCCAACGCACTTCTTCCGCTCAGGAGAAAGGGTCCTCGATGGTCACGCCAGCAATCGTTTGACCATCGTTCAGGTCCTCGGACAGCAGCAGGGATGCACCGCTCTTGGCGGCCGCCACGATGATCAGGGCATCCCAGAAACTGATCCTGCTCGATTCCTCTAGCTCCGACGCGCGGAAGATGTCGGATCTGTCGATAATCTCGGTCTGCCACGAGCCGTAGTTCCTGGCGAGCTCGCGGGCCGTGGACTTCTTGAGCGGCTTAGGAATCTTGCGCGTGACGTTGACGTAGAACTCCTGAAGCACCTGAGTGCTGAGGGCGCCGTTCCGGCTTTCCCAAAGGTCTCGAACGATGCCGACTGCGCGGTCATGCCGCTCCTTCGCGTCGAGATCGTGGGCGTAGACGAGGACGTTCGAGTCGACGAAGACCTTATCTCTCGTAGAGCTCATCTCGGCTCACCCTCTTGCCTCCAAGGTGGAATCCTTTCGCGAGGAAAGCGAGCGCCGAGCGGCGAGCCGCTTCATAAGCTTCGTCCTCGCCCACGAGTCTCTCGAGCTCCGTTGCGAGAAGCCCGCTGATCGAAGTGCCGCGCTTTGCGGCCACGATCCGCACTTTCCGAATGAGCTCTTTTTCCAGCTGAACGGTTACGTTTTGACGGGAATTCAACGCGTTTTACCTCCCACGTAGATTACGTGCACCACGTGAATCTAGTGTAGCACAGGCTTGAGTAATGACTCGGTGTTGAAACCGCCCTCAACGGTTCGGATCGAGACGCGTCAGCTCCTCGAACCAGTTGAGGACGATATTCAACTGCTGCTGCTGTGGGCGGTCTGATTCGACCTCGCGGCGGACCATGAGGAAGCGCGTTCCGTCGGAAGACACGTCGTAGTTTCGAGCGTCGTTCCGCAGGTACCCCCGGGAGGCGATCCTGTTTCGCTAGCGTATTCCGCTGTGCTAGCGTACCCGTCATGATCGACCCGCAGCTTCTCGAGATTCTCTGCTGTCCCGAGACCAAACAGCCGGTCGCTCTCGTCGAGGGCGAGGTCATCGATCGCGTGAACGCCGGGATCCAGTCGCGAACGGTCAAGAACCGCGGGGGAAAGACGGTGGAAGAGAAGATCGACGGAGGGCTCCTCCGCGAGGATCGGAAGTACCTCTACCCCATTCGCGAGTCGATCCCGATCATGCTCGAGGACGAGGCCATCCCCTTCGAGGAGCTCGACCGCAAGAGCTGAAGCTTGCCTTCGCCCCAGGTCGTCATCGTCGGCGGCGGATTCGGAGGCCTGAACGCCGCGAAGGGGCTCCTCCGGTCGCCGGTTGAGATCACCCTGGTCGATCGGCGCAACTTCCACCTGTTCCAACCTCTCCTCTATCAGGTCGCGACGGGCGGGCTCTCGCCCGCGGACATCGCCGCGCCGCTTCGGGCGATCTTCGGGAGCGACAAGAACGTCCGCGTCCTGCAGGCGGAGGTGAGCGATCTGGACCTCGATCGGCGAGAGCTTTCGATGGACGGCGAGTGTCTGGCCTACGACTACCTCATCCTCGCGACGGGCGCCACGCACCATTACTTCGGACGCGAGGACTGGGCTCGATGGGCCCCGGGGCTCAAGACGATCGAGGATGCGACGGGAATACGCGCCCGGATTCTCGACTCGTTCGAGAGGGCGGAGCGCGAGAAAGATCTGGCGAAACGGGAGGCGCTTCTCACGTTCGTCATCGTGGGAGGAGGTCCGACCGGGGTCGAGCTCGCGGGGGCCATCGGCGAGCTCGCGCGAGAGACTCTCGCTTTCGATTTCCGCGCCATCGATCCCAGAAGCTCGCGCATTCTCCTCCTCGAGGCCGCCGACCGGCTGCTCCTGACCTATCCCCCCGGGCTCGCGGCCCGAGCGACGAAGGCCCTTTCCGATCTCGGAGTCACCGTCTTGACGGGCGTGAAGGTGACGAACATCGAGGAGGGCGGGGTTGCGATCGACCGCGGCGGCGCGGCCGATGTGCTGAAGGCCGAGACCGTTCTCTGGGCGGCGGGGGTGAAAGCATCCCCTCTCGGAGCGAAGCTCGCGGCACGCTCGCAGGCTCAGGTGGATCGCGCCGGAAGGATCCTCGTCGAGCCCGACCTGTCGCTTCGAGGCCACCCCGAGGTCTTCGTCGTCGGGGACCTGGCATCGCTCCATCAGGACGGCGAGCCCCTTCCCGGAGTCGCTCCCGTCGCCATCCAGCAGGGCCGCCACGTCGCTGCCGCGATCGAGTCCCGAATCGCGGGAAGGCCCTCGCCCCCGTTTCGCTATCTCGACAGGGGGAGTCTCGCGGTCATCGGACGCGCTCGGGCGGTGGCGCTCGTCTGGGGACGCCGGTTCTGGGGGTATCCGGCGTGGCTACTGTGGCTCTTCGTCCACCTGCTTTATCTGGTGGAGTACGAGAACCGGGTGATCGTTCTCATCCAGTGGGGTTGGAGCTACTTGACGCGCAACCGGCGCGCGCGCCTCATTACCAAAGCGCCGGAGTGCGACTAGTGCCGTTCCAACTTGATCCGTGGGAGCGCTACCAGGGGAAAATCGTACCTTTCTACGACGAGTGGCTCGAAGAGGTCGGGAGGCGAGAGCTCGGTCTTCGCATCGCGCTCGGCGCCGACTCCAGAAAACTCGTGGGCCACGTGCTCGGGGAAGCCTTGAACCTCGTGGGCGTGGGAGTCGCCCTCGGGCTCGCCGGTGCTTTCGCTCTCACGCGGTTTCTGTCGGCAATGTTGTTTCAGGTCGCGCCGCACGATCCGGCGTCGATGGCGGCGACGGTCGTCGTTACCGTCGTGGTGGCGCTGGTCGCAGCTCTGGTTCCCGCCCGGCGCGCTTCGCGCGTCGATCCCGTCGGAGTCCCTGCGCTGAGACCCGCGCCGGGCCCAAGGCCAAGGCCCGGGCTCCGCGCAGGCGACTTTGGCGGAATCGTCGAATTTTAGTTCGTTCGGGTCGGAACTCCGAGAGCCTTCAGCCGTGCGGCGACGTCGGCGCCCGCGGTCGGGGGCTTCACTTCTTTGTCGATGT
>Ga0214473_10000851_pt1 | contig 41799 bp, 35 predicted proteins | sample RVTome_7_FD_203509 | JGI IMG/M metagenome (GOLD analysis project Ga0214473, IMG submission 203509) | Soil microbial communities from uranium-contaminated site in the Upper Colorado River Basin, Wyoming, United States - RVT98D197 | ecosystem: Environmental > Terrestrial > Soil > Contaminated >...
AGACCGAGATGATCGGTGGCATTCAAGAACACCGGCGATGGCCGCGGGTTTGACCGACCATATCTGGCGGTTGCACGAATGGCTGACCTATCCGGCTGTTCAATCAACATAAGACACAAGGCGATTTTGCAGGACTCTTATTTGTGAAAGAAAGATGCTGAAAGTTACAAGGACCTCTTTCGGGGAACTATTGAACGCGAGATGGTTCTGGCTCGCACGCTGGATGTGCAGAGTCTTTGGCATGTTACTCTTTCACTGGCGTCTCTACGGCATTGAGAACATACCCAAGAAGGGCCCTTTTCTGCTGGTCAGCAATCACCAGAGCTTTCTCGACCCGATATTCTGCGGTGCGCCGCCCAAAAGGCACTTATGTTTTCTGGCCCGGGATACGCTCTTTAGACATTGGTTCTTCGGGCGCGTGCTTGTTTCGGTCAATGCGATCCCCATCAAACGGGAAGGCGGCGACATAACGGCGATGAAAAAAGTCATCGGCAAATTGCAGGAAGGCCGGGGAGTCTGTCTTTTTCCAGAAGGCACGCGCACCAGCGACGGCAGGATCCTGCCCTTCAAGGCGGGACTCGGCCTTTTGTGCAGGCGCGGAAACGCGGCCATTGTGCCGGTCGTGATCGATGGGGCCTTCGAATCCTGGCCCAGGCACAGGAAAATCTTTTCGCCGGGCGGCCGCGTCATCGTCCACTACGGCAAGGCCATAACGGCTGAACAGGCCCGGAATATGGGGGACCAGAAGCTGGCCGAACTTTTGACCGATACGCTGCGACAAATGCAGAATGAAAGCAGGATTGCGCAGGGTAAAAAACCGTATGAGTATGGTTCTTCGCTAGCTCACGGGGTAAGAGAGATTACGCTTGACCGCGGGCACGAATACGGATAGCTTCGTGAGCACCATAAGACTATTCTTGAGGAGCAAGTTTTCGACCCCGCACCGTGAGCGGATGATTGGTGCGGGGCGGTACTTATCCGGACAACGCAAAATCTCACAATTGAAAGGGATATTGATGAGGAGCGATATGAGCCCAAAAAGGAGCAAGCTGACCCGGAGGGATTTCATTCGAGCTTCGGCGGCAGCCGGGGCGGCGGCGCTGGCCTCAAGGGCCGGAAGTCTCTTTGCCGCGGGCTCGGACACAGTCCGTGTCGGCATCATCGGCTGCGGCGGACAAGGCACGCGGGACCTTATCAGTTGTGTCAAGAGCTCGCCCGGCGTGGAAATCGCGGCGATGGGCGACTTGTTCGAGGACCGCCTGAAGCAATCGCTTGAGAAGCTCAGCAAAGACATACCCGCTGCTTTGAAGGTCACGCCGGACAGGCGCTTCGTCGGGTTTGACGCGTACAAGCGCGTTGTGCAAAGTGACGTGCACCTGGTTTTCCTGACGGCGCCGCCCCACTGGCGGGCTCAGCACCTCCAGGCAGCCGTCGAAGCGGGTAAGCACGTCTTCATGGAAAAACCGGGCGGTGTGGACCCGAAGGGCATTCGTTCCGTGATCGAGACCGCCGAGCTCGCCCGCCAGAAGCGTCTGTCGATAGTCGCAGGCACACAGCGCCGGCACAGCAAGAAATACCAGGAGATCATCCGGCGCATCCACGACGGTCAGATCGGCGAGATCGTGGCTGCCCAGGCCTACTGGAACGGCGGGGATATGCTCGGCTACTGGAAATGGTGGGACAAGGAGAATCGCTCCGACATGGAGTGGCAGTGCCGAAGCTGGCCCTGGTTCACCTGGACCAGCGGCGATCACATCGTCGAGCAGCACGTGCACAACCTCGACGTGATCAACTGGGCGCTCCAGGCACACCCCGAGCAGTGCATCGGCATGGGCGGCCGGGCCGTGCGCAACCTCGGCAACATCTACGACCACTTTGCCGTCGAATTTGAATATCCCAACGGCGTTCGCGTATCGAGCTTATGCCGCCAGATCAACGGCTGCACGGATCGCATCGCCGAACGCGTCGTCGGCACCAAGGGCGTGGCCGACGTCGATCAGGGCGTGATCGCCGGCGAGAAGCCCTTCAAGTACACCGGGCCAGACCCCGACCACTACGTTCAGGAGATGGCCGACCTGATCGAGAGCATTCGCACCGGCTCGCCAATCAACGAGGGCAAGAACGTGGCCGAGAGCACAATGAACGCGGTCATGGGCCGAATGAGTGCGTACACCGGCCGGGCCTTGAAGTGGGACTGGGCGATGAACGCCTCCAAACTGGACCTTACACCGCCGAAATATGAGTGGGGCGATTTACCGGCGGCGCCGGTTGCGATTCCGGGCCAAACGCCGCTCATCTAACAGACTTTGGTTGAGAACCGTTCGTTGAAAGGGCTCGTGATGCAGCAAAAACAAGAACCAACGAAGCAGAATCTTTCACGTCGTGCATTTGTCCAGGCAGCAGCGGCTTCCATTGCCGGCGTCGGGCCGGTCTTGACCAGCAGGCTCTATGCAGCCGGCTCGGACGTGTTGAAGGTCGGCCTAGTCGGCTGTGGCGGCCGCGGCACCGGGGCCGCCACGCAGGCGCTGATGGGCGTTGATAAGTTGGTGAAGCTCTGGGCGATGGCGGATTTGTTTCAGGACCAGCTCGACGCCTGTTACAACGTGCTGAGCAAAGGCGCCAAGGGCCGGTACGACCGCGTGGATTTCGACGGTCTGCCCGACCAGTTGGACGTGCCCGAGCAGCGCCGGTTCATCGGCTTCGACGCTTACAAGAAGTTGCTGGCCAGCGGCGTCGATATGGTGATCCTTGCGACGCCGCCCCATTTTCGGGCCGAGCATTTCGAAGCAGCCGTCAACGCTGGCAAGCACGTGTTTATGGAAAAACCCGTGGCGGTGGACCCCGTCGGCGTACGAAGAGTCATTGCGGCCGCGAAGGTGGCCGAGCAAAAGAAGCTTTCAGTCGTGGCCGGAACGCAGCGCCGCCATCAGCTTCACTATGTTGAAATCCTCAAACGCATTCACGATGGCGCCATCGGCGAAATCGTCGCCGGCCAATGCTACTGGAACGGCGCGGGAAGCTCGTTGAAATCACAGAAGCCCGCGGGGATGAGTGACATGGAGTGGCAGTGCCGGCGATGGTATTACTTCTGCTGGATTTGCGGCGACCATATCGTCGAGCAGCACGTCCACAACCTCGACGTGATGAACTGGGCTTTGCGAGCCCATCCGGTCCAGTGCATGGGCATGGGCGGCCGGGCGGTCCGCGAGGGCGGGAACATCTGGGACCATTTCGCAGTCGAATTCGAGTATCCCGGCGGCGTTCGTGTCTTGAGCTTATGCCGGCAAATTCCGGGCTGCACCGACAGCGTCTGCGAGCGCATCGTCGGCACCAAGGGAATCGCGTATATCGACAGCGCGACCGGCTTCATCAAGGGCGAGAATTCGTACAACGGGCCGGCCTCACCGAATCCATACGTTCAGGAGCACGTGGACATGATAAAGAGCATCCGCGAGGGGGCCGCCGTGAATGAAGGCGTCCAGGTAGCCGAGAGCACGATGAATGCCGTCATGGGCCGGATGAGCGCCTATACGGGCCGGGCCTTGAAATGGGACTGGGCGATGAATGCCTCGAAGCTGGATTTGTCCCCGGCGAAGTATGATTTCGGTGATCTGCCGGTCGCGCCGGTTGCGATTCCCGGCCAGACTCCGCTTGTTTAACAAACTTCCATCAATAACTATCGACCGAAAGGGTGACGTATGGAAAAGAAAGCAAACCAGGTGACACCGGATTTGTCACGGAGAGATTTTGTCAAGGCATCAGCGGCATTGGGAGCGGCGGCGTGGGCGTCGGGAACGAGCCGCATCTTTGCCGGCGGATCCGACAAAATCAGACTCGGCCTTATTGGCTGCGGCGGGCGCGGCACATATGACACGACCAACTGCCTCAACGCCGCCGAGAACGTCGAGCTTGTGGCGATGGGGGACCTTTTCAGGGACCGCCTCGACCGATGCCGCAAGCAGCTCACGGAGAAGCTGGGCGCGAAGGTCAAGGTGACGAACGAGACATGCTTTGAGGGTTGGGATGCGCACAAGAAGGTTCTGGCCTGTGACGTGGACCTGGTAATCCTGACCGAGCCGCCCCAGTTTCGTCCGAGCCATCTGCGAGCCGCCATCGAGGCGGGCAAGCACGTCTTCGCAGAAAAGCCGGTCGCCGTGGACCCGGTGGGGGTCCGCTCGGTGATTGAGACTTCGCAGTTGGCGGACGAGAAAGGCCTCACGATTGTGGCCGGCACACAGAGCCGCCGCATGGCCTACCTGATCGAGGCAACGAAAAGAATCCACAACGGCGACATCGGCGAAATCGTCGGGGGCCAGTGCGTCAGAATCGGCGGGGGAATGCTCACGTGGTCGCCGGAAACAAAGCAGCGGCAGCCGGGCTGGTCGGATATGGAATGGCAGCTTCGCCGCTGGCTGTTCCTGACCTGGCTCAGCGGCGACTTCATCGTCGAGATGCACGTTCATAACCTTGACAGAATGAACTGGGTGATGAACGCCCATCCGGTGCAATGCATCGGCCTGGGCGGCCGGCAGGTGCGGACCGGTCCCGAGTACGGCGACGTCTATGACCATTTTGCCGTCGAGTACGAATATCCCGGCGGCGTGCGCGTGGAATATATGGGCGCCCAGATCGACAAAGTGACCGACCGCCAGGACAACAGGGTCGTCGGAACAAAGGGCCAGGCGTACACGGACTCGGGCAATTTCATCATCGAGGGGGCCAAGCCGTACAAGTATGATGGCCCCAGCCCCGACCCGGTGATACAACAGCACGCCGACCAGATCGCGGCGATTCGCAAGGGCGAACATCTGAACGAGGGCAAGCGCGTCGCCGAAAGCACGATGACGTGCATCATGGGCCGAATGAGCGCCTACACGGGCCGGGCGCTGAAATGGGACTGGGCGATGAACGCCTCGAAGCTGGACCTCACCCCGCCCAAGTACGAATTTGGCGACCTGCCCCCCAGGCCGGTGGCTATGCCGGGCCAGACGGCCCTCATCTGACAAACCTCGGTTAAGAACTTTCTTTGAAAGGAAACCTTATGCACAGTAGAGCGAACACGCAGAAATCGGAACTCTCGCGAAGAGACTTCATCAAGACCTCCGCGGCGTTGGGCGCAGCGGCCTGGGCGGCCGGAACGAGCCGGATGTACGCCGCAGGTTCCGATAAAATCCGCCTTGGGCTTATCGGCTGCGGCGGGCGGGGCACGCACGATATGACAAACTGCCTCAACGCCGCCGAAAACGTCGAGCTTGTCGCCATGGGCGATTTGTTCAAAGACCGCCTCGACGCCTCGCGGCAGAGCCTCACCAAGAGCGTGCCTGACAAGGTCAAGGTGACCAACGAGAGTTGCTTCGTGGGCTGGGACGCGCACAAGAAAGTGCTCGCCCGTGACGACGTGAACATGGTCGTTCTGACGACGGCCCCGCACTTTCGCCCCATACACCTGAAAGCCGCGATTGAAGCAGGCAAGCACGTCTTCGCGGAAAAGCCGGTCGCTGTTGATCCCGTCGGTGTCCGCTCGGTGATTGAAACAGCAGCATTGGCGGACCAGAAAGACCTGACGATTGTGGCCGGGACGCAGATGCGCCGCATCGCGCACCTGATGGCGGGCGTCGAGAGAATCCACGGCGGGGACATCGGGAACATCGTGGGAGGCCAATGCGTCCGCATCGGCGGCGGGATGACCACCTGGGGACCGACTCCGCGCCGGCCCGAGTGGACGGATATGGAATGGCAGTTGCGAAGGTGGCTGTTTATGACGTGGCTCAGCGGCGATTTCATCGTCGAGATGCACGTGCACAATCTGGACATCATGGACTGGGCGATGGGCAGCCACCCGGTCCAGTGCGTGGGTCTGGGAGGCCGGCAGGTGCGAACCGGTCCGGAATTTGGCGACGCTTTCGATCATTTCGCCGTCGAGTACGAGTATCCCAACGGCGTGCGCGTCGAGTACATGGGCGCGCAGATCGACAAAGCAGCCGACAGGTGCGACCAGTGGATCGTCGGGACAAAAGGAAAGGCTTACCTCGACTTTGCCAACGCGACCATCGAGGGCGACAAGCCTTTCAAGTACGACGGCCCCGCCTGGAATCCCGAGATTCGCCAGCACGCCGACCAGATCGCTGCCATTCGTGAGGGCAAGCGCCTCAACGAGGGCAAGCGCATCGCCGAAAGCTCGATGACCTCGATTATGGGCCGGATGAGCGCTTATACCGGTAGAGCCTTGAAGTGGGACTGGGCGATGAACGCCTCGAAGCTGGACCTGTCGCCGGCGAAATATGAGTTCGGGGATTTGCCCATGCCCCCCGTGGCCATGCCGGGCAAGACGCCGTTGATCTGAGCTTGGAACGCGTGGTTATGAGTTCTGCAAAATTGAAGTTAGGCATGTATTATTTCAGAAAATCCGTTTCACGATTTTCTGAAAATAATTGCGTATTCTATCTAAACATATTGTGGCGATAAACGTTGCATATCGTGTTTTGGAAAGAAAAAATCGAAAGAGAAGATTTTTTATTTCCAAAAGTATGCCTAACTCCGATTTTGCAGAACTCTTGTCCCAAAGGAGAATCCGATGAAACGTTACATGGTGGCGGCAGCGGCGGTGGTCGTGACAGCGATACTGCTAACGGTAGCAACAGGGACGGCGGAGAAGCAGGACAAACCGATCGTCCCAAAAGCCAAAACGGTGCTTTGGAACAGCAAGGATTTCTCCGGCTGGAAGCTATTCACCCGAGAGCCGGAGCACGATGTGACCAAGACCTGGTCGGTCACGAATGGAGTGATTCGCTGCGAAGGCAAGCCGGCGGGCTACATGCGAACCGAGATAGATTACGCCGACTATTTGTTCCATGCGGAGTGGCGCTGGCCCGGGGAAAAAGGCGGCAACAGCGGCGTTCTCGTTCACATGAGCGAGCCGGACGTGGTCTGGCCCAAGAGCCTCGAATGTCAGTTGCACTCCGGCAATGCCGGCGATTTCTGGGTCATCGGCGGCCTTGAGTTCAAAGAGCACGCCCGCGGCGGGGACCGCGTCAAAGGACGCAGAACACTCAAGCTCAAGGACAGCAGTGAAAAGTCCATCGGCCAGTGGAACAGCTACGACATCATTTGCAAGGATGACTGGGTCGTCGTCCTGGTGAACGGCGTTCTGCAAAACGTGGCAACCGAATGCACGCCTCGCTCCGGCAAAATCTGCCTCCAAAGCGAGGGCGCGCCCGTTGAGTATCGCAACGTCTATATCGAGCCGCTGGAGTAGGCCGCTGAGCACGCGGTCCGCGTTCGTAGTGACGCCGTAAGGCGTTATTTCCGAAAAATGCCCTTACGGGCACACTACAAACCTGTCTTCCGCAAGCGAGGGACCTTCCCCTTCGCAAGTGACCCGGCCGGGCCAAAAGTGCTTGACCAAGGCCCTTAGAACTGATACAATTAGGTGTTTGGAGCAGCATAAGCCATCGGGTCGCTCTTCGAAGGAGGGTAATTATGCGCAGCTTTGGCAGTATTATCGGCTTGTGGGGGCCGCAGAGACGGAAATACAAATTGGCCGTACCGCTCTTTGTACTGGTCGTCTTCTGCTTTCTCGCGCAGCCCGCGCAGGCAAAATACGACGGAGGAGCCGGGACGGAAACCAGCCCTTATCTGGTTCGGACAGCCGAACAGCTCAACAGCATCGGAGCCGCGCGCAGCGACTGGAACAAGCATTTCAAGCTCGTCGCTGATATAGACCTCCGCGCATACTCCGGCACGGCCTACAACATCATCGGCACGGAAACGCCGGAATCGTTCAGCGGCGTCTTTGACGGCAACGACCACACGATCTCTAACCTGAACCTGACCTCCGCCCGCCAGCAGCACATCGGGCTTTTCGGGTATGTCTCGGGCAAAATCATGAATCTGGGACTGATGAACCCGAGGGTCGTCGCGCAGGGTATCAACGTCGGTGCGCTGGCCGGCTATCTGGATTCCGGCACGATCACCGGCTGCTACGCCACGGGGGTCGATGTTTCGGGAGACGACAATATCGGCGGGCTGGTGGGCTGGAGCACCGGAAGATTGTTCAACTGCTATACGACGGGTAAGGTCTCCGGTGACTTCTACGTCGGCGGACTCATCGGGTTGGTCACCGATAGCACCGTGAACACGTCCTTTTCTAAAGCTAACGTCTCAGGTAACGGAGATGTCGGGGGCCTGGTGGGCAAGACCGCCGATGAGACCAGCGTGGTCAGCGACTGCTACGCCCACGGCAATGTCACAGGCGGCACTTACGCCGGCGGGCTCGTCGGTCAAATCGAGCAAGGCCGAACTTACAAATGCTATTCAACGGGCCGCGTCTGCGGAAACCAGTTCGTCGGGGGCTTCACCGGACACATCAGAGTCCTGGGAGACGCCATGTTCTGCTTTTGGGATACGCAGCGCAGCGGCCAGTCAACCAGCGGCGGCGGCACCGGCAAAACCACCGACGAGATGCAGACCATCCGCACATTTACCGATGCGGACTGGGATTTCTGGAATACCTGGACGATGTGCGAAGGAACGAACTATCCCGTGCTGCTGTGGCAGATTCCACCGGCTGATTTTCGCTGCCCGGACGGCGTTAATTTTATTGATTTTTCCTTCTTCGCCGCGCACTGGCACATGCAGGGCTGCAACGCTTCGAATTCCTACTGCGAGGGCACCGACGTCAATCACTCCGGCATAGTCGATTTCCTCGACTTGGAACTCTTCACCGCGCACTGGCTCGCAGGAACTCGGTAAAAACTCTTCTTGCGCCCGTCGATAGGCACTTTCCGATACCTTTGAGAAAGCCGGCTCTGCTTGGTCAAAGGCAACGTGAGATGTCGAGCGTAATCCACCCGACTCTTTCCTCTTTGCTGTACCATCATCAACTGCTCCTCAAAGAGGCTGCCCCATCGATAGCCCAACCATCAGATTAGCCACGGGAGCGTGCGTATGAACTGCAAAATGTGTTGAACCTCCAGCATCCTTGTATTATCATCTGGCATAGAACCTCTGGAGCAAGAGATGTTAGACATTGAGAAGCTAAAGGAGATCAAGCGCACTGCAATAATCGCCCTTTTCTCTGATGACGATCTAATGGACTCGCTCGTCTTGAAAGGGGGGAATGCTCTCGACATAGTCTATGGCATCGCACAGCGAGCGTCACTTGATTTGGATTTCTCGATGGACAAAGAATTCGATAAGTCAGAACTGTCTCGGATCAACGGCAAGATTCAAAAAGTGCTGAGGGAGACTTTCAAAGCCAGCGGGTACGAAGTGTTCGACTTGCAGTTCCTTGAAGTCCCTGAGCGATTGAACGCGGCCTCGCCGGACTTTTGGGGAGGATATCTCATTCAATTCAAAATCATTGAAACCGCCAAGTATGAAAATCTCAGGTCTGCGCCTCGCGATTTGCGCGTCCATGCCCTTGAAGTGGGACCAAACCACCAACGAATATTCAAAATCAGTATCAGCAAATTAGAGTACTGTACTCCTAAAAGGGAGACCGATCTTGATGACTACACGATTTACGTTTATTCCCTGGAGATGATTGTGTTCGAAAAGCTCAGAGCTATCTGCCAACAAATGCCCGAATACGCTCTTAACACCACAAAAACTGCCAGGGCGCGTGACTTCTTCGACATCTACACTGTTATGGAACATTTTGAAATAGATTTCACTGCCCCTCATAATGTTGATCTACTCAAGCTCATGTTTGAGGCGAAGCAGGTCTCTGTTTCGCTAATCCGGGACATTGAAGCGTACAGAGAATATCATCGGCCGGATTTTGTCTCAGTTGAGGCAACTGCCAAGCCGAGCATAGAATTGAAGCCCTTCGATCTTTACTTTGACTATGTGCTTGAGAAATGTAGATGCTTACAAACCCTTTGGAAAATATAGACGCCATCGCTCCGAGTATGCTTTCTCTTTAATCTGATGGGTAAGGTAGAAGTCGTATTTGAAATCGAATTTCCGCAGCAACGCTATAGAGCTTTCCGTGTACACCCCTGCTCTCTCTAAGTAAAACCCTATAGCTTGGTGATAGGGGTAGATGTAGTCCAGCTTCTTCAGCGTCGCAGCGAGCTTGTTGACAGACACCTTTGGGCGAGCCAGTTTATAGGCTTTCAAAACCTCAAAGGCCCCCCCCCCATAAACCGGCCTAACAGTCACGTCTATGAGTGTTCTTTCAACATCAGTGACCCTAATTCTTGCTCCTTCCGGGCTATCCATCTCGACTACGCCAAGATTGCCCGTGTTCTTCCCATTCAGAAGATAGATTCTGTAATCCTCGTGCTGAACGACGTTGCCAGACACTCTGACTGGCCTTCTCATCGCCATATCAATACGGTCTTGTGTTATAGCTCCCTCGCTGCGAGATTTCGCAGGTTGCTCTTGGTTCACATAGACAGTCTTCGGCACTTGTTCGGTCAGGTCATGCAAGTACATAGCGGTGTAATGCGAAAAATAACAGTTCGATTGGAGAGTCATCAGCAATTCGTGCAGGGGCACTTGACCCCAAACATACCTTATGATCTTTCGATTAGGAAAATCAAAACTTACCTTCTTAAGATTTGTTTGCTCCAATAGAAAGGCCAGGAACTCCCCGGCACTCATGCCACGCCGCAGTCGCCAGAAAGCCCTGTTTTTTTCCAATATCGCGGCAATATCACTTTCCTTGAATATGCGGCTCTCCTCTTGTGCAAAAGCCTTGACGATGTCCGTTTTTGCTATCTTAATCCGTGCTTCTGTCATAGTTCTGGTCCCCGTAGTTACTTAGCTGTAGTATATATACTACAGCTAAGTACGTATACAAGCACAAACATTGCCACATGGCAAGCTCGTGTCTTCGCCTCATATGGGTCAGGCTGACCCATTACTGCCTGCCGTGTGAAGCCCCACACCACCTTGGTTAATATCGGCATTTATGTAGCCAACCAAAAGGGTCAGATAACAAAAGCAATATGGCCATGATGTGTAGTATATATACTACACATCATAAACAACAGTCTCAAGAATTTCAGACCTACCCGACACCCCTACCTGCCCCCGGCCTAAAGAGTCGTCGTACGTGCCGGTCGTAGATGTTCTGCGCCACGTTCTGGGCGATGACGTGCTCGTATTTGTCCAAGGCATTCGTGAAACGCGTTCCCATCTCGGCGGCGATTTTGTAGGCGACGTGCAGGAGCTGGCGAAAGTCGGAGTTGTACTGCTCGCACGATTGGTCGTGCCTCAACGCCGAGGCGAAGGCCGGCCCATCCCATGTGTCAACATCCTCAACGTTGGGTAGTCCGGCCGGGTCAATATCGATAACGGTGACGTACGGGCCGCAAAGCTCATCGAATCGCGGCAGCGACTTCGCATAGACCTCTTTGGCAATCGCCAACCCGTCCCCACCTGCCACCGCCAAACCGATCAGCTCTTCCAGCCAAGTCGTGCCCGCTGTCTTGATGTGCAGCCCCGCGTCGAACTTCTTCAGGGCCCGGCCAATCGGCGCGTAGATGGAGAACTTGTCGCTGCCGGAATGAATGCTGAGCTTGAGGTTCGCGGGTAGGCCAAACTGCCTGACGGCAAAAGCGACGACCGCCAGGTCCTCTTCGAACTCTCGGGCAAAACCCTCGACGTCACCGACATAGTCCACACCCTTGTTGAATCGGCCGGTGAATTTGGGGGCAATCGTCTGGGCCGGGATGCCTTCGTCGGCGATGGCGGCCAGGATGAAGAACATTTCGACCGGCGTTTGCGGCTGGTCTGTTTCGTCCATGGAAACTTCGGTGATGAAGTTGTCACGACCCTTGACGGCCTCGACGTGACGATATATCTTGCCCGCTTCTCGAACCGCCGAAAGAAACCTGCGTGCCGTCGCTTTGATTTGCCCTTGGCTAATCATGAAAGTTTGACCGATGCCATCGATGGTGAGAGAGCCCACGTATTTCTTGTGTTTCTTGACGAAGGAGTCGACAGCGGCTTCATCGGGTTTTTGGCCGATGAAATCGGCAACGTCAAGAGTAAAGAAATTACTGGATTCGACGAACGCCTCGACGTTGCCCAAGCCGATATGGTCGGCATCCACAAAATAGGGCCCGTCCCAGCCGCACGTCCTGACCGCATCATCGGCCTCTTTGCGCGTATCAGCCGGCTCGGTTCCTACAATCGTATGCTCTCTGTTCGACTTGTTCCAGACGGGTGTTATGTCAAGCCCGTCGCCTCTGGCCTTCATCAGGGCCGAAAGCTGCGCCTTGCCCTGGTGACAGAACCTGTCGCCGATTCCGAAAGAATATTTCCCTAAAATCATAGAGTCATTTTCCGTCATTCAATCAATGAGCGGACGTTTCGCCGTCCTTGTTGCGAATAAAAACCTTCTTGACACCCGTGAGCTGAATCATCGTTTCGGCGTCGAGCGAGAACGGGGCATCCAGACAGTCAACCAGCGTATCCTCTACGTCTTCGAGAACAACTGCGTGGCGCTGGTCGGGTTTGGCCAACAGTAATTGCACGTTGAGCAGCTTCAACCCCTTTACGTGCCGGCAGTAGAATCCGTAAGCCGACAGCTTGCCAAACATCCGATACTCCGGGTAATCCGTGGGCATCTCAGGAATCACGCGGGCGGCGTCGGCCTTTGTCCCTCCACCCTCGAAGGATAGTCTGACGTTGCTGAGTGTGATGTTCTCTATCGCCGCATCGGGCAGCCCTGAGATGGCACAGCCCGTGGGATTGGCGCCGGCCGCCTCGATATTGCTGATCGTAATATTGCGCATGGCGCCCATGCCGGGCGCTTCCATATCCTGTTTGAACGGACGAGCGCGATTGCCCAGCCGTATGAAGATTGGCGCTCCGACCCCATTCATCGTGATATTCGAGACGGCCACGCGGTCCATCGTGCCGCCGTCCACAATCTCCAGTGCCACGCCGGCCAGCCGGGTATTGTAGATCACACAGTTGGTAATCGCGATGTTCTGGAAGCCGCCGTTGGATTCGGTGCCCATTTTCAGCGCGTTGCACCGGGTGCTCAGCACGCAGTTGGTTATCACAACGTCCGCGCAGACCCTCGCCGAAGTGCTCTTGAGCACGATGGCATCGTCGCCGGAATCAATGTTGCAGTCTGAGATGACAACCCGGCGGCACGAGTCGATGTCGATGCCGTCGTTGTTGGCATTGACGTTGCTTCTGACCGTGATTCCCGCGATTCGCACGTCGTCGCAGGCCAGGTAGTGCTGCACCCACATAGGCGAATCCCGGATCGTCACGTCCTTGACAGTGACGTTTCGACATTCGATGAATCGAATCATGTATGGACGCACCTTGTAAGGCCCTTTGAACGAGGCCCCCTGGCCGTCGATGATGCCCTCGCCGACGATGCCGATGCGCTCCACGTTTTCGCCGTAGATGAGGCTCTTATCCGTGTAGTTGTCCGTGTAGGACCGAAAGGCCGGGACGGTGGGCGGATAGTCCTTGAGCTCTGCACTCCCAAGGAGCGTACAACCTGCGGCGAGTTTGAGCGTCACACCGGTCTTGAAGTAAATCGTGCCCGACAGGAACGTACCGGGCGGCAGATAAACGGTCCCGCCGCCGGCTTTCGAGCATTCGTCGATAGCTTTCTGAATGCACTCCGTTGAAAGCGTCTTACCGTCGGCTTTGGCTCCGTAGTCACGAACGTCGTATAGTTGCTCCGACGCCATCACCGAACCGGCGGCCAGCAAACACACAATAGAACACAGGACACAGAAGACAGGAGACAGGACCCAGGCTGCGCCGCTTGTATTCTGTATTCTGTATTCTGTATCCTTTTCACAATGGGTTCGTCTCATTATCTTGCCTTTCACAGACGTTTCTCCAACCACTTCAATGTCTCGTCCCACATTCCGGGCGTGTATTCGTGCCCGACCCCCTCATAGACCAGGCCGCGGAAATTGTCGGCTTTTCCGTGAAGTTTGTAAAGACGTTCCTGGTAGGTGTTGATCATCCGAACCCCATCGGCCGGCGAGCCATCGTCTTTGCCGCCGGTCAGCGTCAGGAGCGGCCGCGGTGCGATCAGCCCCACGACCGATTCAGCGTCGATCTTTTCCTTCAGTATGTTCGGCACGTAGTAGTAAATGCCATGCTGCTTCACCTGGCCATGCGCAATGAGGTTCTGGTATCGCGTCAGACACGCCACACAGACAGCCACCTTTATCCGCTCATCCAGCGCCGCCGCCCACCACGTTCGCGTCGAGCCCATGCTCATCCCCATCGCGGCGACGCGCCTGCCATCGACCTCCGCGCGCGACAGCAGATAGTTCAGCGCCTGAAGGTCGTCGCGGACCATCATGCCCCACAACGTCCTGCCCTGCCACAGGAACATCTTAAAGAGCGACGCCTCAGTCTCGGCGCCCTCTTCCTTTTTTCCCGCCGGTCCCTGAAACCGCCTCTGGCCGAAAGCGTAGGCGTCGATACAGAGCACAACGTAGCCCCGTCGCACAAGCGCTTCGCCGGTGGCAAAACCGAGCTTCGGATATGCCCTGGTAATGACTTCTTGCTTACCCCGCTTGTACTTGCAGGCGTGGTGGTGATGGTACAGAATCGCGGGACGCGGGCCTTTGCGCCCCGACGGTATCATCAGATAGCCATACACCGTGTCGCCGATACCGTTGTCGAAAGTGAACCGCTCGAGCTCGTAGCCGTCCTTCGAGAGTCTCTGCTCGATAGTGGCTTTGGGTGTAAATAGCTCAGGAAGATCACCAAGCAACCGCCACAGTTTCTTCCTAAGCTCGATCCGGTGCTTCTTCCACGAGCTAACCGACCTCGGCAGCGGGGTCTGGAAAAAGCTGAACGCCCTCGCATTCTCGGTTCTGGACTCTCGATTCTCGTCGAGCACTGGTCGCTCCTGCTTCTATCTACGACAGGCCCGCGTGGCCACAGATCTGGTGTATATGGTCATACGCCTGGGCCTGCTGCTCGGGACTCTGGCAATAGGTCACCACGATCAATTTCATTCCGGGCTTCCACAGCTTTCGGACTTTGTCAACGATTGTCTCAGGCCCGCCCACGATGCGGGCGTTGAGCACAACACCCGTGTTGGCGAACGTCTCGGCGAAAGGCTCCGGCGGATTCGGCGATGGGTCCGTCGCGGCGGAAAATGCCCCATCGACCATCCGCAGCCCCGCGATCTCGCTTACCGCTGCGACTTTGTCGGACCAGTTGCCGCAACTGTGAAACGCCGACCCGCCAAAAGGCTTTCCCGCTCGCTCGACGGCCGGCGCCGCAAATTCAAGGTATTGCCGGCCCGAAATCATGGAGGCGTTGTCGTCGCTCATCCCAAGTCCCTGGAAACACCGGCACGAGCTGTATCCGTGACCGGGCCAGACCATCGCTTCACCAATATGCTCGATCTGCTCGCGCGTGAAATCTACCAGCAAGTCGGCAAGGCGATTCAGCAGCGCCTTGACCGCCTGTGGATCATCGAGCATCCCAATAAAGAAGCTGCTCATCTCCACAACGTTGCCCGCGATATTCAAAGGCGACTGTGTATCGGTCAGCGACATGGGGATGCGCCCGCCGGTCTTGTCGAGGAAATAATCGATCATCTCCAGCGTATGTTTGCCGATGCGAGTCTGCGAGGCCGGCGAAGGGGTATAATCGAGCGTCTCTTTGACCGATTTGAACCTGGGGCGCACGGCCGGGGCCTGCTTGTCTTTCCAGATGTAATCGCCCCCGAAGGCACTGGCCACGGTCCCGATCCCGTACCAGGGCACAAGAAAGTTGGGAACGTCGGCTTTGTAGTCCATGCTCTTTTTGAGTCCGCCAAGCTGCCATTTGAGGGAAGCCTTCATGTCTTTGCAGCCGTGGGTGAAAACCTCCGCCGTGCGCATGCGCCGCCACACGAGCACTCCCGACTCGGCCCGCCAAAAAGAGCGACATCGCTCCAGAAGCGACGCTTCATAATCGGCATACGCCTCGAAATCAAACGCTTCGGGCGTTACCGGCTCGACCGGCGTCGCCTGCGCATCAGCGATCGTCTGGTCAAATCTCTCATTGCCCATCACAAAACCGTATCTACACCTTTACGATAAGATAGAGCGAACCGATTATTAGAGCCACGCAGACCCAGGCGGCAACAAAACCGACAATCGAAACCCTCGAAGGCACCGATATCTCAAACTGCGTCCCGCGAAGGATACTGCGTTTTGGCGGCACCACCGCGCCAGCGGGCAAAGTGCAGGGCAACGTCACCTTCTCGCCCGGCACAACCGGCGTGCGCACAAGCGCATAGAAACACTCGAGTTTTTCCTCCGAAGGCGGTTTGGTCACAACGGTGGCGACAATCCCCGCAACCAGCCCGGCCGTCAGGTAAAAGATCATTTGCCAGGGCAGGTACACCTCCTGGACGCCGTCACCGACAAAGACAAACCGCAGAGGTTCGGCTATCGGCAGTGAGGCCAGCCAGCCAACAAAGAATGGCTGGGTGGTCAGCCACCACGCCCCAAAGACGGCCAGAGTCGCTGCCCAGGCGCCCGCGGAGGTAGTGCGTCTCCAGAAAAGCCCCATCCAAAACGCCACTCCCATCACCGATGAGATTATCCAGAACGTCTCGAGGCCCTTGATGACGTCGGGCAGCCAGTAGGCAAAACCGGCTCCCCCCGCAACCACGGCAAGCGAGGTAACGCGGGCGATAAAGACATAATGGCGCTGGGTCCTGCCGGGTTTGGCACGCCTGTAAATGTTTTCGGTGAACAGGCCCGCCGATGCGATCATAAATGAATCGCACGACCCGACCGCCGATGTCAAGAGCGACGCCAGAAACAGTCCAAGTATGCCGTACGAGAGCTTCGGCAGGAACTCCGCCGCCACACGCCCGAAGATATGGTCCGGATGAATCGGCTCTCCCTTGAAATACACCACGGCGGCAAGCCCCGTCAGGCACCAGGCCATCGTGCAAATGCGTTTAACGAAGTTTCCACACATAAAGCCCACGCGGCCTTCCATCTCGGTCTTGCCGGCGGCGCAATTGCCCATCAGGTGCGGCTGCGTCACAATCCCGACCAGGGAGTTGAACGCAATCACAACGATATAGAAAAAGCCGATCTCCTTCGGGGCGACCAGGGACAACATCTGCGGGTCCTCTATCGCCTCGCGGATGCCGGCCATCCCGCCGACCGCGTTGAGTATGAACGGCAGCAGCATGAAAGAGAAAATAATGGTCAGTATCCCCTGCACGAAATCCGCCGCAATAACCGCTGCCAGTCCCCCCGCCATTCCGTATATCAGGATCACAACCGTCATCACGCCGATGGCAAAGTCGGCGGGGACTTCGGTGCTGGCCTGGATCACCGCGCTGGAGCCCTTGAGCATCACGCCGATATTGACCATCATATTCAGTATCCCGACGACGGCAAACAGCATGGCGACGGAAGGCCCGAACCTCGCCTCAAAAACATCGCCCGTCGTGATGGCGCGAAAACGTCTCATCATCCCTGCAATCAGCCAGTAGAACGGCGTCGGGAACAGGTAGCACCATTGATACCATATACCGGACAGGCCGTTCGTGTACGTTTTGGAGGCCACGCCAACCGCCTGGTCGGCGTGTGTACCGCTGCCGAAAGCGTGCATGACCATCAATGCCTTGTTGGCCTTGCGGGGCATGAAGAAGTCGGCCATACCCTGTATGCCTTTCGCGGCCTTGATGCCCAGAAGGGTAATGCCGACAAAATACAAGGCCAGAACAATAACGTCTGCTATGTGCAATCCGAATACCATAGTCGCTCCCGTAAATCGCCTGTATGGGTTGCCGTCAACGACGTGAAGATAGTAAAGGGAAATCGGGAAATTGAAAACAAAAAAACCCCGCAGCGCATCCTTTCGCCACGGGGCAATGAAAAAGCAACACGGGATACTCAACGCCGGATGCTTGATTTAGCGCATCCGAGAATAGCCGCGTCGAGCATCAGTCATTTTGTCTGACCTTTTTTCGGCAGTATGGGTTCGACCTGGAAAAGCCCCTGCTTGGACGTTATTTTCCACTGTCTTTCCTGTTCGCCTGGTTGGCCGGCCGGTTTCTCCAGCTTCTTGGTGCTGGCCTCGGTTCTTACCGGTATTCTCACTTCGACGCCAAGCCGGCCCAATTCTCCGGCCACCTCCGGCTGGTTGGGGTCAAGCTGGAAACTGCGAACCAGATATTCCTTGGCCTGGACTTTGTCGCCTTTGCTCAAATAGTAATAGCCGACCTGCTTGTGGACCCGGGCGGAATTCGGCGCCAGATTCAGCGCCTGCTGATAACACGTCAGGGCGTAGTCGTCGAGCTTTTCCTTCTGAAACGCCATGGCCAGCCGAAGCGATTGCACTGCCGAGCGACCCGCCTCGTTCGTGTAAACATCGGCGTACGTCTTGCCCTTGGCCGGGTCACCACTCTCAAGAAACAGTTTCACCATCGCCGCTTGAGCCTGCGCGTGAACAGGATCGAAAGTCAGCGCGACGTTATAGTGATACTCGGCTTTCTGCAACAGCCCTTCGGCCTGATACAGTTGCGCCAGCTCGAAATGCGCTTGCGGATTCTCAAACTTGCGCTCCAGCTCTTTGAGCAAGTCAGCTTTCCTTGCCGCAGGCGGGATGCTTCGGGCCTGGTCAACTTTCGCGGCCGTCATCTGCCCCTCGTTGCAGCCGACGAGCAACAAGGTACAATACAAAGAAAGGAAAGCTAACGTGAAAACAAAAAACGAACTGGAGCAAAAAGCGAAACGTCCTGTTTCAATTCTTTTGCCCTTGACTTTTTCTGTCATTCCGGCCTCCATTGAGATCTCAAGTCCGCCTCTTTGCGAATTCTTACCTCTGGCCATTGAAACGATTCGTATTTTGAATGACCGAGAAAATCTTTGCAAGAAAAATCTCAAAACAATTCAAACAAAATGTGAATTTTTTCTCAATGCGTCATGTTCGAGATGCAAGCAAGACTGTGGAGCAGAATCCCTGTAATAAAACAGCCCGACGCAGCGACTAAGAACATGACGGCCGGTTACATGGCGACGCAAAAGGAGCTGCTCGCGCCGCGATGGAGAGTTCTGTAGGTGACCGGACATAGTTAAGAAAGTTCCGACGGGACTCTTAAGTGATTGATTGGCAGGCAATTATTGAAGAGCACGGCCCGGCCGTCTGGCAGACGGCGTACCGGTTGCTGGGCAATCACGCCGATGCAGCCGATTGTTTCCAGGAAACGCTGGTCTCGGCGCTCAATGTCAGCCGACGCCAGCACGTGCGGAATTTCTCGGCCTTGCTGACTCGGCTGGTAACCGCCCGGGCGATAGATCAGCTCCGTCAGCGATTCCACCGGTCGGATTGCAGCCGGAGCACTGACGATGCAAGCGCCGTGGAAGATGAGGCCCCGTGCCCCGCAGAACAGGTACAACAGCAGGAGTTGGCCGACCGGGTTCGGCAGTTGCTGCACCAACTGCCTGCTCAGGAAGCAGAAGCTTTCTGCCTGCGATACCTAAATGATATGAGCTACCAGGAAATCGCTGGTGCGCTTGGTATCAGCACGAACGCCGCCGGCGTGTTGCTGCACCGCGCCAAAGCGAGACTGCGAGAGTTATTCGAGCTCTCGGCAAAAGAGCAAGAACGAGGTTAAGTTATGACGGAAAAAGAAGATATCTTCGAGAAGGCTGTGGAATCGCTCAGACGTGAGCCGGTTCCGCCGGGCCCGCCGCGGGAGCTGGTCGATGCAACGATGGCAAAGTTGGCCGAACGCGCGGGCTCGCCCGCTGAAATGGACACGGGAAATCACGTATCGCAAACGGAATGGTTGAAGCCATTGCGAAGCTTCGGCAGAGTCGCCGCAGCGGCGGTCGTGCTGATTGCCGCCGGTTACGCCGTAGGCCGGTGGTCCGCTCCCCGGCCGCCGGATATGGAGCAGATTCGAGCGGCTATCGAGCCCGCCATCCGCCAGGACCTGCTCGACGAAACCAGGCAGTACGTGCAGTTGTCTTTGGCGAACGGGTACCTCCAGGTCAAAGATGAGCTAAGCGAGCAATACCGCCAGGACTTGAGCCGGGTGGCGATACAGACGCTGGCTGCTTCCAACACGATTACAAACGAACTGCTCACGCAGCTCGTCGAGTCCATCAGCACAGCGCAAGTCAAGGATCAACGGAGGTTTGCAGCCGCCCTGGAGCAGATCGAACTGAATCGACTGCGCGACAGGAACCAGTTGAGCAGTGCCTTTGCGACTTTTGCCGTTCAAACCGAGGACGAGCTGATGCAAACCAAGAAAGACGTGGCACACGTGTTGTCTTATGCCCTGCCGGATAGTCGTCCGGCGCCATACGATCTTGAAACACCAGACAATTCAAATGAAAGGATCGAGAAATGAACGCTTTAAATCGAAGAATCACTCTATTATTTGCTGTTATTAACCTGGTCGTGGCAGGTGTCCTGCCGGCCCAGGATGTTTCTGATGAGCAAATCAATCGTGCTCTTGCCACGAGGCAGGCGGAGGTTGCCCGGAAGCAGGCAGAGGCCGCCCAAAAGCAGGCGGGGCAGGTAGAGGTTGAAAGATCACAGGCCCTGGTGGATGTGTTGATAGCACAGGGGGTGGGAGCACCCCCACCAGAGATTCCAGCAGCCCCAGCGGCACCGACGCCACCATCTATTTCGTTCAATCGCGCCTGGTCCTCGCGACCCGGCGGCGCCGGCTCGGTTCTTGTGATACCGTCGGCGGAGATTAAAGCCGAAGACGTCGTAGCCATAGCCGAAGATATGAACGTCATGTCGCGTATCTTTGAGAAGAACCTGGAGCAGGCTCGCATCGCAACAGCACGCGGCGGGCTCTTCGCTGGCAGTCGTGACCCCCTGGTCGCCTTCCTGGGAGGAGGTGGCGCGATCGAAAGTATGTACCTGCAGGGTTGTGGAGCGTTGTTCCTGATGAAAGTGGATTTTCCGCTCTCAGCGCCGCCCCAGGTGGAAGAAGAAAAGCAAGCTGAGCAAAAAGCAGAGAGCGATCCCGTCTGGGAGCAGATGCGACGGGAAATGTATGAGCCGCAAGAGGTCGGCAGAGGCAGCCAGAAGGAGCCCGAAGAGAAATACGACGCCGGGAAGGTCGAGAGCCTCAAGATCACCCTGATCAAGGCGCTGAAACACACGGCAAACATCCGGAGCCTCAAACCGGACGAGTCGGTGATTCTTACGGTCACTGGAAGCGGCGAGTCTGCCGGTGCTCGCGTTGCGGCGATCCACGGCCGGAGCGTTTTGCTTTCCCATAGAAACCAGGTCGTCGTCCAGGAGAAAAGCGGCGACGGAACAGCCAAGACCAAAATCGTTGAGGCACCTTCATCCAGCCAGACACCATACTTCTCACCCACGGCTCTTGTCATTCGCGCTAAGAAGTCGGATATCGACGAGTTTGCAAAAGGCACTCTCGATGCCGATCAATTCCGTCAACGTGCACAGGTGCTTGCCTGCCCTTACCTGGGCGGAGAAGCCGGACATGGAGACCCGTTCAATATCGGTACATGGAGATCCGTTCAATATCGGTAGATTCGCATGTCGAAACTGGCTGAGAATAGCCCCATCTGCGCGCGTTTGGAAGAATCAGGCCGAGTCGTTTGGCTCGGCCTTTTTTCGTCTGGAGTTCGGCCCCTCCGCCGGGATAATCACCGGACCGCAGCAGCAGATCAGACGTCGAGGTTCTGGACTTCGAGGGCGTGGTCGCGGATGAAGTTCCGGCGTTTCTCCACGTCGTTACCCATCAGGATGCTGAAGAGCCGGTCGGCTTCGCCGGCGTCGTCAACCTTGACGTGCAACAGCGTGCGCGTCGCCGGATTCATGGTCGTTTCCCACAACTGGTCGGCGTTCATCTCGCCCAAGCCTTTGAAACGCTTGATCTCGATTCCCTTGCCGCCTATCTGCCTGACGCCGGCGCAGATATCGCCTAATGAAGCAATCTCGTGTTTTTCTTCGCCGTTGATGAGCTGAAATCTGGTTTGCAGCGCTTCGCCCGAAACGGCTTTGTCGGGTTTCAGCAGAAAATCCTTCAGATCGAGCCCGTACTGTTCCAGAAGCTGTGCGTTAATCTGATTGATTCGTCCAACCTCGTGAAGCTCCTCGGCAAGGATTTCTTCTTCCTCTTTTTCTGCGTCTTCGGGTAAGGCCCTGGTCCTGGCTTTAATCTCGTCAAGCCGCTTTTCGTACACGTCCCTCTTGTAGCAGATCTCCTCCTGGCCCTCAAAACAGATGCGAAACTGCGGCAATCCGCCTTTGGCCGGATCGTAGTAAGCTTCAACGAAGTCCGCAAAGGGAATGCCCCGCCTGCTCAAGACGGTGATGATACGCTCGGCCTCAGCCAGGATTCTTACCAGCTCGGCCATCTCTTCACCTTCAACGCGGTGCTCGCCGTTCTGGTTTTTCGAACCGCGAGTTTTGGACTTCCCGGCTTTTTCGCTCTTGTCGTCTCTGATAACAAGCGCCGTGCCCTCCAGACCGCGGGCGATCATCTGCCTTCGCATCTGGCCTTCGCTCAGAACATACTCGGATTGCTTCTTGCCCTTGGCCTTGACCTCATACAAAGGAGGCTGAGCGATATAAATCATGTCGTTGTGGAACAGCTCCTGCATCTGCCTGAAAAAGAACGTCAGCAGCAGCGTGCGGATGTGCGCGCCATCGACGTCGGCGTCCGTCATCAATATGACTTTGCCGTATCTGCATTTGCCTACATCGAACTCGTCGGTGCCGATACCGGTACCCAGCGCACTGATGATGGTTCTGATTTCGTCGTGCCCCAGCATTTTTTCCAGCCGGGCCTTTTCCACGTTGAGGATTTTTCCCTTCAACGGCAGGATGGCCTGAATGTTCCTGTCTCGCCCCGCCTTGGCCGAGCCGCCGGCCGAGTCGCCCTCGACGATGAACACCTCCGTGGTTGCTTTTTCCCGGCTCGCGCAGTCCCACAGCTTGCCGGGCAGGTTGGCTGTGCTCAGCGCGCCCTTGCGTCGAGTCAGCTCGCGTGCCTTTCTGGCCGCTTCTCGGGCCGCCGCAGCCTGGATCGCCTTGTTCAGAATCCGTTTGGCCTCCGGCGGATGTTCTTCCAGATAATGGCCTAACTGCTCATTGACGACCGTCTCAACAAAACCGCCCACCTCCGGATTGGTCAGCCGGACTTTCGTCTGGGCCTCGAAATGCGGGTTGGCCAGTTTCACCGCCACGACGGCCGTCAGGCCCTCGCGCAGGTCGTCGCCGGTTGTGGCTTGGCCGTCCTTGAGCAGATTGTTGCTTTTTGCGTAGAAATTCATCGTTCGCGTCAGCGCGGTCCTGAAGCCCGAAAGATGCGTGCCGCCGTCGATGTTGCGGATGTTATTGGCAAAGACCAGCACGTTCTCGGTGTACCCATCGTTGTACTGCATCGCCACTTCGCAGCTCAACTTCGCCTCCGGGTCTTCCTTGGCCAGGTAAATAACGTCGTTGTGGAGCGTTTCCTTGCCTTCGTTTAAATGCTTGATGAAGGCCCTGAGCCCGTCTTCAAACTGGAACACCTCCTTTTTCTTGTTCCTGTCGTCCTTGAAGGAGATTCGCAGCCCGCCGTTGAGATACGCCAACTCCCGGATTCGCTTGAGCAGCGTATCGTATGCGAATTCGGTATCGCCGAATATCTCTTCGTCGGGCTTGAAGGCTATCTTGGTGCCGCGTTTATCCGCAAGGCCGATTTCCTTCACCTCGCCCTGGGGAATGCCTCTGGCGCACTCGAAGTGATAGTGTTTTCCATCCCGAAAGACGTCGGCTTCAAGCCACTCGCTCAGGGCATTGACGACGCTTACGCCGACGCCGTGAAGGCCGCCGGCCACTTTGTAGCTGTCGCCGTCGAACTTGCCGCCGGCGTGCAGCTTCGTGAGCACGACCTCCAGGGCGCTGACTTTCGCTTCTTTGTGTATTTCAACCGGTATGCCGCGGCCGTTGTCCTCGACCGTGCAACTGCCGTCAACGTGGATGGTTACGCTAATGTTGTCGCAGGCCCCGGCCAAGGCCTCGTCGATGGAGTTGTCCACCACCTCATAGACCAGATGATGCAGACCTCCGGGGCCGCGGTCGCCGATGTACATATCCGGCCGCTTGCGCACCGCCTCCAGCCCCCCAAGGATCTTTATGTTGCTGGCGTCATACGTCTGTTCTGTCATATCAACTTTCCGCCTCTATCCCGTATATCGTCCGGGTAAATCGACAAACTTCTCGATTTTTCCCGGGATGCCTGCTCCGGAGAGTGCCGATGGCGAGTCACTCATCAGGCCACAACAAACTTGATCTTCGTCAGCCGAACTTTCGGGCATTGCTGCTGAAGCTCGTCGAGAAGCTCGCTGCTGCACAATTGCAGCTCGTATAAATAAGATGACGAATCCACCTGCACGTCCAATTGGCCGCCGGTGATGTCCACAATCTCACAGTGCGCGGACAACTGGGCCGGCAACAATCGGTCCCAGGCTTCGGAGACCCGGCTGAACCTGGCCTGCCGCGGCATAACCTGCTCTTCCACAAGCTTCCGAACGGCCTGATCCAGCCTGACGGCGCTGTACGGTTTTCGCGCTGCCCGCCATTTAACAGCGTTGCGTAAACGTGTGTCCTCATCCATACGGTTCACGGATCGATTCATCCGCCGGCATCCGGCCGATATGAGCTATCCCAGGTTGATGGGCATCAGGACATAGAGAAAATTCGTCCCGCTTTTGATCAGGCCCGGCCGGTCAGACTGGCCCAATTCCAGTTCAAACTCCGGCGTCTTGATCGCCCGCAGCCCGTCCATTAGAAACTGCGGATTAAAGCCGATCTCAATCGGCTCGCCTTTGTAGCTGATCGGCATATCGACCTGCGCATCGCCGGTTTCCGGCGCTCTGCCGGAAAACACGATTTTTTCGGCCTGTACCGACAGCTTGATCCCGCGCGATTCCTCGCTGGTCAGCAGCGACGCCCGGCGAACCGCGCTGAGCGTCCCCTCGGTCGAAAGGGTCAGCTTCTTGTCGTAATCGGTCGGAATGATGTCTTCGTATTTCGGGAAGTTGCCCTCGACCAGATTCGAGCTGATGACAACGTTCGCGCAGCTCAGAAGAATCTGATTATCGACGAGCTTGATCGCCACGATGTCTTTCTCGTTGGCGCCGATCTTATCCAGCAGGCTCATGGCCTTGGCCGGCACGATCAGGTTTGCCGGCGGCTCGCCCTTGGGCGCCGAAGTCAGGTTGACCCGGGTGCGCGCCAGTCTTCGGCCATCCGTGGCGACCAGCATGAGCTTCTTGTCCTTGATCTCCCAGAGCACGCCGTTGATAGCGTACCGGCTGCTCTCCTTGGCGGTGGCGAAAAGGCACTGCTCGATGCCCGCCTGAAGGGTCGCCAGGGAAATTTTGATGTCGCCCGTGCCGTCGAAGTCGGGCACGATCGGATACTGGCCGGGCTCCTGGCCGTATATCGTATAGTGGCTGTCCGCCCCCTTGATCTCGCACGTGCCCTCGGCGGCCTCCAGGACCAGAACCTCATCCAGGCTCTCGCGGACAACCGCCGCCAGGCGGTCCGCCGGGACGATGACCTCGCCTTCCTTATCGACCTGCACCTCCGAGATCTGGTAGTTGATGCCCACCTCCAAATCCGTCGCGCAGATCCGGACGCCCTTGTCGGTGGCGACGATTTGCACGCAGCGCAGGATGGGCTTGGGGGTCCGGCTGGGCACCACGCTCGTCAGCAGGCCCAGGGCCTCGGAAAGGGCCGCTCTGTTGAAATTTGCCTTCATAATAATCCTCTGTCTCAAACAGCAAAAAGGGTCAAACTATCCGACTTCCACGCCAGGAAATTAGCAATGTAATCTACACCAAAACCGCAGCGTTGGCAACCTTATTTTCACAAAAAACCCGAACCTTTCCAGACGCACGTTGCGCCCCACACAGCTAACGACCCAAACCGGCTCCGCCTCGCCCTGTCATCCCTGCGAAAGTCCGTCGATCCGGCGCCGGACGGACAGGGATACATTAACGCAGCGGCTGTGCGGATTTCCGCTGGAGTTTTCCCGGCACAGCGATGCAGGGGGGAATGACAGATTCCGCAATGGACCGTTCTACAGGCAGTTGAGACAGCACCCGATTGCTACCTGGTCACTCTAAGCACTAACTGCTCTGGATTTAACGCTTTATGCCGCCAGCAGATGCACTTATAATAGCGGTTCAAACGGCATTTGATGCAAAGCACAATAAAATGTGTGCGTATGCTCAAAACAGAGCCGCGACCGTAAGAAAGCGGGTACTGTACCTGCGAATCGAGGCACGAAACATGACCCAGAGTGGCACGCTCAAACTTGTTTGGGCATGGTTCTGACTGAGCAGGAGCGCCGCGATTGCCACCACAAACAGCCCAAAACTGTGCTTGGACAACATAGACAGCGTGGGACTAAAGTGGAAACAGTAGCACAGAATATACCAAACAGATGCGGTCAAACTTGAGTGTTATTGTCGAATGTTATATCGCGGAAAGGTGTATCTCATGTCGTTCGTAAACATCGTAATTACATTTTTGAGTGGCGGTGCTGTTGGATACCTGATTAAGTATTACCTCGACTTACAGTTTGTGAAGCGATCTGAAGCAATATCCAAAAAGAGAGAAGCATATGAGGAAATTGCAAAAGCCCTTTCTGTATTTATTTCGGGTCGGAACAGCACCATAAATGACAAGAGCAGATTCCTCGAGTATTTTTCTAAACTCTGGCTGTGGGCTTCTGATTCAGTCGTGCGTTCTGCGAACGAATTCTCGGATATAATGATAGGGCTTGATAGTTCTAATCACCAAGAGCAAGAGAAAGCCAAACGTGCCTTTTCGCACTTTGTGCTTGAGATGCGAAAAGATTTGGGGTTTCCAAGAACTCAGCTTAAACCCGATGAATATCGATTTGTTTCTTTTGGAAACTAAGTTTTGAAGAGACAAGAGCTTATGGGCACAGTGTCCCGCAGTATATATTGCCCAGTATTCAAGAGCTTTTGGGTTATGTTTTGTTGGGTGCGTTTGTGACTCGGTTTGCGGTTTTGTTTACGGCCGGGGGGCCGGCAGGGAGGTTTGCAGATGAGAAAAAGGAAAAAGACAAATGACAGCAGGAAACAGGGTAAGGAAATTCTTGCACAAACCCACGATGAGAGCAGGAAGGCGGCAGACGAGATTGTAGAGCTGACGAATACGTTCTGTCTGAAGCATCTCAACGAAGATTACCGTGAACTGTGTGAAGATATGACGGCGGAGCTTCTCGATATTGACATGCCGTTGGATAGCGGCAGGCCGGCCGGTTGGGCCTGTGGGATTGTCTATGCTCTGGGCCATGTCAACTTCCTTCAAGACCCCAATCAGTCCCCCCACATGACATCGGCACAGATCGCAGAGGGGTTCGGCGTCTCACAAGCAACAATGATGGCGAAGGCGAAGATCATTCGTGAGGAGCTCGATCTGATCCGGTTGGACCCAGCCTGGTGTGTGCCTGCCATGCTCGAGCATAACCCGCTGGTCTGGATGCTGAAGGTCAACGGCGTAATCATGGATATTCGCAGCGCCCCGCGCGGGGCCCAGGAGGAGGCGTACCGGCAGGGACTGATCCCCTATATCCCCGCCGACAGACAAGAACTCCGGCCACAGTCGGACTCACAGGCGAAAATCATTCAGTTTCCCGCTGGACAGAACGACGCGCCGAGACCAGAATCTGCTCGGAAGCCAAAGGATGTTGGACCGACCCTATTTGAAGAGCTCGAAGAATAGAGAATGTCGAAAAAGGAATGGCGAATATGGGATCAGCTATTGATTTTGTTCTGCATCTTGATAAGCACCTTAATTCCATCATAGAGAGCTATGGCGTCTTGTGTTACCTGCTCTTCTTTGCTGTTATCTTCGCTGAGACGGGCCTGGTGGTAACGCCGTTTCTCCCAGGCGATTCTCTGCTTTTTGCACTGGGGACACTCTCGGCCACAGGTTCTCTTCACGTGGCCTGGCTGTTTGTTATTCTCTCGGCCGCAGCGGTGCTGGGTGATAATGCAAATTACACGATAGGAAAATACTTCGGCTCAATAATATTGAAGAGGCAGGACGCATGGTTCCTGAAGAAAGAGCACATAGAGCGCACGCACAGGTTCTACGAGAAATATGGGCCCAAGACCATCGTTTTGGCAAGGTTTGTGCCAATAGTCCGGACATTTGCGCCGTTCGTAGCCGGTCTGGGCAAAATGAATTATTTGCGCTTTTTTACCTACAACGTGGTAGGCGGTGTTCTCTGGATCGCGGTTTTTGTTTTTGGCGGATTCTTTTTCGGAAATATCAGGGTCATTAAGGAGAATTTTACACTAACTATTTTTGCGATTATCATAATCTCGATCATGCCTGCTGTGATTGAGGTCTTGAAAGAAAGACGCCGAAAGCCGGATTGAGATTATGAACGAGCAGCAGAAGAAAACGTTGCTGAAGGTCGCGCGCGATACCGTCGAGGCGGTCATCAGGCACAAGTCACGTGCGAAACCGCAATCGGACGACCCCGAGCTGAATGCCCCGTGCGGGTGCTTCGTGACGTTGAAGAACCGGGGCCGGCTGCGCGGCTGCATCGGTCAGTTCACGTCGGAAAATCCGCTGATTGAATTGGTTGCCGAAATGGCAAAGGCATCCGCCACGGGCGATCCGCGTTTCTTCGGCGATCCGATCACAGTCCGGGAGCTGGACAAGCTGGACGTCGAGATTTCGGTCCTTTCGCCTTTGCAAAGGACGGATGATCCGTTGAGCCTCCGGCTGGGCATTGACGGCATCTACATAAAAAGAGGCCGGACATCGGGCTGCTTTCTGCCCCAGGTGGCCACCGAAACCGGCTGGGACAAAGAAGCGTTCCTCTCGTACTGCTGCGCGCACAAGGCGGGCCTCGCCGCCGATGCCTGGAAGGACCCCGGAACAGAAGTCTATCTCTTTACCGCCGAAGCATTCGGAGCAGACCTCAAAGACATATAGTTTCCAGCAGAACCTTATCAGCGTCTTTGGAGGTAAGCTCCTGCGGATAGTAACCATAGGGCCGTGCACAGGAGGCAGAGCGCACAGACAATCGCCACGGGCAACAGAGCCTCTACCATGTCGGCATAGACTCCATACAGGGACGGACCGACAGCGCTCTCCCATGCGGCACCGCCCGAGCCGGGAAAGTCGGTGACGAGCGGGGGCGCAGCAACAACGTTGATCGCCCCCGCAAGCATCAGGAGAAGGACCAAGCCTCCCGCCGAGGACGCTCGCAGATTGCTGATCGTGCTGTCGTTGCCGGTTTTCATACTCTACCTGGTCACTGTGAACTCCACATCGGCTTGTCTGTCGGGCCCGGCGACGACCAGTAGATTGAAACCTTTGGTTTTTGACATAACCGCAAACCTCCCTTCCCAGCAATGGACTGTGTTCAATGTCAGGGTGGACTCAATCGTGCCGGAAAGAAACGCATTCATGGTGATATAGTACGGAACGCCATCAATCTTTGTCTCGAAATCAAGCCGGGAGTATAATGGCCCACTCTTCGACACCGAAATAGAAAGGGAATCGTAAGTGATGGAACCACCATTCGCTTCCTGAACTCCCTGCAGGAAGTCTAAAACCGCCTGCCCTCCGGCCGGACTGTGCTCAGGACAGGGACGGTAGTTCGCGAAGTCAATGGTAGCAGTGAAGGGTCCGGCTGAGATATAGTCCTGGGTGTTGTCTTAATACTTCCTGTGGCGCAGCACTTACTACATCCCCCCCTGGGCCAAAAGTCAGCCACACGGGCGCCGCGGGTTTACCGGCGGCAGCAAAGTGCGGCCATGCAAACACACCGATCCCTACCAAACTAATACACAACGCAACCTTTGTGGTTTTGTTCATTATTGTCTCCTTTGCAAATGATTAGAAACGGTTCCCCTTGCTACACAACTTTGTAAGCTAAGATCCTATCCGGATAACGGTTCGCCATTGCCTGTCATGCCTGCTTTTGTGCTACCGTCCGCCTACCTCAGCTACCGGCAGGAAGTCCTCCATCACCCAATACTGATACTCCTCACGGACAACTCTAAAGATAATCTCATCACCTTTCGGCGACCATTCCGGCCACCACGCCCAGGCTTCTTGTCCGAGATTGGAGATATCAGCGATTTGAAACGGCTCGCCCCCATTAATTGGAGCGCACCAAATCTCCTTGTTGCCGGGCGTGAAGACAATATAACGGCCGTCCGGAGACCAATCGAAGACATTAATCGAGTCTTTGAAGTTGAGAATCTCTCTGGTTTCTTGGCCGTCTATGGTGGTCGCCAATATTCTCCGTTTATCTATATATGCGACCGAACGGCCATCCGGTGCAAAGACCGGACGGATGAAAAACTGGGTTCTTTTACCTTCATTTGGCTCCGTCGGAGAAGTTAGCCTTCGCGCTTCTCCGTCTTCAACGTTCACGACGTAAACATCGCCGTCATACCCATTGAAACAAGCGATGGTTTTACCGTCCGGGGACCACGTGGGATTTTGTACTGCCCATCCTTCTTTCAGCGACACCAGTAGCTTAATTTCACCGGTCTCTACCGTAATTAGAAACAAACCACCTCTCTTCTGTTTGTCTATACATCCCTTGGCAATCAGTCTGCCGTCCGGTGACCAGGACATTCCACGGCCCGAGCCTACAATCTGGGCTACTGAGAAACTTCGTATCTTCTCGCCACTGCCGGCAGATATGAAGTCTAATTCAAGCTCGTCTTGTTGCCACACAGCAATTTGTTTTCCATCCGGCGACCAGCAATAGCACTGCCGTATGCCACCTACCCGCGCCACTTGCCGCGGCGGTCCGGTAGCTTTGCCTGTTTGCGGGTCCACCGGCAAGGTGAATATTCCACCAAGCTCAAAACCCTTCCGGTAGGCCAATTGTCCGTTTTGCAGCCAATCGTAAAATTGTATCTTTTCAACGTCTGGAACCACCGGGAAAGGCGACCCCACAAACTTGTTACCTCGGACCCGCAATACCCACAAATCTCTGTACTGCTGGTCGAGTCCCTCTTGAGTCCCGGTGAAGACAACGTAAGTACCATCGGGAGACCATAAAGGTTGGACGATCTGGCCCGGAAAATCCGAATACTCCACATGGCTTGTCCCATCGACTTCTCGCAAGTGCAGAATCGAGCGGCCGGCCTGTTTGGTAACGTAGCTGACCCAATCTCCGTTCGGGGAAAAACGAGGCGAAGCCCCTTTCTCGGCCAAGACCGTTTCTTTCTTGCTTTCCAGATTGACCATGACCGCTGGATCAGCATCTACTTTGGAGTACCTTTTGCCCAAAATGAGTTTTCCATCGGGTGACCAGTCCTCGAGCCAGGGCGGATCTTCCATCAGGCTTCGTGCTTTCCCCGTCTTTAACGAAAGAGCCAGAAGTGTCTTCTTTTCGCCGCCGCGACTTGCGACGGCTATTTCACTTCCGTCGGCAGACCACACTACGGGACCATCACAATTCTCAGCGAGCTTGCGCTGCTGCCCGGTCGAGGTATCAATGACGACCAATTCAGAATCCCCTGTGACAGCGGCAAAGTGCTTCCCGTCCGGGGAAAACGCGCCACGGTAACTAAAATCCAGCTTGATGGCGGGTAGCTGACGGATGGCAATGAAACTTCTTATTAACTTAGTGGCACCATAGCTCAAAGGCAGCAGAACCGCCATTGTAATTGCCGCTGCGGCGGCTACGCGCCAGTGGGAGATTCGTTCGCCGGAAGGGGCAAAGAATCTTCGCAGAGCCGACTGCCTCGGCTCAATCTCTCTTAGGATGACGTCTCTGCATAGCCTGTCCACCAGACTATCCGGCGCGAGTGGCTTCGGAACTGCCCTGAGGCATTGTTCGATTTTCTCTTCTGTATTCATGTCGTTTCTCCTTTTGCGACGGGAATTGTTCGTGCTACGCCAGGCTCGTTCTCTTCAACAACAATTTTTGTTCTGAGAGTTTTCAAGACTTCGCGAAGTCTGTATTTGACGGTGCTTGTTGCGACGTTCAGGACCTTGGCCGTCTGTCGAATGGAAAGTTGCTGGTAGTAGTGCAGGTGCACAATGTGCCTTTGGTCATCATAGAGCTGGTCCACCGCCTCGTACAGCCGCTGGGCCAGTTGGCGGTCGGCAGCACTTGCAAAGGGGCCTGGATTTGTATCTATGCACTCGTCCCACCATGGGTCGGGGTAGTTTCGCGCCCCGCCGGGACCTCTACGCTGCCAATCGATGTAGGTGTTGTGGGCGATCCTGTAGAGCCAGGTGGAAAACTTACTGTGACCCGTGAAACCGCCAAGCGATGACCAGACTTTAAGAAATGTCTGCTGCGCCAGGTCCTCGGCGTCCTGCCGGCTGCCGCAAAGACGCCTCAGATAGGCAAAAACGTCCTGGTAGCAAGTGTTCAACAGCTCACAGGCAGCTTCTCTGTCCCCTCTCTTTGCACGTCTGCAAAGGCTCTTCATTCGTTTCTCCATGGATGCTCCTGTTATTGAATCGCAAGTGCCTTATCCGGCCGGCTATGAGTTTAGACGAAAAATACGGCCTGTGTGGACAAAATATTATGGATTTCCCGCCTTGTGCGGCCGATGGTAGAGTTCAGAGGACGCAAGAGCGAAGACAGAAGCTCCAGCCACGAAGGCACAAAGGCACAAATTCAAAATGTATCACGTCCTTAGTGTCTTGGTGTCTTTGTGGCTCGCAGCGCGGAGGAAGGGTTGTGGTCGGAAGGCTGATGTTGATTTGCATAATCGCGATTGTCCCCCTGGGAGGCTGCAAGTCCTATAAAATCAAAAGCGACGAGCTTGAAACGGGCCAGGCGGCTACCTGTGCCGTGGTGATCGAGTACCTGCGGGAGCAGAACCTGCCCGAGATGGAATCGGTCGAGGTCTGGCAGAACGAATATGGACCCGGCCTGAAACTTCTGACCGCTCACTACGAGATTCTCACAACGCTCCTGGAACCCCCGATGCTCCGCCGGATACCCGGATTTGTCGAGTCAGCCTACAAGGCCTATAACCATCAGTTGCCCGAGCCGGTCGAGACAAACGTCAGATTCGTCATCTATCTGTTCGCCGACCGCGCCCAGTGGGAGGATTTCACGCGGAATTTCGCGGGCGAACAAGCCGAAATCTTCTGCCGGATACAGGCCGGAGCGTACTACCATCAGGATGCCTGCGTGGCATACGACATCGGCCCGGACCGGACGTTTTCCGTTCTGGGGCACGAGGGGTGGCATCAATTCAATGACAGGCACTTCAAGTTTCGCCTGCCGAGCTGGCTCGACGAAGGGGTGGCAATGCTTTTCGAGGCGCAAGGCTCTGAGGATGGGTCGTTTGATTCCCAACCCGCGGACAACGCCTACCGCCTGAATGCACTCAGAAAGACGCTTGACGCAGACGCGATGATGCCGCTGGAGCAGTTGATCGCAACCACTCCGGGCGACGTTCTTGCGACCGATCAGACCGAGGCGGTGATGGCCTTCTACAGCCAATCCTACGCCCTGGTGCGGTTCTTGAGAGAAGCCGGTTCAGGCGAGCGGCTCGCCACCTACCGGCGGCTGCTCGCAGACGGCCTGCACGGGGATTGGCCCCTCGACGAAGTGAGCAGGAAAATCGCGACCGACAGAAGTGTCCCGCGAAATATCCTGTGGAACCACATCGTGGGTCTGGTATTATTTCAGGAGTATATCGGCGATGATTTCGACTCTATCGACGAGGAGTATCTGGCTTTTTGCAGACGAATCGTCGCGGATTGTCCTGGAGACTCCTGACGGAGAATGCCAGGAACGAAAAAGGAACGTTTCACGGGATACGAGAATCAATGCGCCAAGCGCATCCGGCATCCATCATACTGGCCTCTGCCTCACCTCGGCGCCGAGAGCTCCTTAGCGAAGCCGGTTATGAATTTACGGTTGTGCGGCCCGAGCTCGACGAATCGGCTTTTCCAACGGAAGGAATTGAGGCCGCCGAATACGCTAAGAAACTGGCACTGGCCAAGGCCGACAGCGTCGCGTCGGCGTACCCGGACCGTCTGGTCCTCGGCGCCGACACCGTTGTGGATTGCCAGGGCCGGATCATCGGCAAACCCACCGACGCAGAAGACGCCGAGCGGATTACAAGAAAGCTCTTTAGCACCCCCCATAAGGTCATAACGGGCATCGCGATTGTCCGAGTCTGTGACAATACCAGGCTTTTGGAAAGCGACAGCACCACAGTTTATCCGAAGCGGCTGACCGCCGGGCAAATCGCCGAGCACATCAGGGGCGGCTCCTGGCGGGACAAAGCCGGGGCCTACGCCATCCAAGAGACCGGCGACGAATTCGTCGAGAGAATCGAGGGCAGCCTGACAAACGTTATGGGACTTCCCATGGAGCTGCTGAAATCACTCCTGGCCAGACTGTAAGTGCCCGCCGGGAAGATGGTGCGCTGCTGGATGCTATTCTGATTACAACCGATGTTGAGTAAGTGATGTTGCCGGCAGTCCTTCCTGCGAAGTTTTGCAGGGCTGCTTGAACGCAGCGGAACGAAGGGTAGGATTTGTATCAATTCGGGGCCTGCATCGAATGATTCGGTACAGGCCCCGTTTTCTAAATCTGCTCGGTCGGCCGCGCAACCGCAAAAACCTATTTCTTCGATGAGATGATCCGCACCTTATCCGTCCCGGACACGGTCGGTCCGTCGCCCGTCTGGCCCGCCGATTGGCTCGTCACTGAATCCGCCAACTGGGCCGTCAGCGCAGCCTCCACGCTCTCCTCATTCAGATCCAGCTCTTGCGTCCTAAAGTGAAAGAGCATATCTTCATCGCTATCGCCATCGACATCTTCGAGTGTGGAGTGTACCGGCACAGCCCCCGCGAAACGCACGGTAGCCGGATCAATCGTGGCCGCACTAAAACCGTCTTTTGTCAAGACCGCTACTGGCACGACACCGTTTGACCTGAGATTGATAATGTTCGTGTCGCTGCCGGGCTTGATATCAATCGTCACTTCCTCAACGGCAGGAGCAGGACTAACCAGGTAAACAGGCACGGCGCCGTAGAACTTCAGGTAAATGGGATCGCCAGGAACCCCAGGAATGTCGCTTAGGTAGAAACCTTCCAATGTGCTTCCGTAAGCCTCCATTGGAGTGAAATGGCCAGCTACGGTGTAAGGTTCGGAGCCGTTACCGTCTTGAAGCATAAAGTCCACGCCATAAACCGTCAGCTTTCCACCCAAAACCTGGACGAAACTGCCGAAGCCCATTTGACCACCAGAAATGTTGACTGTGCCGCCATAGACCCATATGACCCAGGCCACATAGGCCCCCTGGTGAATATTCACCGTCCCGCCGTCATACACGATCATGGAGCCGACAACGGCCCCATCAAGGAGATCCAGCTTCCCATTCAGCACTGTTACGGACGTGGCCGATTCATAATCACAGTCTGGGCCGGAGCCAATACTGAACTCGGCACCGTCCTTAACTTCAAGCCAGCCTATCGTCTCAGCACTGCATGGAGCGGCGCACAGCAGCACCATCAGAACACAGCCCACCACCGCCAACAACTTTACACCCATAGTCTTGCCTCTCATTTTTCCTATTTTGTTTCCCATTGTTACCCCCCCTAAGAATCGGCTTCTCCCGGCCCTTTCCATTAGCCTGATACACGTGTCATACAAGAAGTGAAAGATACTTGTGACAGTCCGGATTCTCGCGTCCCTGATAGGCGAAATGTTATGGCAGCCTGTACCATTAAGAAGAATCCCCTCCCCTCGGCAATAACGCGCTCATGCGCATGTTGCCTAATAAATAATAAGAACAAATTCCAACTGAGGCAAATACGATATCCCGCCCAGAGCAGGTTTGAACACTACTTGGTTTATTATGGGACCGACAGGGAAAATTATGGGGTAATCGCGGACGTTCTTTCAAGTAAAGACGACTTTCCTAGTATCAGCCCCCGTGGCAAAACTGGAATTGCCCGGCAAAGTCGGCCTTCAGAATGGCCGATATTGCACGTATGTGCGGTAGTCTCCGCGTTTGTCGGGCCTGAGAGAAAATGAGAAATAAGGGTTTCACACTTATCGAGGTCATATTGGTTGTGACGATCCTGGGCATCCTTGCGGCCCTGGTTCTGCCAACCTTCAGCGATCATGCGACCAGCGCCAAGGAGTCGGCCGCCAAGAGCAATCTGATGACCATACGCAGCCAGATTGAACTGTACAAACTGCAGCACAACGGTGTCCCGCCGGGATACGCGGCGGGCTCGCCCGTGGCCGTGGACATCATGCAGCTTCAGCTAACCGGCACAACCACTGTGGATGGCGCAGCCTCACCCAGCACGGTCCCCGCCGGCCCTTTCATCTACGGGCCCTATGTAAAGAAAATCCCGAAGAACCCCTTCAACAATTTGTCCACCATCGCCTATGTCGCCCAGGCGACGGCCTTCTCCGCCGCCGTCAACGGAACCTCCAGCGGATGGCTGTACAAGAAAGAGACCGGCGAGTTCGGGATCAACTGGACCGGCACCGACAGCGAAGGCATTGCCTATTACAGCTACTGAGCGCAGGCAGTTGAACTGGATTGTCATACTCAATCCTGCTGCATCACGTCAACGAAACTCTTGAGATTGTTGGCCCACTTCTTCGCTTCCAGCAGGTCAACTTTGTCCTGCTGGACGAGCATCGCCAGGTGTTTTTCCAGGGTGATCATTTTTTCATCAGGCATGTTTCGCGTCTTGGTTTGCAGTTGCGAGTACATTTGCTCGATCTTGCCGGTGCGTATGAGGTTGGCGCAGGCATAGTTGTTGTTCAGGATTTCCATCGCGACGATTCTGCCGCTGGCGTCTTTCCTGGGCACGAGTTTCTGGCTAAGGATATACGCCAGTCCGAGCGAAAGCTGATTGCGCACCTCGGCCTGCCGGCCTGACGGGAAATAGTCCAGGATGCGCGTGACCGAGCCGGTGGCATCCCGGGTGTGCAGCGTGGAGAAGACAAGGTGCCCCGTCTCGGCGGCCATGAGCGTCATGGCAATCGTCTCGGCGTCGCGCATTTCGCCGACAAATATAACGTCAGGATCCTGCCGGAGCATCTCCCTGAGCCCCTGATGAAATGACGTAACATCCCTTCCCATCTCACGCTGCGAGATGATCGAGTACTTCTGGGGAAAGATGTATTCGATAGGGTCCTCCACGGTCATGATCCGGCACGCACTTTGCTCGCTGATGCGACTGACCAAAGAGGCAATCGTCGTCGATTTGCCCGCGCCGGTGATGCCGGTCACCAGGACCAGCCCATGCTTGCGGCGGATGATGTCCTGCCAGACGTCGTTTGGAAAGCCGATGTCCTCCACTTTTGGAATGTCCATCGACAGAGCACGGATGGCTGCGGCCAGGCCGTCGTTTTCCCGAAAGACGTTGATGCGAAACTGCAAAGAGCCGAGCCGATAGGAGCAGTCCACGCTGTGCTGGGTGCGCAGTTTCTGCCTCGTTTCGTCTCTCAGCAGTGGGTAAATGAGCTGCATGGCCATCTCGGGCGTCACGTTCGGGCCTTTGAGCTTGACCAGGTCCCCGTCGATGCGATAGGCCGGCGGGGCGCCGACTTTGATATGCAGGTCGGAGACCCGCAGCGCCCCGCGCTTCTCAAAGTAATCCAGCATCTCAAGGATGCCAAGATTGCCCTGTTCCGCCGTCGGATAAACTTTTATCGAAGTCCCGCAAGGGACGGCTTGCGCCGCCGGATATCCTTCGACCCGGCTCAGGACGGGTTCTTCTGCCATACTGGCCTCCACTTACGATTTTCGATTTATGATCCCTCGACTTCGCTCGGGACAAGCTTGCGATTTGCGATTTGTGCCCTCGGCATGGCAAGGCCAAAATCGGCAAGCGGCAATCGACAATCGAAAATGCTTCTCGGATAGTATATCGCCACAGCCGTCCACAAGCAAAAGCCAAATACCCACACGGAACCCAGCAGGAGAAGGTTTTGCCTTTGGAGGGATTACGCCAGGATGGCCTATGATACCCCCTTGCCAGATTCGCTGGATTTTTCGGCGTTTTCGCCCCCAGGAACAGCGATTTCTAACCACAGAAACATCAGTCTGAACTCTGATGGATATGCTGTCTTCTCCAATAGCGGCTCCGCGCTCTCCTCAGAGTGGTTTTCGCATGAAAAATACGTAGTCACCACAATTGACAACAGGGCCCGTTGCTGATACACTTTCGTAAGAACCGCGGGAGGTTTTCTTATATGTCGCCTTGTGGGCCAAGTGTGTGTGCGGTGTACGGACACTATCCGGTAAAGAAGCGTTTATCGCGTGAAAGCTGACAGCAGGCAATAAAACGGCTCCGACCCGGCCCTTGGCTGGACCAAAGCACCCAGACCACGCCAGAGCTTGCAGGCTTGCGATTCTGCTGGTAGCCCAAGGCGATAAACGCAAGAGGCCGTTCAAAAGGTGAAAAACCAGACCAGTCCCAACCGTTGAGAGGGTACGAAAAATCTGCAAAAAATGCACAAATCGAAGAAAATTTGAAATTTCTTCAAAATTCGTGAGGGAATTGGGGCGCAGATTACGCATTGTAGGATAGAGGCCGGAATAGGCCGGCCAGGTATTTGCTGAACCCTGAGCGTGGGACCCTTCGACACATTCAGGGTCGGATCGAGAACATCGAAGGCGTAAGGAGGACCAAAAAATGGCGGTCGCATCAAATCCAAAAGTGCGGGGGATAGCTTTCCTGTTGGTCGTCGCACTAACTGTGCTGTGCACGGCTCCTGCAGGAAAGACGGCGGCTATTGACGCCGGCAGAGAATACGTCTTGACAGTAGGAGGCGAGGAGCTTCGTTTTACAGCCCGGCCTGAGTTGGGGTACGTGGTCAAGGTGAACGAGGAGGCCGCATCGCTTGAGGCGTTGAGCGCGATGCTGAAGTATGATGCAGCCGCAGATATAAGACCGATTGGTGGGTCAGGACGCAAAGGCATCTGCGTAGTTTATAGCGAGCGTCCCGCCGATGAAAACCGACAGACTGTCAGACTCCTTGCCGCATATAGGCAGGTTCAATATGCCGCACCGCTCTTTTCATCCAACGGCGAGACGGTCGCGATCATCCCGGAGATCGTTGTCCGCGTGAAGCCCGGCACCCGGCTTGGGCAACTCCGCGCTCTTTGTGAGAAGACCGGCTGCCGGATCATCAAGCAGATGGAGTTCACGGAGCAGGAGTACTTGCTGGAGGTTCTTGGGCCGGATGCGGACGCTGTTTTTGCTGCTGTAGGCCAGCTTGGCCAGGCTCTGTGTGTCGAATGGGCCTGCCCCAATACTGCATTCCAGCCAAAGCTGTATGGCCAAGCTCCTTCCGGCGGTGGGCCTTTCGCTGAACAATGGCGGATCGCGGCGGCGGAACAAGACGCCAACAGCCCCCGCGTGTTCCCGAACGACGAGTACTTCCCCCGGCAGTGGCACCTGCACAACACAGGCCAGTCCGGCGGCACGGCGGGTGCTGATATCCGCGCCCCGGAAGCATGGGAGATCACGACAGGAGACCCAAACATCGTGGTCGCTGTCATAGATACCGGCGTGGACAGCACTCACCCAGATCTGGTCAACAATCTGGTCCAAGGTTATGACTTCTATGATAATGACGACTTGGCGGACCCAGCACTTTATCACCCGAACAATACACACGGCACGGCATGTGCAGGACTCATATCAGCACAAGGTAACAACGCCATCGGTGTTAGTGGGGTCGCGTGGAACTGCAAAGTCATGCCCATTCGGTGGGAATCGTTTGCGGCTGACGGGAAAGAGTCTTGGGTTACCGATGCAGATGTTGCAGAAGCTGTTCGATGGGCTGCTAACAATGGGGCTGACATCCTTAGCAACAGTTGGGGTCTCGTTGCATCACTCCCAGCCACTCACTCAGCTATCCTGGATGTGACGCGCCGGGGCGGCATAGGTCGTGATGGAAAGGGGTGTCTCGTGTTCTCCTGCGCCATGAATAATAGCAAATCTATCTCGCATCACCCCCAGAAGTACCCGGAAGTCATAGTAGTCGGTGCGACGGACCATAATGATGCTAGATGCTACTATAGCAATTATGGGCCCGAGTTGGATATTGTGGCACCGAGTGCGCCGGGGTACACAATGAGCGACTGGCTGACTACAAAGCGAGTCGGGTGGCCTTGGACGACAGACATCAGCGGGGCCGGGGGATGGAATATGGAACCGTTTGACCCGAATGTCGTGGACTATACAGCGTTAGGGGGTACTTCAGGAGCATGCCCCGTTGCCGCCGGTGTCGCGGCCCTGATTCTCTCTGTTGAACCGAATCTGACCAACGCCGAGGTGCGGCACTTCCTTGAGCGCTCTGCGAAGGACCTGGGCGATCCTGGCCGGGATGACTACTACGGCTGGGGCCGCGTCGATGCTCGTGCGGCACTGGACATGGTGTTGACGGCACGTGCCGACCTGCATAGAGATGGAAAGGTGGATTTCAGAGACCTGTTGGTCCTGAATGCGGCCATCGACACCAACGACCTCTCCGCCGATATCGCCCCTGCTGCAAAACGCGACGGCATTGTGGATGAAAAGGACCTTGAGCTTCTGACGCGATACCTGGGGACGGAGTACCCGGAATTGGGCTTGATCACTCACTTCAAGCTGGACGAAACTGGAGGCAGTACTGCTCGCGAGAGTATCAATGGCAGCGACGATTTCGTTATGGGCAGCGCGCTCTGGCAGCCAACTGGGGGGCAAGTGGATGGTGCACTTGAACTGGACGGGGTCGATGACTGTATTATCAGCACATCCGGTCCCAATCCGGCCCAGGGGCCACTCAGCGTGATTGTCTGGATCAAAGGCGGTGCGCCGGGCCAAGTGATCATTTCGCAACCGGCAGGCGCCAATTGGCTGCTGACGGATGCCGGAGGCAAACTAATGACCGAGCTTAAAGGTCCCGGCCGATCTGATGGTCCCTTGCTGTCGCAGACAGTTATCACCGACGGCCAATGGCATCGCATAGCTCTGACGTGGGATGGGTCGCATAAAACGCTCTGCGTTGACGGTGTTGTGGTGGCCCAAGACACACAGAGCAGCTTGGAAGCTTGCGCTGGCGGCCTATACATCGGCGTTGGAAAGGATTACGCCGCCAATACTTTCTTCTCTGGCTTGATCGACGACGTCCGCATCTACGACCGAGCCATCGGGCCGGATTAGCCGCCAAGACACAAAGTCACGAGTTTCATTGTCGATTGGCGATTGCCGGATGTGGCGAGGCCGTCCCGGCCTTGTGTCCCGCTGGCGTCTTGCCAGCGGTAGGGAACAAGGGCAAGATGCCCTCGCCACGGCGCAAATCGTAAATCGAAAATCCTTGGGCCTTGGTGCCTTTGTGGCAAGAATCGAAAATCGTCAATGCCTTCGCTTTACGAGGGCCAGCCAGTCCTGGAGGTTTTTGGCTAAGATTTGCACATCGCGTTTTTGCATGATATGGTCGATGATGGCCGGCGGGATATTCAGCTTTATCATGGCTTTGTGGACCCTTTGCCAGAGCCGGTCCCGCTTGCTCGGCGTCTCGGCCACATACAGCTCGCTCACCAGCTCGCCGAGCTTTTGGAGCATGATCGTATCGAGGTTGCCGTAATAACCCGATATGATGCCTTTCTGGTAATCTGAATATTCTCCCATAAGGGACGTCTTACGGTGCTGCTTGGCCATAGGCGATGTTCTACCCCGGACCCTTGAGACCGTCAAGAGTAAGGACTTGTAATAGAATAACATGTCATTCTTGTTGACGTGGGTTTATCGTGTAATTCCATTGTGGACACACCGTGTGTCTTCGTAGATGGAGTTTTTTCATCTCGGCGTTACTCACCCGGATAC
>Ga0214473_10000852_pt1 | contig 41795 bp, 35 predicted proteins | sample RVTome_7_FD_203509 | JGI IMG/M metagenome (GOLD analysis project Ga0214473, IMG submission 203509) | Soil microbial communities from uranium-contaminated site in the Upper Colorado River Basin, Wyoming, United States - RVT98D197 | ecosystem: Environmental > Terrestrial > Soil > Contaminated >...
CGACCTCCCCCCGGAGAAGAAAGAGGTCTTCGACCTGCTGTTGGAATCGATCGCGGCCCTCATCCGGGAAAACAAGGACCCCATCTTCGCCTCCATGGTCAAAGACACCATGCAGCGCAAGAAGCCGTCGTTCAACGAATCCGCCTATGGCTACCGCAGCTTCAGCAACCTGCTGGTGGACGCCGAGAAGCGCAGCTACATCAAGCTGCACCGGGACAAGAAGGCCGGCTGGACGTACGTGGTGGAAGGTTTCGTAGAGTAGGGGCTAGCTGGGGGCTGTTGCTCCAGCTGCGTATTCACGATTCTTCCGCCACAGCCCCCAGCTAGCCCCAGTCTTAGTTATTGGCTGCGGTCGCGCGACGTGACGCCGCGGCCCCCAAGGGCTGGCGGTCAGGAGGACGAGCCCTTGCGCGCTGCGACATGCGAGCCCGCGCATTGCTCCCACCCGGGCACCGGCTCGCCGACAGCGGCCAGGAAGTAGTAGGCCGAGGAATCGCCAATGAACCTGAAGTTCCGCTTGAGATCGGCCACCGTTTCGTCGAAGTCCCGGTGCGAACTCAGATAACCTGCGAATCCGCCGGAGGCTTTGTCCAGCTCCAGTAATCTCCCGGCATTGTCGATGATGCCCTCGATCTTGCGGCGATTCCTGATCACCCGGCGATCTTCTGCGAGCCGGTCGACATCAGCCGGACTCATCGCCGCGACCGTCTCGACATCGAACCCTGCGAAGGCCTCTCGGATGCCATCCCACTTCGCGTCGACCACCTTCCAGTTGATACCTGCCGTGAAAATCGCGAAGCTCATCGCCTCTAGATAACCCGCCAGTGAGGTCGGCTTGGTGCCGTGCCACTCGCGCATGTTGCGCCCCTTTCGTCGCGTGCGCCCGCATCTGGGTCGGATCCACTCGATCAGCTTGAGCCCGGCGAAGCCAGGCCTCTCCTGCCCCATGTACCCAGCGGTAGGGTTCTTCAGGCCGAGAGCAAGTGGGTCGATCTTGCGCCCGTTGCCAGCGCTGGCCGCCGACCGCAGCCCACTGGCGGCGGACCCCCGTTCAGGGCGCCCCTCCCCGATCCTCGCAGACAGCGAGTCGGTGACTGCCCAGAGTCAGATCATCTTGGAGTGAAGCCCCTCAGCCGAAGCAACTGTTCGAGGTCGGGAGCCTCGACGAGGAACTGACTGCCCCGGTAGACGAGTTCAAACCGGCCGTCGGGCCATTGGTTCGCGGCGCTCACCTGTCCGTCACGCGAGGTAAAAAGGACGACGACTTCCGCCGTGGGGCCGAAGTTTCTCCGGTTTTCCTCGGCGAAAGTGCCCGAGGCGAGGGCTTGAACAAAGACTTGAACCTCGGCGTTGTCAACGACCACCCGTGTCGGCCCCGGCGCCCTGATCTCGACGGTTGCGATCTCTGCCCGGGATAGCTCTTGCCCCATTTCGTGCCAAAGGCCAGACCCCGATTGCGCGCACCAAAAAGCAGCGACACCCACTGCCACAAGGACAATGGTGCATGTCGAGAACCATGCGATGCGGCTCTGTCTGATCCGCATTCGGCGGCCTCCTATCATCAGCAGCGGCTCATGGTCTCTTGAAGGAAGACTCGTGAAACGCGGCCAACAGACAATCGACGGGTGAGCGGGGGTGGTTTCGGAAGAGTCACGCAGGCCTTTGCGCGCAGCTGGAGAAACCTCCCCAGCTCACAGTCTCTCACGAGCGCCCGATCACGAGCTTCAGAGGATCGACCTCTTCGCGTAGGATCCGGAGTTCGTCCGCACGCGGAGGCTCGGTGCGGCCGATCTCCGTGGGGATGATCAGCTCGAAGCCGGTCTCGGCTATCACCCTCTCCAACTCCACGCCGGGGTGCAGCGATTCGACCATCATTGCCTTGGTCTTCTCGTCGAAGCCCATGACAGCGAGGTCCGTGAAGATCTTGTAGGGGCCGCCCTCAGGGAGCCCCGCCGCCTCCCGAGCGCCGGCACCGGTGAGAAAGCCCGGCGAGGTGACGAACTCGCATTTCTCGACGAAGCGCGTCTTGCTGTGCACCGTCATGATCATGGTCCGCCAGCAGAACGAGGCGAAATCGTTGGCGCCGCCGCTGCCCGGGAAGCGCACCTTGGGCTTGTAGTAGTCGCCGATGACGGTCGAGTTGATGTTGCCGTACTTGTCGATCTGGGCACCACCGAGGAAGGCGTAATCCACCTGGCCCCGGCAGCAGGTGGTCATCATCTCGTTCATGCCCGCGGCCATGACCGCGTGGAAGAAGGTGCGCGAGTCGCCCACCGAGATCGGCATCTGGGGTAGCAGGGGCGCCACCCCGCCGGCCTCGAAGAGAATGATCAGATTGGGCGATTGGGTCTTCTGCGCCAGCATGGCGGCGGCACAGGGAGCGCCGGTGCCTACGGCGAGTGTCTTGCCGTCCTCCAGGTAGCGTGAGGCCAGACAGATCATCAGTTCCATTGCGTTGAATCCAGGTACCATGTGGGTAGCTCCTTCGCCGTTGGCGTGCGTCACTGCGCGTCCAGATGCTCCAGCTTCTGCAGCTCCTTCAGCCTCTTCAGTCCGCCACAGCGCTCAAGGTAGTCCTCGAAGCAGGAAACGTCGTAGATGTAGTAGTCGAGGAACTTTGCGAACTCCTCCGGATCCTTCTCCGCCGTCATCCACTCCGCGAGGTGCTGCTCGTCCGAATAATAGAGATAGGGCATGTTGCCGGGGTAGCTGCCGTATGGCACCTCGACCACGGCGTCGACCAGGTAGAACGGGATGGAGGTAGCGGTCGGGTTTTCGCGGATGGTGAAGTTGCTGATCAGGATCTCCGCGGTGATGACCAGGTGCTTAGCGGCACGCGCCAGCTCCATGTCGGCGAAGGAGACGCCAGGGATGACGGCGTTACCATACATGTCGGCCTGGTGCACGTGGATCACGGCCACGTCAGGCCAGAGGGCGGGAACGGCCGCGAACTTCTTGCCCGTGAAGGGACACTCAACGACCTTGGCGCCGGACATCTTGAAGGTGTCGGTCCCCAACATGCTGCGCACGATGCCGAAGGAAACCCCTTCGGCGGCGGCCCTAAGACGGGCGGCCAAAGCGTAGTTGGTCCACTCGGTGATCTGAACCTCGCCTGACTCCATGTAGCGTCGGGCGTTCGGGGACAGCCCGCGGGCCTCTAACCCCACAATGTAGGCGGAATCCACCCGGTTGAAGCATTTGCCCGCGCAAAGCACCTGGAAATCATGGGTCGAGGTGTGACCGAGGAAACCCAGGTTCTTGCGCCGCGACCTGACTATCTGGTGGATGATGGCGTTGGGAATGCGATTGGCCCCGAAGCCGCCGATCCCGAGGTAGCAACCGTCCGGGATGAACCTCTCGACCACTTCCTTCTCGGTCATGCGCTTGTCGACCATGGCCCGTGGTTTCTTGCGGAAGAACTCGCGGGCCTTGTCAGGGTCGGGATCCATGAAGACCGGGTTGACCCCTTGATCCAGCACTTCCATATCGTCTCCTCTAGCTTCGAAGGGGGTTGCGGGGAATCGGCGTGGGCATCGGTGCCTCGTCCGGGAGGCCTTCGAAGCCGTGGAAGGCAGGGTTGGCGAATGCCAGGCGCCGGGCCATGACTCTCAGGGCCTCTTCGTTGGCGTCGATCAGCACGGAGCTTCGTCCATTCCTGTGCGCAGCTTCACCAGTGGCGCCGCTGCCCGCAAAGAAATCCAGGACCATATCGCCCGGGTTGCTGTGCACGCGGACAATGCGGTTCATGATGCCCAGCGGTTTCTGGGTCGGATAGCCCGTCTTTTCCTTGCCGGTCGGACTGACAATGGTGTGCCACCACACGTCGGTGGGCGTCTTGCCGCGAGCAGCCTTCTTACTTGTCACAAGACCGGGCGCCATATAGGGGATCCTGTCGATATCCTCGTACCGAAATGTGAAGTTGGCTGGGTCTTTGACGTACCAGAGTATGTTGTCGTGTTTTGCCGACCAACGGGTCTTGCTTCTCGCCCCGTAGTCGTAGGCCCAGATGATCTCATTTAGGAAACATCGTCTACCGAATATGCCGTCCAGCAGGATCTTGCAGTAATGGACTTCGCGATAGTCGACGTGCAGGAAGAAGCTCCCCCCGGGAGTGAGCAGTCGATGTGCCTCCCGGAGGCGCGGCTCGATGAAGCTGAGAAAATCGTTGAAACAATCCTCAAAGGAGCGGGCTCCGATCTTGACCGTCCTGTACCTGAACCCCTTGAATCCGGTCCGATCACCGTTTTCATCGCGAACGGTCTGGCTCTGCATCCGTGCTTGGGTCTTGCCGGTGTTGAAAGGGGGGTCTATGTAGATGAGCTCGAACGACCTATCGCCGAACCCTTTCAGCACCTCAAGATTGTCGCCAAAGTAAATGTCCATGTGGGGACCTGTCACCTACATATCTCCTCTGGACGCTACACGGATCTCGACACCGGCGCCAATTGTACAGGCATCCCATCGAATTCTACGGGGGAATGCCGCCCACTTATCGCCGGCGGCAGCGAGCCTGGGGGCGGTTTTTCCGGCACCGCGGTGCGACCCCTTTTCCTGGAACTTGACGGCAGTTCAAGCGCGCAGGAGAATGGGTGTGGCCGCGCATCGAGGCCGCGCGGCAGAACACGTACGTTGATTTGGCTAGTCCGAGGTTCTGTTGTCGCGCCGCCACGGGGGTGAGGCTTGTTCAGCAGAGAGAACAGCGCGGGCACAAACTTCATGTTGACTGCCGCCGCCTGGCTCGTTGTCGGCGGCCTCATGGGAATCGTTCTTGCCACCGAGTTCGTGTTCCCCGATGCCATCCACGGTTTCGGTCCCCTGGTATTCGTCAGTCCCATCATCGCAGCCGCCGCCATGGCCGCGAGCAGTCTGCTGGTGGTGGGGAATTCGCTCCGTTTGCGCCGGCTCGACTCGCGCCGGTCTTCGCGGGACCTGGCGTTGGACCCCAGCTCGATGGTGACGGGCCGGTAGCGCGGTCGCTAGACGCCCCGCCGTATTGCTTCGGCAAGTTCAGAGGGCAGACCGACCGCCACGATCGCCCGAGCGACGGCCTCGACGTCATAGGCGACCCGGACCGTTTCGACCTCAATCCGACCGCCGGGTTCGGTCCGCAGCAACGCGTACATGGCGCGCGGGTCACCGTCCTTCGGGCGGCCTACCGATCCGACGTTGACGAACAGCACCCCCCCGTACGTGCGAGACCAGGGGTCGTGCGTATGACCGAAGACCAGGACGTCGTCCTTCTCGGCTTCCGCCAAGCGCAGAAAGGTCTTCTCGTCACGGTTGCGGAGGAGGTACTCGTTGATCTTGCGGGGACTTCCGTGGACAAGGTGCAGACTCGAGCGACCTAGTGTGACGCGCCGTTCGAGGGGCAGACCCCGCAGGAAGGCCTTACAGTCGGCCGTCACCCCGCGCACGGTGAAAGCGTACGAGGCCTCCCCCAACCTCTTGGCCTCTGCGTCCGCGTAAAAGCAACCGCAGTCCCCTCGTTCCCAGCCCACGCCGTCGTCATAGTTCCCCATTATCGTGGGGATGCCCGCACTGCGGATCATGTCTATCACACCGTTAGGATCGGGCCCGTAGCCCACAAGGTCACCTAGACAATACGTGGTGGCGATCCCTCGGTCCCGGATCTCGTCCAGCACCGCGTGCAGCGCTATGCTGTTCCCGTGGATATCGGAGATCAGTGCGATTTCGGGCATGAGTTCCTCCTAACCAACAGACACCGGTGACGCTCATCGTCGTTGGGGAAGAATCGCACCCGCGCAGCTAGAGCAACGGTGATGAGAGTCACCGCCGCACCTGCGCAGCTGGAGCAACGGTGATGAGAGTCACCGCCGCGTCGCCCGGATACTCGCCGACAGCACGTAATCCTCTAACCGGCTCCCGGGTTCCCACTCGCGGATGAACTCCCGGCTCTCTTCCATCGGCCGGATGTCTATATCCGCAAAGCCCGCCGCCGCCAGCATGGCCGCAAGCTCGCCCACCGTGACCGCGCCCGAGATGCAGGCCGACAAGAGACGCATGTCGCCCAACCACTCCTCCGGCAGAGCCGCCGTGGCCACGACGTCGCTCACCGCGATTCGGCCGGCTGGCCGCAGCACCCGGAAGGCCTCCCGGAAGACGGCCGGCTTGTCCGGCGATAGGTTTATGACACAGTTCGAGATGATCACGTCCACCGACGCGTCGGCGACCGGAAGGTGCTCGATCTCGCCGAGGCGAAAATCGACGTTTTCGTAGCCGGCCGTGCGCGCATTCTCACGGGCTTTAGCCACCATCTCGGGGGTCATGTCCACTCCAATGACAGCGCCGCCCGGCCCCACCGCGCGGGCGGCCAGAAAGCAGTCGAAGCCGGCGCCGGCCCCCAGATCGAGAACCACCTCGCCCGGGGTCAGCGAGGCGATCGCCTGGGGATTGCCGCAGCCGAGCCCCAGATCGGCCCCCTCGGGCACCGCCGCCAACTCCTCTTCGCTGTAGCCGAGTTTGCTCGAGACCGAGACCTCGTCGACAACTGCACCCGGCACCTGGCCACAGCACGAGTCCGGCCCGCAGCACGACGACGAACGTCCCGCGTCCTTGATGCCGTCTGAATCCGCTTCCGCAATGCGCGCGTAGCGCGAACGCACCGCCTCCCGCACCATGTTCTCGTCTTTATGTTTCATCACTCCTCCTTTAATGGCGACCGACCAGCGGTCCGCGAGTTCGTGTCGTTACCCCCCGCGAGTCATACCCCCAATCCCGTGCACACCTCTTCGAGCGCGCCGCGTAGCTCGACGAAACCTCCCTCGCCCCCAAAGACCGGGGCGCAGTCGGTCACCGCGGCCTCGCCGCCCCAGATCTTGACCGCGAAGGCGAGGCAGGTCGGCGCTTGGCAGATCCCGCAGTTGGTCCTTGGCAACCGCCTGAAGATCTCGAGCGCGGGTGGACGCTCCCGCGTCTCGAACGACGGCTCGATCTCCGCCCGCCGCGCCCACGCGTCCTCCACTCGACGGCGAAACAACTCGAGGGTGCGCCACGCGTCCACGATGTCATCCGCCTTGGCGACGGCGATGCGCCGCGGGTGCACGGCTACCAGGCGGTAGCCGTCCATGAAGCTAAGTACGGGCGCTTGCGCACTGAACGAGGCGCGCTCCATCTCGGCATTCAGGTACGGCAGTGCCGGACCGACGTCGCCACTGAGCTGAGCGATGATCCTGATCTTCGCCCGATCGGCCACGCAGGGCGCGAGCACCGCGACCGCGGCCCGCCCGAAGACCCCTTCGTCAAACGTCTCGGGCTCCGACCGAGGCACGTCGATCAGTGCCTCGCTGTACTCCACCCACCCGGCGCAGAAGAAGTCCCCGCCTGGTCGGCTCAGCGTCGACCTGGACTCCCCGTCGACGATGAGCGCGGGCGCCCCTACCAGGGCGAACCCGGGGTCGGGTGACACGACCTCATAGGGCAGTTCCAGCGAGTCCAGCAGCAGTCTCCCCCGCTCGTACTCCTCTCTGGTCATGAAAGTCGTGACGAGTCGACTCAACGGCCAGACCCCTCGGACCCGCCGGACTCCCCTCTGCGCTGCCGGGTGACGACGCGCTGGTCAACAATGCTGGGGCAGCCGAGATCACCGGCGGCAGTTGCGTCCGCTCCTGCGTCCACGCCTACTCCGCCCACGCCGGTCTCGCCGGGCAGCCCGACCGTCGCCGGCCAGTATCGCCGCTGGAAGAAGAAGGCCACATTCACCAGCCCAATCATGACCGGCACCTCCACCAGAGGCCCAATGACCGCGGCAAAGGCCTGAGCCGAACTTAGCCCGAAAACAGCAACCGCCACCGCGATCGCCAGCTCGAAGTTGTTGGAGGCCGCCGTGAATGCAAGGGTAGTGCTCTTGCGGTAGTCCGCGCCCACCCTCTTGCCCATGTAGAAGCTCACCAAGAACATGATGACGAAATAGATGAGCAGGGGAATGGCCACCCGGACCACATCCAATGGCAGTTGCACGATTATCTTCCCTTTGAGCGAGAACATGACCAGGATCGTGAACAAGAGGGCGATCAGGGTGATGGGGCTGATACGGGGGATGAACTTCTCGTGATACCAGTCCTTGTTCTTCACCCGCACCAGCGTGAAGCGAGTGAGGATGCCGGCGACGAAGGGGATGCCCAGGTAGATGCCCACGCTCTTGGCGATCTCTCCTATGCTCACGTCAACTGCGGCTCCCTGCACCCCGAAGACCCGGGGGAGCACGGTGATGAACACGTAGGCATACACGGAGTAGAACAGCACTTGAAACACCGAGTTGAAGGCCACCAATCCCGCTGCGTACTCGCTGTCGCCCTTGGCCAGCTCGTTCCAGACGATGACCATCGCGATGCAACGAGCCAGACCGATCATGATGACACCCTGCATGAGAGCAGGTTTGTCGGACAAAAGCAGGATGGCCAGGAAGAACATAAGGATGGGACCGATGATCCAGTTCTGCACGAGGGATAACCCCAGGATCCGCCAGTTGCGGAAGACGTCGCCCAGCTCCTCATAGTGGACCTTGGCCAGCGGCGGGTACATCATGACGATGAGACCGATAGCGATGGGGATCGAGGTGGTGCCGATAGACGCGCTCTCTATGGCTTTGCCTATCTGCGGCCAGAAGTACCCCGCCGCCACCCCGACGCCCATGGCCAGGAAGATCCACAGGGTCAAGAATCGATCGAGAAATGAAAGACGTTTCACGCCTTCTCCCTCCCTCCCACCGATAGTGCAACTCTCACGCCGCGCGATTCGATTTGGCCCTTTTCATCCCTCCACGGTTCCAGCACTGTGCGCACAGCGTGACGCGCAATCTCCAGCAGATGCGTGGTCTCCTGACCTCGGCGGGACCGGAGCAAGGGATCCGTCACCTTGAGAGGCGTCAGACTCTGGTTGACTATCCAGGCGAATGGTTTGATGTCGGCGCGGGCGAGGTCACGCTCCAGCTGCATCGCCTCGTGGACCGGTGTGGCCTCAGGGAGCGTGACGAGCAGGACTTGAGTGAAAGTCGGGTCCCGCAGGCGGGGCAGGAGGCGTTGCACCGCCTGGGAGCTGCCGCTGGGCTTGCGAAGTACCTCGCGATGGTAGGCTTCGGCCGCATCGAGCAAGAGCAGCGTGTGGCCGGTTGGTGCCGTGTCAATGACGACGAACTGCTCCTCGCCCTCTGCCACCGTGTTGGCGAAGGCGCGGAAGACCGCGATCTCCTCGGTGCATGGTGAGCGCAGGTCCTCCTCCAGCAGCGCCCGGCCCTGGGCGTCGAGTCCTTGGCCCGCCGTGGCCAGGACCTCCTCAGTGTACCGACGTATCTCCAGAGCGGGGTCGATGCGCGTCACCCGCAGGTTGGGAAGTTGCTCACGGATCGCCTGGCAGACATGGGCGGCTGGGTCTGTGGTCGTCAGCGTCACCTGGTAGCCCGAGCGCGCGAGTTGGGTGGCGATACGCGCTGCTACGGTAGTCTTGCCGACACCGCCCTTGCCCATCGTCATCACCACGCCCCGCCCGCGGGCAGCGATCTCGTCGACGAGCACTTCCAGACTGTCACTGTAAGAAACGCTCGCGCCCGCCGGCTCAGCCATCACCTGATCGGAGTCCTTCACGCCCATCTTACGAAGAGCCTCTATGCCCAGAAGCCCAAACGGCAGCAGGGGGATGTCGACGCGGGGCAGCATCCGAAGACCCTCGGGCATGCCCGCGAGCGACGCGCGCCCGCGGGATTCCATGGCGACAGCGACACCGTCGTTCGTGTCACCGGCTTGGAAAAGGCCGTTGATAATCAGCTGCACATTCCGGACGCCGAGCTGGGACAGCTCGCTCCGCGTGCGCTCCGCTTCAACCAGTGAAGGGTCATCCGGCCGGGCCACCAGTATGAGTGTCGTCTGCGCCCCGTCGCGCAACGCCGCATTCGCTCCGGCGTAAAGCTCCTGCTGCGCCTGCAGCCCGGAGAGCGGGCCGAGGCAGGACGTGCCGCCGACGTTGGTCTCGATGAAGCTAGACCACGCGGCCGGCAACTCGAGCAAACGGAGCGTGTGCCCGGTGGGCGCCGTGTCGAAGATCACGTGGTCGAACCCGCGGGTGACTCCGGGATCACCGAGCAACTCGGAGAACTCATCGAAAGCTGCCACCTCCATCGTACAGGCGCCGGATAACTGTTCCTCGATGCTGGCGACCGCCGCATCTGGAAGCACCCCGCGGTAGGGAGCGACGATCCCCTCCCGATAGGCGTGCGCCGCCTCCTCGGGGTCGATGTTCAGCGCGAAAAGGCCGGGCGCGCCCGGTACGGGCTTGGACTCGGACGTGAGTTCCACGCCGAGGACCTCGTCGAGGTTCGATGCCGGGTCGGTGCTGACGAGCAGCACCTGCTTGCCGGCCTCGGCGAGGCCGATCGCGGTGGCGCAGGCCGCCGAGGTTTTGCCCACACCTCCTTTACCTGTGAAGAAGAGGATGCGGGTCGGATTCCGGACGAGCATGGTCATTGACTTGCCGTTCCGCAGCCTCCGGGTTCCACGCTCTCATTGGTGACAGCGCTCACCCCGGCTTTCGGCGTTTCCTTGACCAGATACTTCTCAGCCAGCCGAATAACGGATCTCGCCGGCGTGTCCTTGACACTCTGGGCCATCCGCACCGCGGACATCATGTCCTCGCTCGAAACGCCCAGTTTCCGAGCCTTGTCGTAGTGGAACCTCAAACAGGGCTCACAGTTCGAGGCAATGGCCGCGCCGATAGCGACCAGTTCAGCGACCGCATCGGTAAACATGCTCCGGGCGGGCGCACCCAGGCCGGCCCAGGCGGCAAGCTCGTCGCGCGGCGGGTACATGCCACTGCTCTTGACCTCGCCGTCCAGCTTCACGAGCGGCAAACCCGCCTCGCCTTTCATCTCGAGGACCGCCTTCACCGCGGCGTCCCCGGCGAATGCGCCGGGTTGCTGCGACAGATTGAAGCGCTCGACAGAAACCCCCTGGCCCTTCAGCCAGTCAAGGTCGGCCGCGAAACGCACCAGCTGGGGGTCGACGGAGGGTCCGCAGATACCGGTTGAACAACACATTGGGGGATCGAACACTTGAAAATGAACCATAGTTGCGACTCCTTCTCTCTTGCCTCCACGCCGGGAGCACCGGGAAAGACCACTACAGCGTCGACACCAGCTGCTTCAAGCGAAGCACCGCTTCGGTCTTGGTGCAGTAGCATATTTGGGGGAGGTCCACCTCGCCCTGGATCAGGCCCGCTTCCTTGAGCACTTTCAAGTGCTGTGAGATCGTCGACTGGGCCAGCGGGATCTCCTGGAAAAGTACGCTGCACCTGCAGCCAGGCTCTTGGGCAAGCAGGCGCAGTATGCGGATTCGAGCCGGATGGCTAATAGCTTTGGCCAGCCGGGCCAGTTCCTCGTCTGCCTCTTCGCCCGAAAGCGGTGGCTCGTCCGACGTGGTGCCACGAGGCTCAGGGCGTTTTTCGTCACTGATGCTTGTTGGGCCATCGCTCATGTGAGTGCTCCAGTGGTTAGATCGTTTATCTACGATATACGATGAAGCCACAACATACAACCTACATGGCCTAACGATGGGCGCAGGCGCAAGGGAGCCACAGAAGGAACATCATAGGCAGAACCCGTCGCCGAGGAGCCAAAAGTCGGGTGGATTGTCGCGCCGAGAGATGCTGCAAATCGGTGCGCCAGTCGGCCTCGGCACGCCGCCCGACGCGGGCGCAGGGCTAGATTCGCGCGAGCAGTCGCCCGCTACTCCAACAGGCGCCACCACCGTCCGCGAACTGCCTGATCCTCCGCGACTCGCCTCTGAAGAGGCTGGAAATGCGCTGCGTTTCTTCTACGCGGACGCCATCATCCGATCGTCGATAGCTTTCTGGCGATACGAGAAGTTCCCCGGTCTCCGCCAGTCCTAGTCGATCGGCACCGTGTCGTGGAACTTCTGAAGCGCAGCTCGGTACTCGTCCCGGGCCGTGCGACCCTGATCGAAGTACTTCGTCGCGGCACTCACAGAGTTTGTGTCCCACATGGCCTCGATCCCTTGTACGGTCGCATAGATGCGGTTGCCCATGGCATTCGCCGCTTCAACGAGCCATCCGTTCGACTCCTCGAACTCGGCCGGCACCCGGACCTCGCCCAGGCTGGTGAAGGTGGCGTCGAGTTCCCCCGTCATGGACTGCAGCTCGTTCCACACCGATCGCGGGACTTTGGGAGCAGTGTTGTTGATCTGGGTCGCCAGTTCAGGGATGCGCGCGTCATCGTCGATCAGCAGTAGCACGAGATTGTCGGTGGCCGTCAGATAATCCTCCACAGACGTGACGGTGGTGACCGCAGTACTGGAGCCGGCGACGGAACTGGTCGTCGAGCTGGGGAGGGTCTGGGTGGTGGTACTGCCGGTCGCGGTGGTCGTGGTCTGGCCCGTGGTGGTCGTGGTCTTAGCCACAGTAGTGCTTGCCGACCCCACCAGGGTGGTGGTGGTGTTGGCGTTGTCGTCGCCACGGAGTAAGAGATAAGTGCCTATCCCTGCTCCCGCCAGTACCACGATAACCGCCGCCACGATGCCAATGATGAGGCCGGTGCGGCTTCGCCGCCCCGGCGGCCCTTGCGAGGACTGCCAGACCGGACCGTATCCGGGCGTTGACGGAGGCGGAGGCGGTGCGACCGCAAACCCCGGGGTCGGAGGTGGGGGCGGCACCGGCGGCGGCACCGATGGCAGTTCAGCCGCGGCCCCCGATGCGCCCGCCGGCTCCATCGCCGGGCTTGCGGGCGGCTTGACCGCGGTGGCGGCCAGGTCAGACGATTCGTCCGCGACCGAGTCCGGCGTCTCCTCGATCGGGGTGCCACAGTCCTTGCAGAAAGCCTTGCCCTCATCGACGGGCTGACCACACTTAGAGCAGAACATCAGTTCCCTCCTGGGGCACGACTCGATAGGCGCGGGCGGAACGCAGACGCCAGTAAGCTTAGAGCAGACCACGGACATAGTCCATACCCGCGCGCGCAATGCTAAGATGGCCGGAAACGCGGCCCGACAGCGCCGCCGGGCCTACGCCAGTTGCGGAGAGGACATGCCAGAAGAGGAACGCGACACCGCTGCCGAGAACCCGCTCCACAAGAGGCTGGGAATGCGCCCTGGGGCCACCGGCGTCATCATCGCCCCGCCCGAGGACCCCGCCGACCCCTTGTCGCCCTTGCCGGAGGGGTACACCGTGCTGGCCGAGCCAGACGAACTGGCCTCTCTAGACGGGCAACTCGACCACATACACTATTTCGCATACAATCGGGCTGAGTTAGCGCGGGTATTCACCCTGCTGCGCGACGGGCTGACTCCTAACGGTAGCCTTTGGATCTCGTGGCTCAAGCAGTCGTCGGCCCGTCGCGGCGGAGGGTTACCGGGAGACCTAAACGAGAACACCATCCGCCGCATCGCTCTTACGAGCGGGATGGTCGACGTCAAGATAGCCGCTCTCGACCACGACTGGTCGGCCCTCAAGCTGATGCGACGCAAACACTAGCCGGCAGGCCGTCTGAGACCGCGCGGCAGCGGCCCCGCGCTCTCTACGTTGCCGACTTCTGTGGCCCAGCCGGCGTCGCCTCCCTGCGAAGCGCTGCCGCGCTACTCCCAGGCCTTGGCAAAACCGGGCGTACGGGACACCAGACCCAGGTTCTCGCGCACAAGCCCTCCGAGTGAGCGCTCGGTGCCCGCACGGATGGAGACGTAGCACTGGTCGCAGCGGTCCCTGGTGGTCTTGAATCCTTCCACTGCCTCTCTGCGCGATCCGTACTGCATATCCGGGAACATCGAGCACGCGTTGATGAGGCCGTCCGGACGCACCACCAAGAAGCGCCGTCCCGCCTGGCACCCATCCGTGCCCCCCTCGGCGAAGAACCGGTAGGTCTGGTCGAGTACGTAATCGGAGTTGCGGAGGCTCGCCGACCGGCGCCTATGCTCTTTGAGGTAGTCCATGTGCCGGCGCAGCAGCGCGAGGTCGTCCGGCGAATTGATACAGAGGCTCATATCCCCGGTACGCATGCAACTGTAGGCGCTGAAGGAGATCTGCGTCCCCCATTCCTCCGCTTTGGCCACCAAGCTGGGGATCTCGGCGAAATTGGCACGGGTAAGCGCCGAGTTAAGCACGATATTCTCCCGGCCGTACGTGCGTACCAGGTGCGGGACGAGGCGGCTCATCTTGGCAAAGAGGCCGGGGATGCGGCGAAAGTCGTCGTGCCGATCGTCGGGAAAGTCAAGCGAGATCGAAAAGAGAGAGGCTCCTGCCTTGTTCAGGGACAGATACCGATCCTCGGTCATGAGCCAGAAGTTGCTCACGCATGCCACCATGGGCAGCCCACTGGGGCGCTTGAGCGCGCGGATGATGTCCTCGAGGTCGTCGCGCATAAGTGGCTCGCCGCCGGAAATCTGGCAGAGCCCCGGTTTGAGCTTCGCCGAGTACCGCCGATAGTCCGCGGGGCTCATCAGGCCGGTCTCCAGCTTGACGCCGCCCTTGTCGCAGTGGACGCAGTCGGCCACACAGGAGTGCGTCACCTCGAACGACACACACACCGGCCAGCCTTTGGCCCGGTTCCACAGGGATCGAGCGCCGATCTTGACCGTCTCGCTGTACTTCATTCTGAGCGCGCTTCCGATCTGTCGAGGCCCGGCGGGCCGATGCTGTCCCCCGAGAGGGTACCTCACGAATCACGTCTGCGCACCCCCGAAGCTATCGGCGGCCCGTTGCCCACGGCGAACCGGTCTATCAGGGCGCCGCTGCCAGCGACTCGGCCGCGGCGACCAACTCGGTCCGAGTCAGGTCGCCGGAGATGGTCGCAACCAGGGCTTCGTTCATCACCCACAGGTGCGGCACCGCCCGCGGGTCGATCAGTAGCTCGGCCCGGCTGCCCGCAAAGGCCCCGACCGTCAGCGCCACTGTCTCCGGCTCATCGATGAAGCCCTCGCCGCTTGCGAGCGGGTCGGACCACAGTGACCGGTCGGGGCCCACCAACCGCGTGGAGACGACCAGCCTGTCGAATCCCCGCCGGTAAACGGCCGAGACCACACCGCGCGACTGCGGGTTCATCCCTTCCTTGCCGGTGGACTGGCCGGACTCAGCCACAGCCACGGCGGTCAGCACGAAGCCGGGTGGAATCCGGGCCGGCAGCAGCGGATCATAGCCCACCACCGCGGCGGCCTGAGTGGCGAGGTGAGCAAGGTCGATCCGGCGGAAACCGGAGTCATACTGCATCACCTCGGCTCCGGCCGGGAACCGCAAGACAAAAGAGTCTGCGGACAGCACCGGGTCGATCTCGAGTCCTTCCAGCCGCAGCTCCTGCACGAAGCTCCCGTCCCTCGTCTCGACGATGCGCACAGGAAAGCCGGTGGCCTTGTCCACCGTCACCACCATGTAGTCCCCTGATACGTCGGAGAGCCGGTTCGCCTGCACGTCGGTGCTCAGAGTCCAGACGGCGCGGTCTTCATAGCTCCCCTCCTCCACCTGGGCATCCGGCGAGTCCAGCAGCGCTCTCACCACGGCCCCGAGGCGCCTCTCGAGCACCCAGTCGGCGGGACCGGGATCCGGAGGACCCACCGCCAGGCCGGTCATTTCCGAGGCGACCGACTGTTCTCCATTTTCCCCGCCGCTGATCGCCAGTTGCGTTCCGGTGCGATGATCGAAGCTGAGATCTTCCCGGCGCGTGACCCCGGTGAGACGGAAATCTCCCTCAGCAGTACAAAGGAATGTCCAGCGCATCTCGTCCCGCTTGTCACCGGACGTCGCTTCGGTTGTGTCGGAGGACGCGCCGGAAGTCGTGTCCGCGTATATCACCACCATCGTGCCCCGCAAAGCCTTGGCATCGGCCACAGCCGCGACTACCTTTTTCATCACCGCGGCCGCGCTGGCTATTTGCGGGCGGAAGAAATCGATTCCGAGCGGCCCCGCGAAAGCCCATAGCAGGGCGAGAATCACCACGGCAACCAGCACAGGGATCCAGAGCAAGCGCAGCCGACCACGGCAGCTCCGCGCGGACTCTCGGTGCCCTCCGCGCCCCGCGGACGCGGAGGGCACCGAAGGCGCAGGCGTCTGCGAGGCGAAAATGTCCTGGAGTCTTTCTTCCAGAGTGGCAAAGAAGTCGGGGGCATGCTCCGGCACCTCCAGCCGGCGCAGTTGCTCGCCCAAGTCGACATCCCTATCAGACCGTTTCATGAGTCCTCCCTCCCCTGAGAGTTGCCCGCAACGTCGAGCGGGCGTAGTGGAGCCGAGACGCGACAGTGCCGGGACGGACACCCAGCACTTGCGCGGCCTCCGCGTGGGCGAGTCCCATGGCGTCGACCAGCAGGACCGTCGCTCGTTGGTCGGCAGGGAGCAGGGCCAGCGCAGACGCAAGCTCGCTCCTGCGCACCACAGACTCCCCCGGATCATCCACCGCGCAGGCGGCGCTCCACGCGGTTACCTGTGTGGCCCGGCAAGCGGCAGGCCGGTCCGCACCCCCATCGGCGGTCTCAACCAATGCCTCCAGCGACACTTCCCGCCGCCTCTGGTCGCTGCGCAGGCGGTCCATGCAGGCGTTGTATACGATCCGGTAGAGCCAGCTACGCGCCGCTGAGTCGCCCCGGAAACCGGACAAAGCTCGGAAAGCTCTCAGATAAGCGTCCTGCATGACGTCGTCCATGACTTCTCCGTCCCCCAGCAGGCGGTACGCGAGCGTGCGGAGCCCGCGGTCATGTTCCTTTACAACCCAGACGAACGCCGCAATATCGCCGCTTGCTCCGTTTGAGCGCACTTCCCGCCTTCCATCCGCCGTTTCAGCCTGCCTCGTCGCCGGCCCTGGCCAGCGCTCACTACACCACCCTAATCACTTAGACGCCGAGAATTCCCCAATCTTTCGGCCGGCCGCTCCGTACCCGACAGCGCGCCGCCGCGTCTGGCCGGCGCCCGGCGCCCAGCGACGCCTCTTTCTCGATGATACGATGCTCGTGCGCTCAACGAGTACCAGATGGCACCGCGGTCCGATAGTGAGACGCGGAGGACCTACGAGGTTACAATCTCAAGCGTGCTCGATTCCATAGTCGACTTCCTCAAGGCCCTCGGCATCGCGGCGCCCGGCCGGCTGGGTTGGATTACCGTCATCCTCACGTTCATCATCGCGGCTCTGGCCGCCTGGCGTTTCATGCCCCACCTCCGTCTGTTTTCGCTGGAGGTGGGTTGGGCCGACGAGCCCAACGCGCGCCGCCTCAACAAGGAGCCGCTCCCCAACGCCGGTGGCCTGGCCATTTTTGCCTCGGTGATCGTCGCCCTGGTCATCGCCACCCTCCTCCGCCCCATCGTCATCGAGGATGTGCAGGTACAGGTTCTCGCCATCTTGTTGGGCGGGTCGTTCTTGATCATGGCCGGTTTCATCGACGACCAGTTCGGATTGCCCCCGGTATTTCGCATCTTGGTGCAGTTGGTCGCCGGGCTGTTGTTGGTGAGTACGGGTATCCGTATCGAGGTGGCCTTTGGAGGCGGGTTCGCCAGCACAATCTCGGTGCTGCTCACCCTGGTGTGGATCGTGGGCATCACTAATGCCGTCAACCTCCTGGACGGCGTCGACGGCTTGGCGGGAGGAGTCAGTTTCATCACCGCCATGAGCCTCCTTGCCGTATCGGCCCAGTTCGAGGCCAAGGCCGCCGCTACCCTGCTCCTCGCTGCCGTGGCCGGAGCCGCTCTCGGCTTCCTCCGGCATAATTTCCCGCCGTCTCGCATCATCATGGGCGACAGCGGCGCATATTTCTTCGGCTACGTGCTCGCCGCCTCCAGTATCCTGGGCGCCCTGAAGATCACCACGATCTTCGCCCTTTTCCCCACGTTGATGTTCCTCTTGGTGCCGTTCTTGGTGCCGTTGATCGACACGCTTCAGGTAGTCCTCCGCCGCCTCGTCCGCCGCAAGAACCCCCTCTCCACCCCGGGCAAGGACCACCTCCATCACGGTCTGCTCGCCCGCGGCTTTTCGCAGACCCGCACCACCCTCATCCTGTGGGGGATCACGTTGGTCGCCAACCTGGTCGCAATGGTTGTCCAAGGTATGTCGGCGCCGGTGATAGTCAGCGCTGCCGTAGGCATCGTCGTGCTGCTCTCATTCATCGTGTGGCGACGTCGCCGTGCTTTCCGCCGAGCGGCCGCCCGCAGAGCTCTGGCCGGGCCGGCCCCACCCGACGGTGGACCGGCCGCCTAGACCTGGAGGTGATCGCCATGGTTAGACGCATGCGTCTTTGGGCAAGATTTGGTCTCCTAACTCTTCTGGTGTTGGTGCTGGTCCTCGTCTCCATGCCGGGCTGCGGCTCCGACACACCCGCCGACCTAGGATCGAACCAGTCGACCGACACCACCGCTGAAGAAAACGGCGCCCCCGAATCGCTCCGGCTCGCAGAAGCAGACAGTGGGGGTAGCTTTGAGATCCAGGCAGGCGGCACTATGGACATTGCCCTGGAGGCAAATCCCAGCACCGGCTACTTCTGGGAGTTGGCCGATCCCGACCCCGAGGCCTCGCTCCTCGAACAGGTGAGGGAGCCGATCTTCGTATCAGATGACCCCAATTCCGTGGGATCCGGGGGGATCTTGACGTTTACCTTCCGCGCGGTGGACAAGGGCGAGATGATCATCAAGCTCGTCTACCTCCCGCCGGGGGGCGGCGACGCCCCCGCCAAGACGTTTCAGATCGATATCACCGTCAGGTGACCCTGGCAGCGCAGGCCGCGCCGCCTGCAGGCCGCCCCGCCTGTAGGCCGCCCCGCCTGTAGGTGCGCCGTCCGGAACGCCATGGGCGGTGTGGCCCAGACCACAGCTACCCTCCGGAACCGTCCCACGGGGGTCGTCCGTCTCAGACGCATCGCTCAGCAACTCGTCGAGGGGGAAATGTGATGGACAGGAGCGTATGGTACGCACGAGCAATCGCAGCGGCTGTTCTGATCATGATCGTGGCGCTGATCGCGATCGCATCCGCCGGATGTGGCTCTTCGGCAGACGCGGCCGGGGGGCCGCTGAAGTTGGGGGAAGCCGACAACGGCAAGGCCTACACCGTCAAAGTCGGTGACATAATCGAAGTGATCGTCCCCGGCAACCCGACTACCGGTTTCAGTTGGGCCGCGGCTCTCGCCGAAAAGGACGCGGCCCTTGTCCAGCAAGTAGGGGAACCGGTGTACGCGACCGAGGCATCTGACGGCGCGGTCGTCGGAGCGGGGGGCACCTTCACTCTCACCTTCAAGGCTGCAGCGGATGGAGAGGCGCTCCTCAAACTCGTCTACGCGCGGCCGTGGGAGAGCGTACCCCCGGAGAGTACCTTCACGGTGACGCTGACGATCGAATAGCGCGGCGACCGTATGGTGCCGGCCGTGACTGGACGCAGCGGCCATAGGACACAGCGGGGAATCGGGTAGGGGCCGGGCTCACCCCCGGCCCGCTCCGGAGGGCAGCCGCAGCGCGCTCTGACGAAGAACCCTCGAGCACCTTCTCGCCCACGAAGAAACTCACACTCTGGATGAACCTTAGTGTCTGCCGGTACTACAAGGGCGCGACGTTGAACGGGTAGGTCTCGCAATCAGGGAATTCATCTCCCCTGATCTCCACCGTCTGCAGCCACACTTCGCCGGCTGTCGGTCCCGTCGCCGAAGTCCTCACTGCGTGATGAGCTTGAGCGCGCCGACACTCATGTCGACCTCGATCGTTAGGATCTTGGCCTGCTGATCTCCCCCAGCGGCCGCCGTGCTGTAGGTCTTGCCGTTGGCGGTCCACGAGCCGTCCACCGAGACGTCGGTCAAAGTTCCCTTGACGGTCACCCGCGCGGCAGTCTGCGCCGGGACGACTATGCGGATGCTCCCCACTCCGGCTTTGGCGCGCACGGTGGCGTCGGTGCGCAGCTGTCCGGAGAAGTCTAGAGTGTACGACCCGGCTCCGCCTTTGAAGTCCATGGTCTTGAAGTTGGCGTTGGCAAGACCGATCAGCGTCACGGTAGACGCCCCCGTCTCGTATTGCAGACGGTCCATCTGGCCAGGATTGGGCGAGTTGAACAAGACCTGCGCCTTGGCGGCCCCATCCTTGATAGTTAGTCCCTGCAGCACCAGACCACTCAGGTCGTAGGAGCCTTCGTAGGCTCCGGCAGAGACCTTCAGCCGCATGGGCGCGCGGCCTAGTTGGAGTCGCCAGTCGTTGACGATGCCTCCTCCGATGCCCGACAGGCCTTTCTGGCTTCCCTGTTTGATGGTGATACCAGAGTCGGACCGGTCAACCGCCGGCTTCCAGGAAGCCACGTTATAACGGATCAGCCCGGACACCACGCCGGTCGAACCGGGGCTCAGAGTTAGCTTTCCCGCCCCCATCGTCACTTCCACGTCGGTCACGGCAGCCCCACCCAGGGGTTCATTGACGGCCAACTCCTGAGTAGGACCGGTGGTGATCCCGCAGCCGCCGCCGAATGCAGCCACCCCGGCCAGCAGCAGGGCGATCAGTGACGCCACTACCACTAATTCCACCCACCCCGCCCCAGGGCGGTGGTTCACTCTCGATCTCCGCGCAGCCATGGCACGCTCACCTTCCGGTCTGGTGCGATTCATTCCGCGAACACGACCCATTAGTCGATTGTAGAGCAAGTGGGGAAAGCTAGAGGGATCTTGCGCTTTTCTTTAGAATGAAACCCGGGGCTCAGACTCGGGCGGCGTGGACTTGCAGTGAGGAGGTCATCATGACGAAAGGGGCGAACGTGAAGGCCGGCACGACCATGGCTGGCGCCAAGACGGTGGCTGTAATCGGCGCGGGCATAGCCGGTCTCTCGACGGGCTGCTACTCCCAGATGAACGGCTACCGGGCCCACATCTACGAGATGCACTCCAAGCCCGGCGGCCTCTGCACCGCCTGGGAGCGTGGCGGCTATACCATCGACTGCTGTATCCACTGGCTTACCGGCTCGCGACCGGGCACCAGCCTACACAAGCTATGGCGGGAAGTTGGCCTGATCCAGGGACTCGAGATCATCGACCTCGACGAGTTCACCCGGGTGGAGTTCCCCGACGGTCCGACCGTCGTGTTCTACACCGACCTCGACCGTCTGGAACGGCATCTGGCCGCCATCGGCCCCGAGGACGCCCCACTCCTCCGGGAGTTTCTGAGCGACGGCCGCCGGCTGGCCAAGGGAGAGCTGCCCTCCGACCTTCCGCCCCGGGAACTCATGGGACTGGGGACCACGCTCCGGATGATGCTCAAAATGGTCCGTTTCCTCAGGCCTCTGCGCAAATGGAACACTCTCACAATCGCTCAGTTGGTCGAGCGTTTCCAGAACCCGTACCTCCGGGAGGCCTTCGGCCAGGTGTGGCTTCCGGAGATGTCGGCCTTCGTCCTGCTGATGACCCTAGTGTGGTTCCATGACCGGCAGGCCGGTTATCCCATCGGGGGCTCCCTCCCCATGGCCCGGGCGGTTGAGAAACGCTTCCTGGACCTGGGTGGGAAGATCGACTATGGGACCGGAGTCGCCGAGATCTTGGTCGACAATGACCGCGCGGTGGGCATCCGTCTGGCCGACGGCCGTGAGCAGCGGTTCGACATGGTGGTGTCGGCGGCCGACGGGCATGCGACCATCTTCGACATGCTGAAGGGCGGCTACGTGGACGACACCGTTCGCGGCTGGTTCGCGGATTTCACCCCCTTCCCACCCCTCGTCTTCGTCGGCCTGGGAGTAGACCGAGCCTTCGCCGACGAGCCCCACCTGGCCAGCGGGGCCAGCATCGGGCTGGAAGAGCCCTTGCGGATCGGAGGCCGGGCCATCAGCCGTCTTCCCTACCACATCCACAACTACGACCCGACGATGGCCCCACCCGGCAAAACGATGATCACCTGCATGTTCGAGGCCGACTATGACTACTGGAAAGAGCGGGCGCAGGACCGCGAGGCGTACGAGGCGGAGAAAAAGGCGGCCGCCGACGCCGTGGTGAAGACCTTAGACCGCCGCTTCCCGGGGTTGGCGGACCAGGTGGAAGTCGTGGACGTTTCCACTCCCACTACCTTCGAACGATACACCGGCAACTGGCGTGGCAGTTTCGAGGGCTGGCTGCCGACCCCCGCCAACCTCACCCTCACGATGCGCAAGACTCTGCCGGGACTCGACTCCTTCTACATGGCCGGGCAGTGGGTGGCGCCGGGTGGCGGACTGCCCTCGGGGGTTATGACCGGACGGCAGGTGGTGCAACTGATGTGCCATAAGGACGGGCGCCGCTTCCGGGCCTGGGCGCCGTAGCGGCGCCATCTCCCGGCCGGGGCGCTGGAGCCGGCGCGGAGATGCCTAAGGGCTCGTTTCAGAATGATGCTTCGGCGGCAGGTTGCGATCGGCGCGGGTGAGGCAAGGACGCAAGGAGTGTTCGTAGCAGCGCTACGGGCGCGACTGAGGACGACGGATCACACCGCCCAGCGCGGACTCGGCGGCCAAGGCTTCATTCTGAAACGAGCTTCAAGCCAGGACGAGAGCCGTGCCCTGGGTAAAGAACCGGTCGCCGGCGGCGTTCCTGCCGGTCATGGGTTCGGTGACCCGCACGCGCTGGGTCACTTCCACACGGCGCGTGGCTGTCAGCGAGCCGACGATGTAGTCGCGCTCCGCGTCGATATCGGGATGGATATGATGAATAGGCAAGGGGAACAAGCGCCCGATGCCCACTCCCGCGTCGAAGGACGCCGTTGCCACCCATATCTGCTTGCCGTCGCATGTGAAGTCGGTGAGCCACCAGCGGGCATGATGACGACACCGTGACGTGCCTATATCATCGTGCCTTTGGAAGGCCACATCGTGAAGCTTGCCGTCCAGGAACACGGGAAGAACGGGCGCGCTCGCGTAGGGCCGGTTCAGCACCCCGCACGCGAAAGCGCGCAGTGCCGTACGCGGGGTGACCCGATCGGCGATGTGCCACCCAGCGGCGGCGAACACCTCCAAGAGGTCGGTTCCACTCCCTAGGAAGACCAAACTGACCGGTGCCTGCGCGGCTCCGCTCAGCTTGGCGGAGAACCGGGGCAGTAGACCCAGGTGGTCATGATGGATTGCGCAACGCCCGACACCATGGCACAGGGGCCAAAGGGCTCGGGGAAGTGGCGCGACCTTGATCCGGGCATGCGCTGGATCGGCCTGTGCCCCCAGAAGAAACACGCCTAGCGCCACACAGGACGCGCCGAAAGTCATGGCCGCACGTACGATACGCGTCCGCGGCATTCGATCGATCCTTATGATCGCCTCGTGAGCCCAGGTGAGGAACAGAACGAGGACGAACGCCGCCCCCAGCGCCGACATCAAGAGCATCTCTCGGCCTTCCCAGTCGCTAAGCCCGGCGCGGATGATCGGCAACATAGCCGCGGCGGCGGCCGTCAAGCCCAGCCTCGCCCACCAAATTCGCCAGCGTCGGTCGCTTACGGCTGCAAAATCCGGCTGCTCTGCGGTGACTGCTACTTGACGGGCTGAATCTATGACAGCCCCGGTGCGGGGCTGGAGATGAATCTGTGGCACGGTCCTCCTTATGAAAGGAATCATACTCCCTATCGGCATAAGTCGTCCGTAAGGCGCATCGATGTTCTGGGTGGGCCTACGACAGAGTCGATACCAGCAATGGATCGGCCTGGGCCGCAAAGAACACCACAACCGCCGCCAGGAGAACCAGTACCGCCGCCAGCATCACGCGCGACGCTCTCCCCCTCCACGGCCGCTTGTCAGGCAGTGGCCTGCTGCCACGCTCCCAGATCAGGAAACCAGCCAGTAGCAGGGCGAGCCATGCTCCGCCGAGGGACCAGCCGGCAAGAACGTCGGAGGCCCAGTGGACCCCCAGATAGACACGGGACAAACCCACCATGATCACCACCGTTGCCGCCGCCAGCACAACAACCGGGACGGGCAGCCACTGTCGCCAGCTACTTGCAACACGAGGCTGCCCGAGGCCGATCCCCCGAAAAGCCAGCAGCACCAGCAGCCCCAAGAACACGAGGGTCAAGAGCGCGTGTCCCGAGGGCAGGCTGAACGAGTCGGGCCGTTTGATCAGCGCGATGGCTTCCGGGGGACGGGCGCGCTGGACCACAGCCTTGACCAGGCTTGATATTCCCCAGGTAGAGGCCAAAGCGCCCGCCACCAGGACGGCTCGCCCTCGCCGGCCCCAGGCCAGGAGCAGGAGGACCACCAAGGAGGCGAGCGCGAGCATGACCGGGGTATTCCCCAGCAGCGTAAGGCACCAGAAAACACGGTCCCAGCCGGGGGTGCGGGCGCCGACCAGAGCGTCGGTGACGCGACTGTCCCAAGCGACGAGGGAAGAATCAGAATGCACATCACGCGCGATCCACAGGAAGCCGGCAAACAGAGTTACGGCCAGCGCAGCGAGCAGCCAAAGATGCCACCCATCTCGCCTGGATCTCGCAGCAGCCGCGTCGTTCACTCGGCGGGGAGAACCGCGTGCCGGAGCACTGTCTTAAGATTCTCGGGCTTGGCCGTGCGGGGGTCGCCGAGATAGATCTCGTGATGGCGTCCGTGAAGAATGAACGCCATCTCCGGGACGTCGACGACCGTCACCTCGTGCGCCGACGGCAGGTAGAGGTGCCTGAGCTGCTTCTTGAGGTCAAGCTTCACAGAGACTCTCCTCTCCACGACCATACTCCTCGCTTGCTTGAGGTGCGCACGAGTGCGTCACCACGCCGAAGATGTTGCGCCGGCTGTCGAAGCGCTCGATCGGACCGCCTCGGCAGCACGCCTCGGCAGCACTATACCGCCGGGCCGTCTTTCCGGCAGCATGGACCCCCGAGAATGCAGGAGCGTAAGACGCGATGGCCAAATTATGAACGTGCTGAACGCGCTTCGACCTTCAGCGGGCGAGTGTGGGGAGAACGGTGGCTGGGTATCGTGCCGCTGTGTCCACCGCGCGAACCCGAGCGATCGACCCCTGGGCATACGATCAGCCGGAGGAGGAATCATGAAGGATATCCACCCCTACTATGCGGATTTCATGGCCGACTTCCCCGATCTGGTGGAAAAGAACGAGGCCCTGGGGCAGTTCATCCACAACCAGGGAGGGCCGCTGGATGAGAAGACGCGCTGGCTGATTAAGGTGGGCATATCCGCCGCCAGCCACCACCAACGGGCCGTGGTCACCCACGTGGAACGGGCACGCGAAGCCGGTGCCAGCGAGGAAGAAATCCTTCACGCGATGTTGTTGGTGATACCCACCTGCGGGTTTCCCACGTTCATGGAGGCCTATCGGATGTATAAGGGGCAGTAGCGTGACGGATGACCTCGAGTCCACCGGCGAGGAGGCCAGCGCAGGCGAGGAACCCGCCGCCGCCGAGAGGCCGGACGCAGGCGAGGCACCGAGCGCCGACCCGGGCGGCGCCGATCCGGCCGGCGCCGGTCCCGCCAACCTCGATCCCGCCGACATCGAACCCCGCATCCGCGAGATCGGCGAGAAGTTGTTCGCCGCAGTCGCCCAGGAGGGCCGGCTGCGAACGGCGTCGTCATTCCTCAGCGGCCGCGCGATGCAGCGCCGTATCCTTGCCCAAACTATCGACGACCCACACTTCAAGACTCAACTCTTTCGCTTCGTCGATGTCTACCCCAGCCTGCGCGACTCCGGTGACGTAGTCCGGCACGTCCGCGCCTACCTCGACGACGGGGGCCGACTTCCCCGTCCTCTGGACCGGCTGGTGGGCGGCGCCGGTGGCCAGCGCCTCCCCAGGTGGGCCGTCGCCCGCCTGACCGAACGAGGCATGGAGCGTGTGGCCAAGAGCCTCATCGCCGGCCGCGACGCCACCGAGGCCATCCCCACTCTGAAACGTCTTCGCCGACGCCACACAGGGTTCACGCTCGACGTCCTGGGTGAGGCCTCTCTAAGTGAGACTGAGGCCGGAGAGTACGCGCGCCGCTACCTGGACGTGCTCGATATCCTTCCGCCCAGAGCCGTCCGTTGGTCGGCGGATAACGTCATCGATCAGGCCCCGTGGGGCGACGTGCCCCGGGTCAATCTGTCGCTCAAACTCACCTCGCTCTACTCTCAGATCGATCCGCTCGATTTCGAGGGCTCGCGCAGGGCGCTGGGGACCGCCCTTAGGCCGCTTTTCATCGGGGCCCGCAACCGCGGCGTCTTCCTCAACATCGATCTGGAACGCTTCGTCCACCGCGACCTCACCTACGCCGTGTTCGCCGACCTCCTGCTCGATGACGACCTGCGCGACTACCCGCACGTGGGTGTGGTAGTCCAGGCCTACCTGCGAGACAGCCGGGACGACGTAAAAAACCTGGTCGATCTTGCGCGGCGGCGCGGGACCCCGCTCACCGTGCGTCTGGTCAAGGGGGCCTACTGGGACTACGAGACAATCGTCGCCGCCCAAGAACACTGGACTACGCCGGTCTTCACCGAAAAGGCGCAGACCGACGCCCAGTTTGAACGACTCACGAAGCTCCTGATCGATAACTGGGAGTGGACCCGGCCCGCCCTCGGCACCCACAACATCCGGAGCATGGCGGCCGGCATAGCCATGGCCGAGGCCGCGGGGCTCCCCCGGGGCGCCCTCGAGCTCCAAATGCTGCACGGGATGGCGGATTCCATACGCCGGGCGGCCGTGAGCCAGGGCTACCGGGTGCGTGAGTACGTGCCGGTGGGCGAGTTGATCCCGGGTATGGCCTATCTGGTCCGCCGCTTGCTGGAGAACACCGCCAACGAGTCGTTCCTACGCCTCACGTTCGTGCAGCAGCAGGATCCCGAGAGTCTGCTCGCGGCACCTCGAACCGAGATCTCGAAACCCGAGCCGGAGGCCCCGGAGCCTGTCGGGGTCGCGGAGCTTGCCGGGACCGCGGAGACCGGCGGGCTGCCCCCGTTCGAGAACGAGCCGCACGCCGACTTCTCCCGCTCCGAGAATCGCCACGCCATGGACAAGGCACTGGCGACGATCCGCGGCAGCCTGGGCCGGGAATACCCCCTGCTCATCGATGGCGAACATGTGTCGACGGCAGTCTCCATGATCTCGATCAACCCGGCTCGGCCCGAGGAGATCGTCGGGACGGTGGCCAGCGCAAGCCATGAGGACGCCGGCCGAGCGCTCGATGCCGCCCGGGCGGCCTGGCCCGCCTGGCGTGATACCCCCGTCGGCCGGCGCGCCGACATTCTGATCCGGGCCGCCGCCATTATGCGCGGCCGCCGGTTCGAGTTAGCCGCCCTCGAAGTGCTCGAGGCGGGCAAGCCCTGGCGCGAGGCCGATGCCGACGTCACCGAAGCCATTGACTTCCTCGAGTACTACGCCCGAGAAATGCTGCGCCTAGCTCCCGCTCGGAGTCTGAGCGACGTGCCCGGCGAAGAGGACCTCTACTTCTACGAGCCCCGAGGAGTCGCCGCGGTCATCGCCCCCTGGAACTTCCCGCTCGCGATCCCCACGGGCATGGTTTCGGCTGCGCTGGTGGCCGGCAACACCGTGGTCTTCAAGCCGGCCAATCCTACCCCTATTCTTGGCTACGCCTTGGTACGCATCCTGCACGAGGCCGGCGTGCCCGGCGGAGCGGTCAGTTTCCTGCCCGGGCCCGGCGCGGAGGTGGGCGACTATCTGGCCGGCGACCCTCGGGTGGACCTCATCGCCTTCACCGGCAGCCTGGACGTGGGCCTGTCCGTCATGCAGAAGGCCGCGATCGTCGCCCCAGGGCAGCGGAACATCAAGAAAGTGGTGGCCGAAATGGGGGGTAAGAACGCGATCATCGTCGACACCGACGCCGATCTCGACGCGGCCGTGGAGGGCGTGGTCGCGTCCGCCTTCCACTACTCCGGTCAGAAGTGCTCGGCCTGCAGCCGGGTGGTCGTGCTCGCGGCCATCTACGACCAGTTCCTGCGTCGCCTGACGCAGGCGGCTGCCAGCCTTCGGGTAGGCGACCCGGCCGACCCCGGAACGCGCGTGGGCCCGGTGATCACGGCCGAGGCGCGTGATCGCATCTTTGCGTACCTCCGGACCGGCGACGGCGAAGCCCGGTTGGTCTATCCCCTGCGCGACAACTTGGCCGCGGTCGCCGGGGCGCCCTCCAGCCCAGCCGCCGCCGCATCGCTCCCCAGCTTAGCCGCCAGCGCCGAGACGCGCCCCGAGGCGGCCGTCATTGCCCAAGCGCTCCCCAACGCGGCGGCCGCAGCAGGCGGGACGACGCCAGATACAGGCGAGGAGTCGGATAAGGGCGACGCGCCAGACAAGGGCGAGGAGCCGGCCGACGGCTCAGATTCCCCCGCAAAGGGCGTGGCGCGGTCGGCTGAAGCCGGCTACTTCATCGCGCCGCACGTGTTCGCCGATGTGCCTCCCGATGCATCTATCGCGCAGGAAGAGATCTTCGGCCCCGTGCTCGCGGTGCTTAAAGCCCGCGACTTCACCCACGCTCTCGAGCTGGCGCTTGGCGTGCGCTATGGCCTCACCGGAGGCGTTTACTCCCGCAATCCCACCAACATCGCGCGAGCCTATCGTGAGTTCCGCGTAGGAAACCTTTACATCAACCGACCCATCACCGGGGCGATAGTCGGACGACAGCCTTTCGGCGGCTCCCGCATGAGCGGAACGGGCTCGAAGGCCGGCGGACCGGACTATCTCCTGCAGTTCCTTGAGCCCCGCACCGTTACCGAGAACACGATCCGGCGCGGGTTCGCCCCGCCTGAGGGTCTCGACTAGACTCGCGCCACACCCACGTGCGTAGATATGTTCATACGAGGACAGATACCCCGAGGCCTCCCGGTGGACCGGTGTCACGCGAGCCCTCCGCGTCTCCCCAGCCTACTTGTTTCCCAGACCTTCCGCCTCTCCCGAGCTGAACTTGTTGACGGTGATCTCGGGGCTGCCGTAATACTTCAGGTTCCCCGAACTGCTCAGTCGCGCCTGCAGCCGGTCGGTCGTCCAGATGGTCGCGTTGCTGGAAGACGTGAGCTCGACCGTGGCGGACGCGCTGCGCACGTCGCCGCCGTAGTCGCCCGAACTGCTCAGTCTGATGTCTTGCGTTCCTACTTGTCCCCCGCCGATCCTGAGGTTGCCGTTGCTGGCGAGCCTCACCTCGAGTGAGTCCGCTTCAAGGCACGCCAGGTCGACATCCCCTGAGCTGCTAACGTTCACGGCGAAATGCCCGGCCTTCAGCGCGGGCGCCGTTACGTTACCGGTGTTCGATACGTCGACCGAATCCAGGCTCCTGACGGTCAACTAGTAGTGGATCGACTTCTTCGGCCGCAGGTTGACATCGGGTCCCTGCTCGATGATCAACACGCCCGCGCGCACAGTGGTCTTGAGGTATTGGAACAGGTTGTCTTCGACTTCCCACGCGCAGCGACTCCTGGTCCCCCACCTCGATGGTCAGATCACCGAGAGTCCCCAACGAGACTCCGGTGATGCCGCTGACCGGGCGGTCTTCGCTGGTGACGTTGCCCGATCCGCGCACCGTGGTCCCCTGGGTCTCGGACGCGCAAGCGCTCAGAGCAACCACGTAGAGGACGAGCGCAAGGATCGGCCCGATCGCTAGAACGGAGCCGGGAAGCTTTTTCATGTTCCCGCCTCCCCGTACCCGCGACCGACGCTCCAGGCATCGGCGATGTGCTCCCCAACCGCCCAGTAGCGCTTGTCGGGCATGGTCAGCACGAAGGGTCGCACCATAGCGACGTCGGGCCTGCCGTCGGGCAATAAAAAACGCTGCTCGGTCCAGGTGCCCACGACGTCGGCCACGAAGAGCTCGTGGGTGCCCAGGTCCACGGTCTGGTGGACGCGGCACTCGAGACACAACGGGCACTCAGCGATCATGGGCGCGTGCTCCAAGGACCCACGAAACACCGTGAACGGCGACCCCTTGTCCACGCCTTGGTTCGCCGATTTGAGTCCGCACCAGTCGGTTGCGGCTACCTGGTCCACGCTGGGGATGCATACACTAAGCTGCCCGTGCGCACGGACGCCGGTATTGGCGGCGTGCGCCTTGTTCATGCAGGCGACGAGCCGTGGCGGGTCGTACTGGCACCGAGTCACCCAGGACACAGCGGTGAAACTGGGGCCGCCCACCAGGTCGACCCCGATGAGGGTCACCGGCATGGGATAGATGAAGCCCCGAGAGCCGAGATCGATCTTGTCCATGGTCCTCCTTCCTTCTTCGTCCCCAGTTCGGTCGCGACGGTCGACTCGATCATACCTTTCGCAAAGCCGATCACGCATCCTTATTGACACGGGTCTTCCCCGTCATATACTTGGGTCGCGAAAATGGCGCAGAGTTCGGTGACCGGCATGCGGAGGGGCAGGGATGACCACAGGCTCGATGGCTTCAGGTTGGTACTACTCGAAGCGGGGCGCGCCGGCCGGGCATCAAGCGGGCCCCTTCACCTGGGAGCAGCTCTACTCCTATGCGCAGGCCCAGACGCTCGTCCCGGACGACCTGGTCTGGCACTCGGAGCTACCCGATTGGCTTCCCGCCGGGCAGATCCATGGGCTGTTCCCGGCCGTGGCGGCCCCCGCGGCACCAACGGTCTCCGGCGGGCCCGGCCAGGCGCCCTACCAAGACCTGGCGCCCTACCCGGCTCCAGCCCCCTATTCGCCAGCCACGCAGCCCCCCGCACGCCGGCGCTCCTGGCTGCTGCCGGTGCTTATCCCGGTCATCGCTTTGATTGTGGTAGGAGGCGGTCTGGGCTCATACTTCGCCTTCTGGCACGGTCAAGGCGACGGTGGCGGAAGCGACAAGGGAAGCGCCGACACCACCGGCCCGGCGGCACTCTCCTCCACTACGACCGAAGGCCAAGGCGCCGACCTCGGGAAGGCCGAAGTCAAGCTGCCCGACCCCGCGAAGTTGGTCGAAACAGCGACGTGGGGCGAGGTGCCCGTGAACCAGATCGGCGTGATCCTGGCCGAGGGCAAGTCGCGCGACGATGCGGAGGCTCTGTCCCAGTCCTTGGGCGGCGCGGTCGTGGGCGAGATCGAATTCCTCAACGCGTACCAGATCGAGACGGCCGGGTCCACGGAAGCCGATCTGCAAGCTGCTCTCGACAAGGCCGTGGCCATGCCCGGCGTGGAGCTCGCCTTTCCGAATATGGAGATCGCGGAGGCCACAGAGATCTGGGGTGTACCGCAGACGCCGCTCACCGACCCGGCTTACGGCAACGGCCGGGATAAGGGCTTTGAGCTCATAGGGGCGCAGAAGGCGTGGACCTACGTCAGGGCCTCGGGGCTCCAGCTCTGGGACGTCCATGTGGGCGTGGTAGACAGTGGGATCTACAAGGGCACCGGCGAGTTCGACGGCGACGTAAACATAACCTTCCCCGATCCCGACGCCGGCGAGTTGAAGACGCCGGACAAGGACACGAACCAGCAGAACGGCATCACGGTGGACGATCCCACGGGAAGCCACGGCACCATGGTCAGTGGCACGATCGGCGCCAATCCCGAGAACGGCGGCCAGACAGGAGTGGCCTCTCCCGTTCTGGGCAACCACCTCACGATCTCCATGATCAACTACCATCGGGGCAACTACGGCTTCCCAGAAGTGCCGAATCCCGACCCCAACGACCCGACCGTCATGAAGTGGACCAATGGCAAGAGCTACTCGTTCGGCACACTGGTGGCCCTCACAAAGCAGATCGAGAGCGGCGCCAAGATCATCAACTGCTCCTTCGGTTCGGAGACACCGGGTCCGCAGAACGCTCTCTACGCGGCGGCCTACCGCAAGTTCTTCGAGAAGATGGCCGCCCAGCACCCCGACGTCACGTTTGTATGCGCAGCCGGAAACGAGGCCGGAGCGCTGACCAAGACAAACTACGCGCCGGCGGGGGCGGGCTCGGGGCTCCCCAACGTGATCACCGTCGGCAACGTGATGAACGACGGGAGCCTCAAGGGCACGCATAGCAACGTCGCCGGGGCCGACGGCGAGGTGACGCTCGCCGCCCCCGGCCAGCAGGTGATCCAAGCCGTCGATGCTGAGGGCAACCCCATCACGGAACAGACCGACGTCGGCAATGGAAACTCATATGGCGGCGGCACGAGCGCTGCGGCGCCCCAGGTTTCTGCGGCCGCGGCCATCCTGCTGTCGCTCGACCCGAACCTCACCGCGGGACAGATCAAAGACATTCTCTCCAAGACTGCCCGCCCCGGACCGGCGGAGCTGGGCGGCAAGATCCTGGCCGTCGACCAGGCCGTGCTCGAGGTCATCAACCAGCAGCGCGAGAAGCAGGGGCTCCCGGCAGTCACGGGCGAGGAGTTGGAAAAAGCGGGCATGATGGACGCGGTGGCCACGACGACCGATCAGCCCGACGTCTACAGCGTCCGGGGGATCCTGGCCATGGTGCCTGCGGGGGGCACCGAAGTCACCATCAGCGGTTCGGCAGGGGTCACGGTCGATGGTGAAGCCACCCAGAGCCTCACGTCCGTCGGCGAGGTGGAATGGCCCGTCGTATCGGTCGCCATCACCGATCCCAAGAACCCCACTACCATCACCGTGACGCGCAAAGACTCCGGCGCGGCCAGCGTCATCACCCTGGAGCAGTTCGACCTCAACGGCAGCTGGAGCGGCACCCTGACGTTCACCGACTTCACCGCCGACCCCGACGCCGTCCCCAGCTCCGTCCCCGAGGGTGAGATCAACGAGGAAGGCTGCAACCTCGCCTTGATGGCCAGCATCATGGAGAAGCTGAAGGGGCTGCCGCTTCCCCTGACAATGGACATAACCGCGGACGAGAGCGGCAGCGGCACCGCCATCACCGTCATCGACATGTCTGCCCTCGCGTCTCAGTTGAACGAGGGCGGGGAAGGCACCGTCACCCCGACGAACGAGCCCCAGACCATCCCGTTCACCCTCTCCGGCAACACGCTCACCTTCCAGGTCGAGCAGTCGTCGGGCGGGACCACGGCCATGACCGGCATGGTGAGCAGGCAGGGCAACACCCTGGTGATCACCGGCACCATGGCCGGAGGTGGCACCGGCTACACATTCAAGGCTGTCTGGAGCGTGACGAAGGAGTAGCGCAAGGCTCAGTCCAGCGGGTGACGCCACCGCAGCCCTGGGAAACGGGCGAAGTCCCGATCAGTGGTGATGAGGTCGCTGCCCGTCTCAATGGCGAGAGCGGCCAGGTAGGCATCGGGTATGAGATTGCCTCGCGCGTCAGTCGTCTTACAGATATCGAGGAACAAGTCCCAATGCCGGGGGCCAGGGGCAATGATGACTGCGTTAGGTTGGCCGCGGATCATTCGAACAAACGAGAGTGCGGACTCCAAGTCGCTCCGTGTCTTGAAGACCCGGGGATGAGTGACGATGCGGAGGAAACTCCCCAGGACCATCTCGCTCACCGCATAGGGCTGCGGCGAGTTGATAGCGACCTCCACCCAGGCAAGAAACGCAGCGTGCCGGGGAGTGTCCTCACGGTAGGCGTAGACCAAGACGTTGACATCCGGGAGGATCAGCCGGCACCCTCCTTCAGGGTGCTGATCAAGTCCTCGTACATGAGGTCTAGGAGAAGTGCGTTGTTGTCCAAGTCGACTCCCGGCAAGACGCCGTCCCCCCGAAAGGTAGGAAGGTGGACCGGCGCTTGGGCCGGCTGAGCGCTCCTCCTTGCCAGCGACTCCCGTAAAGCATCCTCGATCACAGCAGCCAGCGTCCGACCCTCGTCCGCGGCAGTCTTCTTGAGCTCGGCAAAGAGCTGATCGTCTAAGCGTATGGTAGTCCTCATACACAAAAGCATACTCCTTGCGCATCTTGATGCCAAGAGATGGAGTGACGCTTCGTCCTCGCACCCGGACTAGATACAAACCCTCCGACTTCAGATGCAGATTGGCATCTACTCTCCCGGCGCTCCGTCGTCTTGCCATACGAACATTTGTTCGTATATAATCCAGCCCTCTACAAACGTATGTTCATGAGACGGATCAGACTTTGATATGAGTTATTTCATATTATTCTTTTTGCAACTTCTATTGCAATGACAACGAGCGACCCCCCACCCGACCGAGACAGCGCTCCGGCCGGTAGTCGCCCCGACGGTCACCCACCCCTCGCGACCGGCACTTCGCCGGGCGCCCAGCTAGGCCGGTTCGCGGTGCAGCGCATACCGCCCAGCCATGACTACATCCGCCGGGACGGCGCCGGCCCCAAGGACGGCTGGGCGAAGGGTCCGGCGGATCCCGGTCCTGCTCCCCAGGCTGAGCCGGAGACGATCCCCTACGGCAACATCCACAAGTTTGGCTACACCCGGCCGCTCAAGAAGCACGAGCAGCCGGGAGACGGTGACGCCGCACCGTCCGCGACGGACGCCGGCAGCAAAGGAGGGGCTCCCGACGCCTCTCCCTTCGTCCACCTGCACGTGCATTCGAACTTCTCGTTCCTGGATGGCGGGAGCCGGATCGAGGAGCTGGTCGCCCGGGCGGCCGAGTTGGGGCAGCCGGCCTTGGCCCTCACCGACCACGACGGCCTCTACGGCGCGGTGCGTTTCGCCAAGGCCTGCGCCAAGCGGGGCATCAAGCCCATCTTCGGAGCCGAGGTGCGGGTGCAGTCGCTGCTGCCCGCCGCCGACCCGGACGACGCGGGCCCCATGCGTTCCGGCGCCGCGGCCGCCGGCGCCGCGGCCGCCCCATCTTCCGGCGTCGCCGGCACGTCACGCGCGGGCACGCCTCCCAACGATCCTCACCACCTCGTGCTCCTCGCCGAGACCCGCGAGGGCTACGCCAACCTGTGTCGCCTCCTTTCCGCCGCCCACCTGGCCGATCCCGAGCGAGAGCGACCGCCGCTCGTCACCATCGAGTCGCTGCACACTCACGCTGAGGGGCTCATCTGTCTCACCGGCTGCCGCCACGGCGAGGTGGGCTACCTCATCGACGCCGGACGCGACGGTGACGCCCGCGCCGCGCTCCTCCGCCTCCGTCACATCTTCGGCCCCGACAACCTCTATGTGGAGCTGCAGTACTTCGGCTACGAGCCCCACCAGGAGGCCCATGCCGGCCATAACGGCGCTGCTGTTTACGAGAAGATCCGGGCCGACGGCGGCCGCCTCCGCCACCGCCCCAGCACGCCGCCGGCCGACGTTTCAGCATCTGCCTATGCGGATTCCTCGGTGTCGATCTCACCCTTCCCTCTCGGTGCTACCACCGCAACCGACTCTCAATCTACTATATTGCGCAACTTACGTACTGCAACCATGGTTGCAGTTTGGCACACCGCGCCACACCCGCAAGTTGTGGAAAAACGCCCGCACCCTACACCACTCACCCACCGTCCCGATCTACCTCAAGGTCATCCTCAGCGTCTCAATCCCTCAGACTACGATATAGGGTTCTACCGAAACGACCGCCCCTGGCGCCTCTCCTGCCTTACCTATTGTCTCCACCTCACCCAACTCGCAAAGGGCTGCGGCGTCGCTACTGTACTCACCATAAATGCACATTACGCGGGAGAATCAGACCGCTCCGTCCATCTCATCTGCCGCGCCGCCGGGCACGATAAACCTCTGTCTGATTACCCCGATCCGATTCCCGGCGTACGGTGTCTAAAGCCTTATGTTGCGATAGAGACTTTGGCCGCGCCGTTACTACAACTGATCGAGCAGTCCGTCGACCCGTATGAGTTCGTAAGCGGCTCCACTGTAATGCATCAAGATTGCAATGCAATGTATATTGCAACACCGGGGGGGATGGAGGAGACGCCGGTGGGTAGCTCATCGCCGGTGCAGGGGGCATCCCTCTCGCCGTTGACGGGCTCATGGATCGCCGCGGGGTCTCACGTAGGGCTATCGCCCCTCGTCACGCCCGCGTTGATCGCCGCCCGCTGCAACGTCGACCTCGGCCTAGGGCAGTTCCATTTCCCGAAGGTCGACGTCCCCCCGGACGAGACGGCATACTCGCTTCTCGCCAAGCGCTGTTTTCGAGGCATCGCCCGCCGCTACAAGCCCGTGCCTCCACGTGCGGTGGAGCTGCTCGAGAAGGAGCTCCGCATGATCCAGCAGATGGGATTCGCCCATTATTTCTTAGTGGTGCACGATATCGTCAGGTGGGCACGCAGCCGGGGGGTCGCCTGCTCAGGCCGGGGCAGCGCCGGCAATTCCATCGTCTGTCACGCGCTCGACATCACCGCCTCCGAGCCTATCCGCCACAATCTGCTGTTCGAGCGGTTCCTCAATCCCAACCGCCGCGAGATGCCCGACATCGACATCGACTTCTGTTCCTCGCGCCGGGACGAGGTGATCGAGCACATCTACCAGACTTTCGGCTCCGAGAACGTGGCCGTGGTGGCCAACGTCAACACCATGTCGCCCCGCTCGGCGGTAAGGATCGTCGCCGAGGCCCTAGGCTTCGCCCCCACCGAGATCAACGCCCTGGCCAAGCACGTGCCCCGGCACGGGGACGCCGCCCGCATCCGCGAGTACCTGGCCGGCGCCTGGCCCGAGCTGCGCGATTCGCCGCTGCAGGATGGCGCCCACGCCGCCGCCCCGGCGCAGGGTGAGCGCCCCGAAGGCGCTCCGGGGCAGCCCGGCGGCCGTTACGCCCGCTTCCTCGATCTGGTCGAACGGTTGGACTCCTTCCCCATGCACTTAGGGACTCACCTGGGGGGGTTCGTCATCGCCGATAGACCGATACCTTTTTACGCCCCCCTCCAATGGGCTGCCAAAGGGGTGGTGGTCCTGCAGTTCAACAAGGACGACGTCGCCGCCCTGGGCCTGGTCAAGATGGACATCCTCGGCCTGCGCACCCACTCGGCCGTCTCGGAGACCGTCCACCTCATCCGGCAGCGCACCGGGCGCCGCATCCGTCCCTACGACCTACCCCCCGACGACCCCGCCGCCTACGAGATCATCAGCAACGGGGGATCCATCGGGCTCTTCCAACTGGAGTCGGCCGGACAGCGCAACCTCGCCTCCCGCCTGCAGGAACGGGACTTCGACGACGTCATCGCCGCCATCGCCCTCTACCGTCCCGGTCCGCTGGAGGCCGAGATGATCGGGCCCTTCATCGACCGCCGCTGGGGCCTGGAGCCGGTCATCCTCCCCCACCCCGCCATGGCCGAGGCTGTGGCCGACACCTACGGGGTGATCCTCTACCAGGAGCAGGTGCTCCGCATCGCCCAGTCGGTGGCCGGTTTCGACCTGGCCGACGCCGACTCCCTCCGCCGGGCCATGACCCGCGACCGCAGCCGGGAGGAGATGGCCAAGATCGGCGAGACCTTCATCAGCCGCGCCGTCTCCCGAGGAGTGCCGCAGGAGGCCGCCCGCGAGGTCTTCCGCCAGCTGGAGGGCTTCGCCGCCTACGGGTTCAACAAGAGCCACTCGGTGTGCTTCGCCGTCATCGCCTACGCCACCGCCTACCTCAAGGCCTACTACCCGGCCGAGTTCCTGTGCTCCGTGCTCAACAACTACCCCATGGGCTTCTACACCCCACGCACGGTGCTGAACGACGCCCGCCGCTTCGGGCTGGAGGTCCGGCCGCTGGATATCAACCTGTCGGGACGGGAGTTCACGGTGGAGGATGAGGTGCCGCCGGATCCCTGGGCCGAGTCAGACCTTCCGGGTAATGGGGCGCAGCCTGACGGGGCCGCCAGCGGCACCCTCGGAGCGAAAGCCCCCTACGACCCCTTCGCCCAGGCCTGGAGCGCCGAGCACGACTGGGGCCTCACCGAGGCTGATCTGGCCGAGCTACGCGCCGAGCAGGAGGGGGAGCTGGCCTATGTCGAGGCCCTGCGGGCGGCACTGGAGCAGGCACATGAGAGTGAGACGCACCGCGGGGACGGGGAAACCCAAGGGGCAAATTCTGGTCCGTCTGGACCTGGCAGCGCCGGAGACGAGGCCGCCAGTCCGGCACCGGGCGACGAGCCCCACCTGAACGGCGCGGCGCCGCCGAGCGGCGCCGCGCCCCAGCCGGCGCGCGAAGCGCCCGCCCGCCCCGGCGACCTGCTCCTCCCCCGCGCGCCTCGCGCCCGCGGAGGCGTGGAGCCGGGAGCCTGTCTCGCCCCCAGTTGCGGCATCGCCCCGGACGCCGCCCGAGCCCTGCGGGTGGGATTTTCCTACCTCAAGCAGATGGGCGACCGCTCCCTCGACCGCATCGAGGAGGAGCGCCGCCACGGCCCCTTCACCAGCTTCGAGGACTTCTATCTCCGCACCCGCATCGACTATCCGGTGGCCGAGAACCTCATCCGGGTGGGCGCCTTCGACTCTCTCGATCCCGACCGCACCGAGCTGCTCTGGCGCCTGCCCCTGCTGCATGATCGCCTGGAGGCACTGGCCGGGTCGTCCGGACAGAGGCGCGGCCAACTGCGGGCATTCTTCTCCCCGCCCAGCCGCGCTGGACTGGAGCGCTCCTGGAGCCTGGAGGACAAGGTCCGCGCCGAGCTCGAGCTCCTCGGACTCACCGTGAGCTGCCATCCCTTGAAGCTCTACGAGGAGGAGCTCCGCCGCCTGGGGGTGCGCATGAGCTACGAGCTCCCCGCCATGGGAGACGAGGTGCCGGTGACGGTGGCCGGGGTCTACGAGCGGGCCCAGAACCCTTGGATGCGTTCGGGGAAAAGGACGATGTTCCTGACCTTAGAGGACGCCTACGGCCTCTTCGAATGTGTCTGCTTTGAAAGCAAGTTGCCCCAGATCGCCCCGGTGGTGGCCCGGGCGAGCTACTTCCTGGTGCGCGGCCGCCTGCAGAACAACCACAAGCGGGGGCTGGCCATTGTGGCCGAGGAGGTTCTGGATCTGGAGGAGGTGCTGGCAGCGAGACGAGCACGGAAGCGAGGAGCGGAGTCAGCAACTGCGCCAAGAGCGGGGACAACGGCTATTCCGAAGAAGGTGGGGTAGGTCGCACGGCCACGCCTTATTCCGGAGACTAAGGGCTCAGTGAACTGCGCCGACTGCACGCCGGGAAGACACCAGTACCGCGATCGGCAGACCGAAGGCGCCGGCCACCCTCTCGAGCGTCTCCAGCGAAGGCATGTGCCTGCCCTTCTCGAGGCGGGAGAGGTTGGGCACTTTGATACCCGTGCGCGCACTCAGCTCGGCGAGTGTCCAGCACCGCTTGGTGCGTTCGAGGTGGATCCGTTCGCCGATCTCCTGACGGTCTCCAGCGCCGTCGGCCGCGGCGCTGCCGCACTTGTAAAAGGCATATCCCGGCTCGGCGTGGTACAGGACCACGTCCCACGGTACTTCGAGCCGGTTGCCCGACTCCTGTTCGATCACAGCCGCGTACCCATCGGAGCCCAGTGACACCCTCGTCACCGTGGTCGCATCGATGCCTTCCAGGTCGGCCAATGGCACCGCGTATACCCGGCCGCTCAGGAACTTGACCACCAGGGTCGACATGGGTTCCACGAAGGCTACATCGCGGAGGCGGCTCTCGAACGTGCTGAGCCTCTCGTAAGTGCCGGTCATCACTCCTCCTCGCTGTGCAGATACCCAGCCTCTCTCAAGGCCCGAACCAGTCTGCGGGTGAGAGGAAACGAGTCCAGGGGACATTGATGCTGGATATCCCACCGTCCGATCTGTTGCCCCTTGCGAAAGACGTGCACGTGAAGGGGCGGATGATCTCCGACATAGGACCTAAACACGAATCCTTTGACTCTCTTCTCACCCAGCTGGTCATTCTTTCTACACGCAGTTTATCATACGTGATAACACATGCCAGTGTTGCGCTCATGCGCCTCCACGGTCCAGCGTAGACTGGTGCAACCAGAGCAAGTTCAGTCCTTGGATGGAGACTGGCAAGGAAGCAGGAAGAAGCCGATGCCGCCCCCTCGAGCAGCCTCAGTCAAGCCAGACCATCAACGCGCCGATTGCATGCCAACCTCGCGTACATGCGCAGAGTCATGTCCGACTGCACTCAGCCCAACAAAAACGCGAGGGGAAATCACGTTGTCAGCGAGGAACTTCAGGAAGCCACCCGGAGCGGAAACTCTCTCTCGCGTACGCTCTCTGCCGCATAATGCAGGGCCTGCTCAATGTCTTCCGGCTGGAGGTCGGGGTGGGCATCGGTGATCTCAGCGACCGTCATGCCATCGGCTACCAGCTGCCGGATCGCAGGGCATGTCGGTCTGCAAGCTCCGGGCACGCTCCAGAAGCTCCGCCCGCTCCCGTTCAAGAGCCTCAAGCCGCGATTCAACGGCTGCCAGCTCGGCGGCCTTATCGTCGCGGGACGTGTTCACCGACGCGCACGATGCCGCGTGGGAGCTTCGGGCACAGTGCCACGGGTCAGGTCCTTCCATTTGGCGGCCGCTCAGATAGATTCCGGACTTTCCACGCCATCACAGGATCGCGGGAAGCCTTCTCGAGCACCCCCGGCCACTCGGCAAGCAAGAGCTCAGGACGATACTCAGCCCTCTCATCGAGAAGACGCATGAACTCCGTCTCCGCGACGGACAAAGAACTGAGCACCGAAAGCCATCGCGACACCGCCTTCAGCATGACCTCGTACTTCGGTGCCTCGCCAGACCGGAGCATCGCGAACAAGGGCTCGATGAACTCCGACGCCGGATCGTTGAAGCGCTCCAGCGCCTCAACGGGGTCCTTCATGGCGGGGAACGGGTCCGCCGTGCATATGGCTCGAATGGCCAGCGCCCGAGCGACCGGCTCGTCAAATAGCCGCGGCATCTGGACCGACAGCCGGTAGAGATCGTACAGGTCCCGCGCGGCCGCACGCTCCATGAGGGCCTTAATCTTACCGGCGGCCAACTCCGGTCGCTGGAGCACGGGAAACGCGATTGGCGGATCCGCGAACTCGCAGGTCCGCTCCTGTGGCTCGAGCAGGGCGATGCGGGCGAGGTAACTGACGTCCACTTTCACGTGGTTGCCCGGGTATTTGACTCGATACGTCTGCCCGCTGTGCTCGTCGTTCGTGCCCTGAACAACGTACCCCAGTGCCACTACGACCTCGCGGAACCGCGCGTCCACTTCCGGCCGCATGGCCCTCATGCCTCCGACGTCGGCCGCCCCCACGAACATGAGACCGATGTCGATCGAAAGCCGCGACGGCCGGTCGTAGAAGAGGTTGAGCGCCGTGCCACCCTGCAGCACGAACACATGGCCCAACATCGGGTCCTCACGGATCGCAGAGAGCACCTCAAGAAGCCGCTCTACCTTGTCGACGACCAAGGGGGCGAAGCCTATCGGTAGGGTGAGAAGCGGACGCGTCATCCTCGTGCCCACTCGTCATACGGCAGGCCGGCAGGGACATAGAGACGCCACCGGGCGACAAATCGCAGCGGTCGCCGGCCCGATGCAGGGACAAGTCGATACGTCCCCCTGCCGAGCGGGACGCGCAACTCATCGAGCACCGAGATGTCGATCCGCCACCTCTCGCCGAACATGCCGAGCACCCACCCCGCACGCGCGTTAAGAGTAGGCGACGACAGCAAACGGGCGTAGTCGGCGACGCGCTCTGCGGACAGGGACGTGAACCCACCGAGGCTCCGCAGTAACTCCTCAAGCCCCCCGCCGAGCTGCAAGTCCCGAAGGCAATCGACGAGCGTCCGTTCTCCCGTGCTCACGGGCACAATCGCCTCCCCTACCCGTACGCGCGTCACGAACTCGTTCAGCCGGGCAGCGCATGCCGGCACGGGCGGCGCCACCGGATGGAAGCGGTAACCGCGCGTCTCGAAGTCGCCCATTTTGCGGGCGGATGTGAAGTAGACCGTGCGCAGAGGCGCATGGGCAACACCGTGCGCCTCGAGAGCTGAATGGTGCGTGATCACAGCGTCTTCCGCGGCTTTCGCCGCAACAAGAAAGACGTTCGGGACCCGATCCCGATACACACCCATATTGGAGGCGTAGAGCCCCCGTCGCACGCGATACGCCTGTCCCCGTTCGATAGCATTCTGCAGGTTGGTGTAGCGGGTGCGCCCAGAGACCGCCGAGTCGACGACGGTC
>Ga0214473_10000853_pt1 | contig 41759 bp, 33 predicted proteins | sample RVTome_7_FD_203509 | JGI IMG/M metagenome (GOLD analysis project Ga0214473, IMG submission 203509) | Soil microbial communities from uranium-contaminated site in the Upper Colorado River Basin, Wyoming, United States - RVT98D197 | ecosystem: Environmental > Terrestrial > Soil > Contaminated >...
CATCAGCTCGTTTTTTTCCATGCCCACGCCGTGCTCGCCCGTCAGGGTGCCGCCCATCTCGACGCAGAATTGGATGATCTCGCCGCCGGCGGCGACGACGCGCTGGAGTTGCGTGCGGTCGCGCGCATCGAAAAGGATGAGCGGGTGCAGATTGCCGTCGCCGGCGTGGAAGACGTTGCCGATGGGGAAGCCGTAGCGCTTGCCGACGTCGGCAATGTGGCTTAGCGTGGCGGTCAGCTTGGTGCGGGGAATGACGCCGTCGAGGACATAATAGGAGGGCGAGAGGCGGCCGATGGCGCCGAAGGCGTTCTTGCGGCCCTTCCACAGCAGGTCGCGCTCGCGGGCGTCCTTCGCGCGCCGCACTTCTCTGGCGCCGCTCAGGCGGCAGACCTCGTCAATCTCAGCCGCCTGCGCCTCCACCGCTTCCCGCAGTCCCTCGACCTCGATGAGTAGCACGGCGGCGCTATCCACGGGAAACCCGGCGTGCACGTAGTCCTCGACGGCGCGCAGCATCAAGTCGTCCAGCATTTCGCAGGCCGCGGGCGTAACGCCGCGGGCCGTCAGCTCCACCACTGTGTTGGTGGCATCCTCGACTCGATCGTAAATCGCCAGCAGGGTGCGCACGTCTTCGGGCGCGCGCAGCAGCCGCACCGTCACCTCGGTGACCAGCGCGAAGGTGCCTTCCGATCCGACCACCAAACGGGTCAGCGAGTAGCCCGGCGTCTCGATTGTCCGGCCGCCGATGCGCACGACCTGGCCGTCGGGCAGCACCAACTCGAGGCCGGTCACATGGTTCGACGTCACGCCGTAGGCCAGCGTGTGCGGCCCGCCGGAGTTTTCCGACACGTTGCCACCGATGGTGCAGGCTTTCTGGCTGGAAGGGTCGGGAGCAAAATACAGCCCGTGGCTTTCCACGGCGCGCGTCAGATCGAGATTGACCACTCCCGGCTCGACCACGGCGCGCAGATTTTCGGGGTCCACTTCCAGAACGTGATTCATGCGCGAGAACGTCACCACGATCCCGCCGCGCCGCGCCAGCGCGCCGCCGGAAAGGCCGGTTCCCGCGCCGCGGCCCACCAGAAGAGTTTCATGGCGTGCGGCCAGCTTGACGATCTCCACCACGTCTTCCTTGCGGCGGGGAAAAACGATGCAATCGGGCCGCCCCTCTTCCACCGACCCATCGTTCTCGTACAGCATCAGGTCTTCGGGGCGCGCCAAAACGCCCTTGGGGCCGAGCAATTGTTCGAGTTCGCGCAGTAGTGTGGCGTTCATGGGGACGGAAAAGCGGCTCCCGGCCACTATAGTAAGCGCGTGCGGCGGAGTCAACGCGATGCGGCTTCGGCGGCCACGCTCAATTGTGCTACGCTCCGAAGTTCACTCTCTCCGGACTAAAGCGATTTCATGAGCCGGCCAAGCATTCTTTCGACCCATTCGCTGTTCGACGCCCCGCGCAAGCGCCTTGCCGAGCGTTTCGACGCCGAGTACTGGATGGAGCCGGAGCGGCCGCCGCGCGCCGAGGTGCTGCGCCGGGTGGCCGGCAAGGTCGGCTTGATCTGTCTGCTCACGGAAAAAATTGACGACGAGTTGCTGGACGCCGCACCCGGGCTGCGTATCGTGGCCAATGTCGCCGTGGGCTACGACAACGTGAATCTCGCCGCCTGCACGCGCCGCAAGATCGCCGTCAGCAATACACCCGGCGTCCTGGATGAAACTACGGCCGATTTTGCTTGGACGCTATTGATGGCGGTGGCCCGGCGGCTGCTCGAAGGCGATGCCCTGGCGCGGTCCGGCCAGTGGCGCGGCTGGAATCTCGACCAGCTTTGCGGCGCGGACATTTGGGGCAAGACGCTGGGCATTCTCGGCTTCGGCCGCATCGGCCGCGCGGTGGCCCGCCGCGCGCGCGGCTTCAACATGCGCGTGATCTACAACGATGCCGCGCCCGCACCCGCCGAAGTGGAGCGGGAACTGGTTGCGGAATTTCTGGAACGCGAACAGGTGCTGGCGCAGGCTGACTTTCTCAGCCTGCACGTGCCGCTGACGCCGGAAACGCGCGGTCTGATCGGCGCGCGCGAGCTGGCCAGGATGAAGCCCACAGCGTTCTTGGTAAACACGTCGCGCGGCCCCGTCGTGCAGGAAGCGGCCCTAGTGGAAGCGCTGGCAAGCGGAAAAATTGCCGGCGCTGCGCTGGACGTTTACGAGCGCGAGCCCCAAATCTCCGACGGATTGCGCCGGCCCAACGTGGTCCTGGCGCCGCACCTGGCCTCGGCGTCACTCGAGACGCGCACCAAGATGGCCATGATGGCAGTCGAAAACGTCATCGCCATGTTTGACGGCCGCCGGCCGCCGAACATCCTCAATCCTGAAGTCCTGGAAGCAGGTGCGCGGTCATGACGCCATGACCGGCCTCAAGCAACTCGCGCGGCAAATTTTTGACGATACGCTCGCCGGTGTTGATATTCCCCGGACGTTTGAGCGCAAGCTCACGCGCGATGGGTCGCGCCTCTCCGTCGAGGGCGTGACGCTGGACCTGGCCGCCTACCGCTCGATTCGCGCCGTGGCCATGGGTAAGGCCTCGGCGGCCATGGCGCGCGGCCTGGTCGAACGCCTCATGCCGGACGTGCCAGTGGAAGGCGTGCTCGCCGCGCCTCACGATGACCTGGCTGAAGTTGCGGGATTTTGCGCCATCGGCGCCGGCCACCCGATTCCCGATGAGGGCAGCGCCGCCGCGGCACGCGCGATCCTCAATCTGCTGGCCACGGCGAATGCGCAGACGCTGATATTTTTTCTTCTCTCGGGCGGCTCTTCGGCGCTGGTGGAACTTCCCCTCAGCCCCGAAATTACCCTCCGAGATTTGCAGGAGTTGCACCGTCTGCTGGTCAATTGCGGCGCGCCCATTGATGAGATGAACGCCGTGCGCAAGCACCTCTCCGCGGTCAAGGGCGGGCGACTGGCCGCAGCCGCGCCGGCAGCCATGAAGCTCAGCTTGGGCGTGACCGATGTGCCGCAGGGCCGCGAATCCGCGCTGGCCTCCGGACCGACCCTGCCGGATCCCACCACGGTGGCGGACGCTTGCCGGGTCATCGAGCGCTACGGGCTGCTGCCCAAGCTGCCTGCGGCCATCCGCGCGAAATTCGAGCGCCCCGGCGAAATCCCCGAAACGCCCAAGGCGGGCGATCCGGCATTTGCCCGCGCGCACTTTGTGATGCTGCTGGGGATGGGCGACCTGTTTCATCACGCACACCGGGCCGCGGAGGCGCGCGACTGCGTCACCGTCTGCGATAACACCACCGATGACTGGCCCATCGAAAAGGCTTCCGATTACCTGCTTGGAGAGCTGGCGCGCCTGCGCTCGGCCCGGCCCGGCCGCCGCGTGGCCGTCATTGCCGACGGCGAAGTCAGCTCGCCGGTCACCGGCGACGGCGTGGGCGGGCGGAACTTGGCCTTCGTATTGAATTGCGTGGAGAAAATCGCCGGCCAAAATATCGCGGTGCTGAGCGCCGGCACCGACGGCAAGGACGGCTCGAGCCCGGCCGCAGGCGCCGTGGCCGATGGCCGGACGCTCGAGCGCGCGCGCGCCGCGGGACTCAGCGCGCCCGAGTATTTCCGGCGCTGCGACTCCTACAATTTCTTTCGCCCGCTGGGAGACGCGATCGAAACCGGACCAACGCACAATAATCTGCGCGACCTGCGCATCCTGCTGGCGGAGTAACGGAGCGGCTGGATGAAGATCTCGCCGTAATTCTATTGCGCGCTGGACGCGGCCGGAAGCGCCTGCTCGATTCTCTTCAGCCGGTCATTCACTTCGGTCAGGGTTTGTTCGACGCTTCTCAACCGGTTGAGCACTTCCGGGGCGGCGGCGCCGGCGCCGGGCGCGGGTCCGCCTGCGGCGGACGCCGGCCCGTCATCGGAATCGGTGTTGGTGCGGCGCAGACGTTCGATGGCCCGTTCGATGACGTTGGAGAAGTTCACCGGGAGGTCGGTCCTCTGGAGCATGGCCTGGAGCGCGGGAATGGCCGACTGATCGTCGCGGTCGCCCAGCGCGTTCACCGCCGCGGTGCGAATGTCGAAGGCCTGGTCATCGAGAAAGGCAATGAGCTGCCGGCCGACCGCCTCGTTTTTCTTATCGAGTTGCGCCAGGCTGGCGATGGCCGCTGTGCGCAGCGCGATGGGCTTGCCTTCCGCCGTCCAATCCAGGAGCGTGGCCACCGCCTTATCGTCGCCGAGCGGACCCATGGCGCGCAGCGCGGCGCGCCGGATGACGTCGTCGGGCGAATCGGCCTGCGCCGCCTCCTGCAGCACGGCAAGCCCGCCCGCGGGTTTCAACTGCGCGTAGGCGTTCAGCGCGGCGGCGCGCACGCGATAGGCCGCGTCGCGGCGGGATATTTCCGCCAGGCGGCCCGGGAAGCCGGCGTCGTCCTTGAAGCGGCCGAGCTGCTCGACGGCCACTTCGCGCACCCACGGCTCGGCGTTGGACATCGCCGCCAGAACGAGCTTGCCGGCCTCGGCGCCGCCGATGCGCCCCAGCGCCGTCAGCGCCTGCACGCGCACGCCCCAGAAGCGATCGCGCTGCGCCGCTTCGCCCAGCGCAGCCAGCACGGCTTCGTTGTCTTTCACGTTTCCGAGCGCTTCCGCCGCCGCCGCGCGGTCCACGACCTCTTCGGCGTGCTGCAACTGGTAAATCCACTCCGCCGGCGACTTGCGGAACTCGACCGACTTGAGGATCCGGCTGCCCTTGTCAAAGAGCACCATCAAGGGCGCGCCGTTCACCGGGAAGTTGAAAGTTTCCTCGGCCTTGGAAACGCGAACGGGGAAGCTCTGCGTCCCGCCGGCAGTGGTGATGGCGATTTCGACGGGCACGCTGAACACGCCGACCGCGCCACCCACTCTCTGCGTCTGCCGCACCGTGAGGCTCAACTGGCGTGTCGAATCATCGTACGCCGAGGTAACGGCAAAGCGGGGCGCGCCCGCGCCGTAGATCCACTGGCCGAAGAAGCGGTCCATGTTTGCGCCGGTGGATTCCTCGAGCGCTTTCACCAGGTCTTCCGTGACCACGTTTCCGAGGCGATTCTTTTCCAGGTAATGTTTCAGCCCGCCGAAAAACGCCTCGTCGCCCAACTGCTCGCGCAACATCTGCAGGATCAGGCCGGCCTTGTCGTAGATATTTCCCGCATAGCGCAGCGAATCGTTGAAATCGCGGGTGACCACGGGCACGGTAAACAGCCGCCCCTGGCGCATCCAGTTCGCTTGCGTCCGCCAGCGCGCGTAGGAGGCGTTGTCGGCGCCGAGCCGGCGCTCCTGCCAGAGCGTGGCCATGAACGTGGCGAAGCCTTCGTTCAGCCACAGGTGGGCCCAGTCCTTGCACGTCACCAGGTCGCCAAACCACTGATGGGAAAGTTCGTGGGAGATCAGGCTGTCGGACTGCTGCAGGCTCTCGCGCGCCAGTACCGGATGCAGCAGGCTGCGCGTAGTCAGCGTGGTGGCGCTGACGTTTTCCATCCCGCCGATGACAAACTGGTCCACCATGCTCTGGTCGTACTTGTCCCAGGGATAGAGGACCCCCAGCCGGTCGGAGAAATACGTCAGCATGTCGCGCGTGCGGGAAAACGTCGGCGCGATGCGCTCGCGCTGGCCGCGCGGCACGATGTAGTCCACAGGAAGGTTCCGCCAGGTTTCGGACTGCTTCTCGAGTTCCCCGGCCACCAGCGTGATCAAGTAGGTCGAAATCGGCTGGCTCTGGTTCCAGCTCCAGATTTTCATTCCCTGGCCGGCGCCGGTCACGCTCACCAGCTTCCCGTTGGAGACCGTCTCCCAGTCGCCGGGAACAGTGACGATCATCTCCGTTGTGGTGCGGTCGTTGGGGTAGTCGTAAATAGGAACGTAGTAGCGCGTGTCTTCGGCTTGGCCCTGCGTCCATATCTGCCGGGTTTGGTTGGGGCGGCTCTTGTCCGGGAAGATAAAATACAGGCCCTTCTTCGGCTTTCCTTCATAGCGAATTGCAACTTCGTACTTCTGACCGGCCTTGCTGGCGCTCTCGAGGTTTACGTGCAGCTTGTCGGCATCGGTGGAAAAGCGCCCCTCTTTGCCGTCCACCCGAACGCCCGCAATGGCCAAGTCCACGGAGTCGAAGTTGAGTTGCCGCAGGCCGTCCCGCAGCGCGGAAAGTGTGTGCGTGACCTGGCCGATGACCTTGCGCTGTTCCAAGTCAAAGCGCAGCTCGATGCGCGCGTGAGCCAGGTCGTAATCGCGGCTGGGAGCAAACGGCTGGTCGGCAAGCGAAACCGGAACCAGTGCGGCGACTGCCGCGAGCAGCCAAACGGCGCAGGCCAGACGCGCTCCGGCTCGCCGCACCCGGCCGGCTGGAACAACTTTCCGGGTTACGCCGAAAACATGCATTGGACGTACCTCCCGTGGGGGCGGCATCCCGCGTCGCGGTCTTAGGTCTGTGCCTGGCGCAGGTAGGCGTCTTCCTTGCGAATCCAATCTTCACGCCGGGGAGCAAAAAAGTCCAGGTCCACCGTATCTTCCAGTGCCACGGCGGAATGAGGGACATTGCCGGGGATGTAGAGGACTTCACCCGCGTTCACCAGCACCTCGCGGTCGTCGAAAATAAATTTCAGGGCGCCGGAAAAAATCAGCGAGTACTGCTCGCTCACGTGGGAATGGCGCGGCACCACCGCGCCGCGCGACAGCAGCAGCCGCGACACCGTGGCGTTCTCGCCGTTCACCATCTGGCGCGTGATCAGGTCGTTCATGCGCTCCGGTTCGATCTGCGCCCATGAAGTTTTCTGCATGTCTTCCCCCTGCATCGAGATTCCTGTGATAACCTCCCGCATCGTCTCCCGAAACAGTGGCCTCGTCAATGGCGCCGCCAGCGTGCGGAGTGTCTGCTGGAAAAGCGCACCCGGGAGGAAAGTAAGGTGCCATGAGGTTTCTTCACTGGTTTGCGGCGCTGGTGCTGGTGGTCGAACTGCCCGTGCCCATCTACTGGCTGGTTTTGCACGGCGGCATCGGATTTTGGCGAAAACGCGGGCGTGGACGCGTCCCATACTGGGTGGCCGCGGGCGCCGCCTGGGGCCTGGGCGGTTGGATGCTCTATCATTTTCGCGCGAATTTGTTTGCCGCCACGGACAGGCCGCTGTGGGCCATCGTCGCGGGTCTGGTGCTGATGGGCGCCGACGTGGCTATCTTGTCCATCGTGGAGTCGCAACTTGGCGGGCGCCGGCTGGTGGGCCAAGCCGAACTCACCGGAAGCGGAGAACTCGCGGTGCACGGCCTTTACGCCCGCGTACGCCATCCACGCTATCTGGGAATGATGCTGGGGGTGCTCGGCGCGTGCCTGCTCGTGGGCTCGCGCCAACTGTGGCTGGTGGCCGCGGTGTGGTGGATCGCTGCGCTGTTCATTATCCGGCTCGAGGAGCGTGAGCTGCGCAACCGCTTCGGCGCGGCCTATGCGGCCTATGCATCGCGAGTGCCGGCGCTGCTGCCGGTTCGCTTCGGCGCCGGAAAGCGATAGGAGTCCTTGACCGGGCGAAAGGGCTTGCTATTCTTTCGCGGTACCGAAATCCCGTAAGGAGTCACTTATGCCCAAGTATCTCATCGAACGCGAAGTTCCCGGCGCCGGCAACATGACGCCGCAGCAGTTGCGGGCGCTCTCTGAAAAATCTTGCAGCGTGCTGAACCGCATGGGACCGCAGATTCAGTGGAAGGAAAGCTACGTCACCGGCGACAAGATCTACTGCGTGTACATCGCTCCCAACGAGGAGATGGTGCGGGAGCACGCCCGCCTGGGCGGCTTCCCGGCCGACCGAATCTCTGAAATAAAGGCCATCATTGATCCTGCGACCGCTGAACCGGCCTAGTCCGGCCCGGCGGACGAAACGAGAGAGCGGGAATGAGCGATCCACAGGCCAAACCGCGCGTGGCCTTTCAGGGCGAGCGCGGCGCGTTCAGCGAAGAAGCGGCCGTCAAGCTCTTGGGCGCGCAGATAGATCTTGTGCCGCGCCCGACTTTTGAAGCCATGTTCGCGGCGATTGGCGAAGGCGCCGCGGATCTCATCCTGGCGCCTGTCGAGAACAGCCTGGCGGGCTCGGTCTATCGCTGCTACGACCTGCTGCTCGAAAGCCAGCTCCACATTACCGCGGAGGTGATTCTCCCCATCTCTCACCACCTGATTGGGCCGCCCGGAGCGAAGCTCGAGCAGGTGCGCAGCGTCCAGTCGCACCCGGTGGCCCTGGCGCAATGCACCAAGTTCTTTGAGCAGCACCCGCAGATCAAGCGCGTGGCGGCGGAAGATACCGGAGGAAGCGTGCGGGAAATTGTGAGCGCGGCCGATCCCTCCCGGGCGGCCATTGCCAGCCGCCGCGCGGCGGAGATTTACGGTGGCACGATCCTGCAATCGCACCTTGAAGACCACCACAGCAACTTCACGCGCTTTCTCCTGCTTTCACAATCGGCCGCCGTTCCCAAAGGGGCCAACAAGATTTCCCTGGTGGCTTTTCTGCTGCATCAGCCCGGCGCCCTGTTCCATGCATTGGAACCGATGGCGCAACGCGGCATCAATCTGGTCAAGATTGAAAGCCGCCCCATCGTGGGACACCCGTTCGAGTACTGCTTCTACCTGGACCTGATGGCCCCGCCCGACGCTCCCGAAACTCAGGCGGCGCTCAAGGCCCTTCAGAACTACACCAGCGAAATGCGTGTCCTCGGCTGCTACGTCGCCGCCCCGCCGCCCTCGACGGACTAGCCCATCGGCTCGTCTTTTCGCGTCTCAGCGGAATCGGCCATATTTCGGCTGTTGCCCCAGGCACACCGTCCGGTAGAATACTGCGCTGACTTTCTCGCATAAGGACTGTCAATGCCCGCAGCGTATCTGCAGTGTGTGGAAGAAAGTTGCCGACGGCGTTACCCGCTCGACAGCAAGGAGCACATCTGCGCCGCGTGCCGGAATCTCCTCGACGTTTCCTATGACTTTCCCGCCGCCGATCCCAGCGCCCTGCGGCAAATCTGGGCCCAGCGCAAAACGGGCAGCGCAGTAGTGGACCAGAGCGGCGTCTGGCGCTTCCGCGAGCTTCTGCCTTTTGTCCCCCAGGGCGGGAACGTAGTCAGCCTGCTCGAGGGCCGCACGCCACTCATCGAAGTGCACCGCACAGGCGACTGGGTGGGCGGCGTGCAGCTCGCCGTCAAGCACCAGGGGAACAATCCCACCGGCTCCTTCAAAGACTTGGGCATGACCGCCTGCATCACTCAGGCCGCTCGCCTGGGCAGCCGCATCACGGCCTGCGCTTCCACGGGCAACACCTCGGCCTCCATGGCCGCGTATGCCGCGCGGGCAGGCATGAAAGCCGTGGTCTTCGTGCCGTTCGGAAAAATCGCCACGGCCAAAATGGCCCAGGCGCTGGAATTCGGCTCCATGGTCATCGAGATCGGCGACAACTTCGATCAAGCCTTTCACCTGCTGCGGTCGCTGGCCGATGAGCTCGGACTGTATCTGGTGAACTCGCTGAATCCGTTTCGTCTCGAGGGACAGAAGACCATCGCCTGCGAAATCCTCGAGCAGCGCGACTGGCGCGTCCCGGAATTCATCGTGGTTCCCGGGGGAAACCTTGGAAACGTATCGGCCATCGGCAAGGGCCTGTTGGAGATGAAGCAGATCGGATTGATTGACAAGTTTCCGAAGCTGGTGGTGATTCAGGCGGCCGGCGCCAGCCCCTTCTACAATATGCTGGCCAGCGGCGCATCCGAGATTGTGCCGGTGGCGCAGCCGCGCACCGAAGCCACCGCGATCCGCATCGGCGACCCGGTGAATTGGAAGAAGGCGCTGCGCGCCATCCGCGCCACGCAGGGCTTGTGCGAAGCAGTGACGGACGACCAGATCTTCGAAGCCAAGGCCGCCCTGGCCAAGGACGGTGTGGGCTGCGAACCGGCATCGGCTGCCACCATCGCCGGCCTTCGCAAATTGGTCCAGGCCGGTGCGATTCGGGCAGGCGCCGACGTCGTGGCCATCCTGACCGGCCACCAGCTCAAGGACCCTGAGAGCGGCCTCCGTCGCCGCAGCGAGGCCGAACTGAACCGGCAAAGAATGCACGTCGAAGCGGATCTCAATAAGTTGCGAGCCGCTCTGGAAGACGTACTGTTGCAATCTGCCTGAGTTCGCGGGCCGTCTTGCGGGTATGCTTCCGTTGACAGCGGTAGCTGAGAGTGAGACATTCTCAGCCAGTTTCGGTGGCTCGCGCGAACGAAAACATCTTGGGGGGACGCGCCATGAGAGGCAAGAGCCGGTGGGTCGTGTTTTGGCTGTCCTTGGCGATCGTTCTGACAATCGCGCACGATCGAGCACGATCACAGTCTCCCGCCGCACTATTTGAGATCAGGCAAACGGCTTACCTCAAGGCATCGAACCCCGTTGCCAACGATCATTTCGGCTGCGGGGGATCCCTCCCCGGGCACATCGGCAACTCCTCGGCCATCAGTGGCGACGGCAGCATCATCGCCATCGGCGCCCACCTGGAAAGCAGCGCCGCCAAAGGCATCAACGGCAACCAGAACGACACTTCGCTCTACGCCTCCGGCGCCGTCTACGTCTTCGCCCGCCGCGGCAACATGTGGGTGCAGCAGGCTTACGTCAAAGCCTCCAATCCTCAGCAAGGCGCCAATCTTGGAATGAACGTGGCATTGAACGCCGACGGTTCCACCATGGCCGCGTCCGCCTACTTTGAATCTAGCTCTTCCAAGGGCATCAATAGCATCCAGGATGACAAGACCCCTCAGGCCGGTGCCGTCTACGTTTTCACCCGAACCGGCGAGACTTGGTCCCAGCAGGCCTACATCAAATCCTCCAACACCGGCCGCCCCGCAAACCTCGATGACCCCAATGACTGGGGCGACGGCGACCAGTTTGGCCACTCGGTCGCCTTGAGTGGTGATGGCAACACCTTGGCTGTGGGCGCGCCCGCGGAAGACAGCCGCGCCAGCGGCATCAACGTCAATGATTTCCAGAACGACGACTCCGCCAATTCCTCCGGCGCCGTGTACGTCTTCGTCCGCAACGGCACCACCTGGACCCAGCAGGCCTACATCAAGGCGGCCAACTCGGAGGGAGGCGATCTCTTCGGCTATGTCGTCGGCTTGAGCACCGACGGCAACACGCTGGCCACCCATGCCTACGATGAAGACGGCTCCGGCAGAACCGCCAACGCCATTCCCGACAACCGGCGCGGCGGCACCGGCGCAGGGTACGTCTTCGCCCGTGCCGGCGGCGTCTGGCGACAGCAGGCCTACCTCAAAGGTTCCCGCATGCAGGGCAATGATGCCATGATCTCCATCGCCATCAGCGGTGACGGCAATACGGTCGCGGCGGGCGCCGCCGAAGAGAGCTGCCTCATCCCGGGCGTCAATCCGCCCGCGTGCGACATCGACACCTTTCCTCCGCACATCGGAGGAGGTTCGGCTGGCGCCGTGTATGTCTGGGTCCGCAACGGAAACAATTGGGCAGAGCAGGCCTTCATCAAGTCCTCCAATCCGGATATTGAAGACGTTTTCGGATACCGCCTCTCGCTCAGCGAAGACGGGAATACTCTGGTGGCGACCGCCCCGAACGAAGACAGCAACGCCACGGGCATCAATGGCAACCAGCTCGACAATTCGACGATCGAAGCCGGCGCCGGCTACGTATTCACTCGCACCGGCACTACCTGGACCCAGCGCGCCTACGTTAAAGCATCCAATACCGCCTCCGGTGACCTCTTCGCCAGTTCCACGGCCGTGAGCGGTGACGGCAAGACCATTGTTTTCGGCGCGCCCATCGAAGCCAGTGCCGCCAAAGGCGTCAACGCCAATCAGAACGACAACTCGGCCCTGGCTGCCGGCGCGGCCTACATCTTTGTTGTTAACTGAGACCCCCGCTGCTGCTCTTCCAGCAGCCTCTGGTTCCAAGCATGCCTTGGCCGGCATGTCCCGCCGCCAGATTTCGCTATCTTGTATTTGCGGGCTGGCGTATGCTCGAACCATAAGAATCGAGTCGCCGTTCCTGTGAGGGCGTCTATGAACAGATTCCTGGCCCGTCTTGGCTGCATGGGATTGCTCGTTTTGCTGGTCGTGTGCCCGTCCTGGGCCCAGCAGACTGGGACGCCGCCCCCGGCTCAGCCGCCGGCTCAACCTGCGGGTGGAGGAGGCGGTAACCGAACCTCGGGACAACAATCAACTGCTGAGCAACCGCAAAATCGTCAATCGCAAATGCCCATTTATGTGGAAGGGCAAGTCCTCACCGAGACCGGCCAGCCCGCCCCGGATCCCGTTCCAGTGAAGCTTAGTTGTGGAATGAGGACGCTTCAGGTAATCCGCACCGACATGAAAGGTTACTTTCGGTTTGCCTTGGGAGCAGGCACTCAAGCCAATATGGACTTCAGCGCCGCCGATGAAGCTCCCCTGGCATCCATCACCACGGGGATCAATATTCCCGGCGGGTATAGTGGATTCGGCACTGGCGACAGCCTGACCGGCTGTGAGCTGAGGATATCGGTCCCCGGCTACCAGCCAGTGATGGGCACCATCACTGACACGGCCTCGTTAGGGATCATTGATGTCGGAATTCTGGAACTCAGGCGCACGACTGTGGCGACGGGCGCTGCCGTCAGCGCCACCTCCTTGCTGGCCCCCAACAATGCGCGTAAAGAATTCGACCAGGGCGTGAAGGACATGCGCAGCAATCGCCTGCCGCAGGCCACCCAACACCTGGAACGGGCCGTCGGCGCATACGACAAGTTCGCCGCGGGTTGGAGCGAGTTGGGCAAGGCCTATGCCGCCGCCGATCAGATGGAGAAGGCCCGCCAGGCCTATGAGAAAGCCATCGCGGCCGACTCCAGGTACGCCCCGCCCTATGTTGGTCTCGCCGCCGTGAAAGTGCAGGACCAGGACTACGAGGGCGCCGTCGAGGCCGTGGGGAAAGCCGTGGAACTGGACCCGGCCATCGCCATGGGAGTTGCCGGCTACATCCAGGCCGTAGCCAATTTCCGGCTCAATCGGCTGGATGCCGCCGAGCAGAGCGCGCTCGCCGCCGAAATGGGACCGCACCAAAACACCCCGCAGTTGCACGCCATGCTCGCCGACCTCTATCTGCGCAAGCAGGATTTTGCCGGCGCCGCCGCGCACATGCGGGCCTACCTGAAGGAGGCGCCCCAGGGTTCCTTCGCCAGTGAGCTGAAGAAAAACCTGGAGCAAATCGAGAAATCCGCGGCCAACACCGGAAGCGCCGCCCGCCCGTCGGCGCGGCCGTAGAACGTCCCTTCGCACACTTCATCTCTCGCCCTCCTGCCGCTTCGCTCCACTTGCGCCTCCATCCGAAATCGCAGGTCAATTCTCTCCACGCCTTCCATTGACAGGCGCTGAGTAGAGTGAGACATTTTCAGGCGGTTTTTGGCGCAGGCACACAATCCGGTCATTCGGGGGGAAGCACCATGAGAGGCAAGAGCCGGTGGGTCATGTTTTTGCTGTCCTTGGCGGTCGTTTTGCCAATCGCGCACGATCAAGCACAATCACAGTCTCCCGCCGCTCCGTTCCAGATCCGGCAGACGGCTTTCATCAAGGCATCGAACCCCCATGCCAGCGATCATTTCGGCTGCGGGGGATCCCTCCCCGGACACATCGGCAACTCCGCAGCCATGAGTGCCGACGGCAACATCATCGCCATCGGTGCCCACCAGGAGTCCAGCGCCGCCAAAGGCGTCAACGGCAATCAGAACGACACTTCGCTCTACGCATCCGGCGCCGTGTACGTCTTCGCCCGCCAGGGCGCCAGTTGGGCCCAGCAGGCCTACATCAAGGCCTCTAATTCCGGCCAGAGTGACAACTTCGGAATGAACGTGGCGCTGAACGCCGGCGGCACTACCATGGCCGTGGCCGCCTACTTTGAGTCCAGCGCCGCCAAAGGGATCAACCCTCCTCAGGACGATGACTCCATCCCGCAGGCCGGCGCCGTGTACGTCTTCACCCGCACCGGGACTACCTGGTCGCAGCAGGCTTACATCAAAGCCTCGAACACCGGCCGGCCCCCGGTCCCCGGCGATGCCGAAGACTGGGGCGACGGAGATCAATTTGGCTCCTCCATCGCTTTGAACGCCGACGGCAACCTCCTGGCCGTGGGCGCCATGTCCGAGGACAGCCGCGCCAGCGGAATCAACACCAACGCCTTCCAGTCCGACGACTCGGCTGCGGGCTCCGGTGCCGTGTACGTCTTCACCCGCACCGGCTCCACTTGGACCCAGCGCGACTACATCAAGTCCTCGAACTCCGATGCTGGTGACCTCTTCGGCTACACCGTGGGCTTTAGCGCCAACGGCAACACGCTGGCCATAGCCGCCTATGACGAAGACGGCTCCGGCAGGTCCACCAACTCTATTCCGGACGGACGGCGCGGCGGCACCGGCGCGGTCTACGTCTTCGATCGCGTCGGCGACGCCTGGCGCCAGACGGCCTACCTCAAAGGCTCCAGGTCGTCGGGCAATGACGCCATGGGCGTCTCGCTCTCCATCAGCGCTGACGGCAATACCATTGCCGCCGGTGCCGCCGACGAAAGCTGTCTCGTCCCGGGTATCAATGCCCCCGGCTGCGAGATGGACACTTGGCCGCCCCACCTCGGCGCCGGCACTTCCGGAGCTGCCTATGTCTGGGGTCGCACCGGAAATAACTGGACCGAGCAGGCTTTTTTCAAGGCCACCAATCCCGAGTTGGAAGACTGGTTCGGAGTTCGCGTCTCCTTGAGCGGCGACGGCAACACCCTGGTCGTGGGCGCACAAAACGAAGACAGCAACGCCAAGGGCTTCAACGGCAACCAAGCCGACAACTCCGCACAAGAAGCCGGCGCCGTTTATATCTTCACGCGCACCGGCGCCACCTGGACCCAGCGGCTCTACGCCAAAAGCTCCAACAACGAGCAATATGATGAGTTCGGCAGCGCCACGGCCATCAGCGGCGACGGCAAGACCATCCTCATCGGCGCCCGCATGGAAGCCAGCGCCGCCAAAGGCGTAAACGCCAACCAAAACGACAACTCCATCCTGGGCGCCGGCGCAGCCTACGTCTTCACCGTCAACTGACGATCCGACCGGGTGCGGGCTGTACTTGCAGCCCGCCCGAACAAAGGATCGTCATTCTGTCATCCGTCTGGCGGGCGACGAAGGATCTCTCCGCATGCTTAGTTCCGGCGGGTGCCGCACGCTTTACCGCCTTTGTAAAGGGTGCGGGGGTTCTCGTTTGCGGCCTGCCACTCCGTATCCCGCCCAGCCGATTCCGTACTCGTCCTTTCATGGTATAGTCCCCGCAGCCCGTAAGCGAAATCCGAAACGGAACGAGGGATCTATTGCTTAGTTCCGGCACCAAACTCGGCACTCACGAAATCACCAGCCACATCGGCTCCGGCGGCATGGGTGAGGTCTACCAGGCTCACGACTCCAAGCTCGATCGTGACGTAGCCATCAAAGTATTGCCCGAGCAGTTCGCCCGTGATTCCGAACGCTTGGCGCGCTTTCAGCGTGAAGCCAAGATGCTGGCGGCGCTCAATCACCCAAACATCGCGGCCATCTACGGTCTGGAACAATCCGGCAGCACGCACTACCTGGTGATGGAGCTGGTGCCCGGCGAAACGCTGCGTGAGCGCACCGCGGGCGACCGCCCCGTGCCGGTCGAGGAATCTCTCACCATCGCCAAACAGATCGCCGAGGCCCTCGAAGCAGCGCACGGCAGCGAGAAGGGCATCATTCACCGCGATCTTAAGCCGGCCAATGTGAAAGTCACGCCCGAAGGCCGCGTGAAGGTGCTGGACTTCGGCCTGGCCAAAGCCTTCGCCGCAGATGCGGCAACCGACGACCCGTCCAATTCGCCCACGCTCAGCGTAGCCCCCACCATGCAGGGCCTGATCATGGGCACCGCCGCGTACATGAGTCCCGAGCAGGCCCGCGGCAAGCAGGTGACCAAGGCCACCGACATCTTCGCTTTCGGCGCCGTCTTGTACGAATTGCTCGCCGGCAAGCAGGCGTTTCAGGGCGAGGACGTGCCGGACATTCTGGCCGCCGTGGTGAGAACCGAACCGGACTGGACCCGGTTGCCGGAGGCAACGCCGCCCGCCATCCGCACCTTGCTGCGCCGCTGCCTGAAGAAGGACCGCCGCCAGCGCCTCCAGGACGCCACCGACGTACGCATCGAAATCGAGGACGTCCTCTCCGGCGCCGCTTCTGCCGAGCCGGCCGCGGCGCAAGGCGCCCCTGCGCTCTCGCGTCGCGCGCTGCTGTGGGGTGCGGTTTGCGTAGTGGCAGCGAGCCTGGTCACCGGCCTCGCCGTCTGGAGTCTCAGGCCGGCGCCACCTCCTCAGCCCGTGTCGCGTGTAGTGATCCCTTTGCCGCCCGATGAACAACTTCGAGGGTCGAATTTCACCATGGTAGCCCTCTCGACCGACGGCACGCAGCTCGCGTATATCGCCGGTGGCGCCCAGTATCGCATCTACTTGCGAGCCCTCGACTCTATGGACGCCCGGCCGCTCGCGGGCACCGAAGGCGCCGTCAATCCCTTCTTTTCGCCCGATGGCCAGTGGATCGGCTTCTTCGCCGCCGGCAAACTGAAGAAGGTCTCGATCAGCGGCGGGGCCGTCCTGACCCTGTGCGATGCCGCGGCTCCCCGCGGCGCAGCCTGGGGAGCGAATGACACCATCATCTTTGCCCCGACACCTGGTGCTGGTCTCTCCCAGGTCTCGGCCGCCGGGGGAGCGCCTCAAGTCTTAACCAAGCTGAAGGAGGGCGAGAACAGCCATCGCTGGCCACAGTTCCTCCCGGACGGTAAGACCATTCTTTACACGAGCACGATCGGGGGTAGCTCCGACGATGCGCATATCGCGGTCCAGCGGCTCGATACCGGCGAGCAGCGGGTCCTGACTCGCGGCGGCACATACGCGCGGTACGTGCCAACCGGACACCTCGTCTACTACCGGGCGGGAACCATCATGGCAGCGCCCTTTGATGCGGCGCGACTCGAAGTGCTGGGCACGCCGTCTCCGGTCGCCGAGGGCGTCATGTCCGCCACCGCAAATACCGGTGCCGGGGAGTTTAGTTTTTCCAGCCTGGGCTCGCTTGTTTATGTTCCTGGCGGATCCCAAGCTGGGGAAAGAACACTGGTTTGGGTGGATCGCAGGGGGACCGAGACGCCGCTGCCCGCGCCTCCACGCGGCTATGACGACCTCAGCCTCTCCCCTGATGGCCGGCAGGTGGCCGTACAGATAGCCGACCCCCCACCCGGCAGCGTCTGGATTTACGATATTCCGCGCGGCACATCAGCCCGTCTGACATTTGAAGGAACAACCAATCTCCCGAGCTGGACGCCTGAAGGGAAGCGGATCGTCTATGCAGTTATTAGGCCTGGAGCGAATGGTATCGGTCTGTCTTGGAAGCCTGCGGACGGGAGCGGCGCCGAGGAGCGTCTGATGACCAGCGAATTCCCGCCCGGAGCTTCATCCGTTTCATCCGACGGCAAAGAAGTGGCCTTTTACGGGCCTGGCCCGAGCACTGGCAATGACATCTGGATTCTTCCCCTGCAAGAAGAGCGGAAGCCCAGGCCCTTCCTTCAAACGCCGTTTTCTGAAGTCGCCCCGGCGTTCTCGCCAGATGGCCGTTGGCTCGCTTATACTTCGAACGAGTCCGGCCGGAACGAAATCTACGTGCAGCCATACCCCGGCCCGGGCGGCAAGTGGCTAATTTCGACGGATGGCGGCACCGAGCCAGTCTGGTCGAGGAATGGCCGGGAACTTTTCTACCGCAACGGTGACAAGCTGATGGCCGTGGACATTCAGACGCAGCCCGCCTTCAAGGCTGGCACTCCTCGAATGCTCTTCGAGCGGCCGGGCTACCAAGTTGGAACACGTCCTGACTACGATGTCGCGCCCGACGGCCAGCGCTTCCTGATGATCAAGCACACCGAGCAGCAGCAGTCCGCGCTGACGCAGATCCACGTCGTCCTCAACTGGTTCGAAGAACTCAAGCGCCGCGTCCCCACCCCGCAATAGCTCGCAGCCACCTCCTGAATCGGTTTGGCGGTTTGCCGAAAAATAATCGGAAGCTGTCATTCCGAGTCCGCCGTGGCGGGCGAGGAATCTGCTTTGCTCGTAGCGCGTGCCGCACTCTTTCCTCTCAATGTCCGATTCCATTCCTAATCCGCGTCATCTGCGCCAATCCGCGGCAGGTTCCGTTCCTTCACGCCGGCCGAATCCATTGACCGCCATGTTATAATGAATCGAAAGCTGCAAAACCGTGCTTCTCCGAGCACCCACACCCGGATCGGACTCATCTCGCCGCAACGCCAGATCAACGACTTACGGACAAGGCCCGTATGTGTTGAAAACACTCGACATCAACTCCTTTGAAATGAACACTTACGCTGTAGTGGAAGCCCCACTGAAAACACGCCACTTAAAGCCGATTAGAATCCGCATTTACAGAGAATCGAACCATAACTCCTTTGTACTGCGCACTTACAAAAAACATAGGGGGGTAGGGGTGGGAGCCCTGGGAAGCCGCGAAATCACGCGTGCGCTTTGCCCAAACCGCGCTTGGTGTAGAATAGCTGAACCGCATCTCGGGCGGGTGCCCCATGCGCCGATTTTGCGCGTGGGGTCGTTGGTTCCACCACAACGGGTGCGGGCTGTACTTGCAGCCCGCTGCAAACTCTGTGCGAGCGGGCTGGCTGGAGCAATAATTTCGGAGCGGGTGTGGGCTGTACTTGCAGCCCACCATAAGACGGGTGTGGGCTGTACTTGCAGCCCACCATAAGAGGGGACTGTTCATGTTGCGCGTCGGGTTCATCGGATGGAGAGGAATGGTCGGCAGCGTCCTGCTGCAGAGGATGCGCGAGGAAAAGGACTTCACTCACCTCGAGTCCGTATTCTTCTCCACGTCCAATGCCGGCGGCGCAGCCCCGGCGGAAGCCGGGGACGGCGCCAAGCTGAAAAACGCCCACGACCTCGCGGAGCTTTCCGGCTGCGAAGTGTTGGTCAGTTGCCAGGGCGGAGACTACACCAAGGAAGTTTACGCCCCGCTGCGCAAGCGCGGCTGGAACGGATATTGGATTGACGCCGCATCCACGCTGCGCATGGCCGACGATGCGGTGATCATCCTCGATCCCGTGAACGCCGCCCGGATTCAGGACGGCTTGGCGAAAGGCCTGCGCGCGTATATCGGCGGCAACTGCACCGTTAGTCTGATGGCCATGGCTGTGGCTCCGCTGTTCCGCGCGGGACTCGTCGAGTGGATGACTACCATGACTTACCAGGCCGCCTCCGGAGCGGGTGCCGCCAAAATGCTCGAACTCATTCAGCAAATGTCCGCACTGACCGATCCTGCGCGCAAGCATCCGTCCGACAATGCGCTCGAAGTGGACCGCATGACCATTCAGGCGCAGCGATCGCCGTCCCTGACGACCAAAGAATTCGGCGTGCCGCTCGCCGGCAGCCTACTCCCGTGGATCGATTCCGAAATGCCCGGCGGACAGTCCCGCGAAGAATGGAAAGGCATGGCCGAAACCAACAAGATTCTGGGCCTCGAGCCGCCGGTGCCGGTGGACGGCATTTGCGTTCGCGTGGGCACCATGCGCTGCCATAGCCAGGCGCTGTGCATCAAGCTGACCAAAGATGTGCCGCTGGCCGACATCGAACAGATGCTGGCCGCCGGCAATTCCTGGGTGCGCGTGATCCCCAACAACAAAGACGCCACTCTGCGCTGCCTGACTCCGACAGCAGTTTCCGGCACGCTGAACGTCCCCATCGGCCGCCTGCACAAGCTGGCCCTCGGCCCTCAATTCCTGGGCGCGTTCACCGTCGGAGACCAGCTCCTGTGGGGCGCCGCCGAACCATTGCGGCGCATGCTCAATATTCTCCGCGAGCACGTTGCGGCTTGAGGTGAGAAAGGGGAACAAGCCGGCAGACCGGCCAAGCGCTTGACAGTTCTTCCGGCATGCGGTTATGCTTGCTGCGTGATTGCGATGCGTGCGCCTGTTTATGCAAGATTCGCCTTTACGGGCCGCTTCCCCTGGTATTGGGGGAGCGGTGAGGTAGAGGCGCGATTGCGGGTGACTCGCTGAAGAGTTGAACCCCAAGCCGCAACAGAGCTTCTACCAGGCCAGCTCCCCGAATGGGTGACGCTGGCTTTTTTGTTGCCGGGTGCGGGCTGTACTTGCAGCCCGCGTGGAATCTGGAATGCCAGGAGGAAGTTCCAAATGATTGTCAACATGAGTCCGAATGCGACCGAGGAGCAGATCCAGCACGTGATCGAACGCATCAAGGAGTGCGGCTTTCAGCCCCACGTCATTCGCGGCGCCGAGCGCACCGTGATCGGCGCGGTCGGCACAAGCGGACGCCGCGGCGAGCTCGAGGCGCTGCAGGTCGCGCCCGGCGTGGAAGCGCTCATTCCCATCTCCCAGCCGTTCAAGCTGGTGGGCCGCGAGCTGCACCGGGAGCCCACGATCGTCAACGTGGGGGGCGTGAACATTGGCGGCGACCACTGGGTGGTGATCGCCGGGCCGTGCTCGGTGGAATCGCGTGAGCAGATTCTGGAGACTGCGCGCAGCATCAAGAAGTCCGGTGCCTCGCTGCTGCGCGGCGGCGCGTACAAGCCACGCACGTCGCCGTACGATTTCCAGGGGCTGGGCGTGGAAGCGCTGGAGCTATTGAAGGAGGCGCGCAAGGAAACCGGGCTGCCGATTGTCACCGAAGTGATGAGCACGGAGGACGTGGAAACCGTTTCCGAATACGCCGACATGCTGCAAGTGGGAGCGCGCAACATGCAGAATTTCCCGCTGCTGCGGCGATTGGCGCGCGCCAAACGTCCCGTGCTGCTCAAGCGCGGCCCGTCGGCGACGGTAAAGGAATGGCTGCTGGCTGCGGAGTATCTGCTCACTGGAGGAAATCCCAACGTGGTTTTGTGCGAGCGAGGCATCAAGACTTTTGAATCGGAATTGCGGAATACGTTCGATCTTGCGGCCATCGCCCTGGCCAAGGAACTGACCCACCTGCCGGTGGTGGCGGATCCGTCGCACGGCACCGGAAGGCGCAGCGTGATTCCGGCGATGAGCCGCGCGGCCATCGCCGCCGGCGCGGACGGCTTGATGATTGAAGTGCATCCCTGTCCGGAGCGGGCGCTTTCCGACGGGCCGCAGTCGCTGGACCTGCCTGGTTTTGCGAAGTTGATGGCGGAGCTGGATCGGCCGGCGCGGCCGCGCGCCGCCGCCGTGCGCGCCTGACCGGGCCAGGCCCGCGCGCGGGAGTCTTCGCAGGCGAAACCGCTCGCCTGCGAGGAATTATCCGTGCTCGCTCCCTTCTTCCGTCGTCCATTGCGCGCTGAAAAAGACCAGCGCCATCACAGCGTATCCGGCGACAAAGGGCCACGCCGGCGTCAGCCTCAGGACCGTGTCGCCGGTCGTCCATTGATACGAGTGCATCAAGCCGGCGGCTGACAGTAGCGCGCCCACCGCGCACCACACCGCGGCCGTGATCCACCTCCGCTCGATCACACCCACCGTGGCTGCCGCGAGCAGCATCGAAGTGAAAAGAAAGCCTTGCTCCAGCGCGAAGGCGCCGTGGATCCACACGTCGCTCTTGCTGAATTCGGCGACAAGCGCTTCGCTGAACGGCCCGGCCTCTCCGCCGAGTCCGGCGGCGCGAAGTCCGCTCTTCGCCATCAACGCACCCCAGGCGGCGATTCCCGGGAGCAAGCCCAGCACGACCGCGGGCGCGTGCGCGCGGGGCGTGGTCTGAAAAGCCTGCGCGCTGATCACGATTCCAATCCAGAGGACGATGGCCATGCCCGCGTCGATCGGAATCGCCCAGGCGATCCACGCGAGCGTTCCCGTAACGCAGATGATGGTCATGAACGCGCCGTTCAGCACGGAGTATCCGGCGCGGGCGCCGAGCGCTTTCCAGCCGGGATGCCCAATGTAGATTGTCGTTGGGAACACCGATCCGAAGAGCGCCGCTGCAATGCTGCCGAATCCATTGACCATGAGCGACGATCTTGTGTCGTAGGAATCGCCGGCCGCTTCGGCAGACTCGATATTCTGCAGCGAGCCGAGCACGTTGAAGAGGCCCATGGCGATGATCACGGACAGGTAGGGAAGAAGATGGCCGCCGCCGGTGGCGGCGAGCAGATCGCCTACGACCGGCACCGGCAGATGTAAGGTTGCCGCGGAGGGGTGCTCGCCGACCGGTGCGATGCCGATCATCCATGACAGCAGGGTGCCCAGGGCAACAGCCACCATGCCGCCGGGAATCCGTCCCTTGAACCGCACGCGGCCGAAGTAGGTGAGCATTACGATGCCGAATGTAGTCAGACCGACGATGGGCCGCGCGAACGTACGGAAGAGAAAACCGAGCGAGATGAATCCCAGCGCGATACCGGCGAGCGTCGAGAGCAGCGCCGCGCGCGGCGTGATCTTGCGTACGCGCTCGGCGACGAACGCCAGCACCAGTTCAATGACGCCCGAGCAGAGCGTTGCGAAGAGCCCCGCCTGCCATGCGACGCGCGCAGGATCGTCCGCCCCTGCGCTGGTGGCGAGCATTTTTGCGGGCAGCATCACCAAGAATACGTGCGCGATGAGCGAAACCGTATTGATTCCGTAGGGCAGAGCGCATACATCGGTGCGACCCGTGCGCTCGGCGAGTTTTTTGGCCTGGAAGGCGTAGAACAGATTGCCGACGAGGATGGATACCGCCGCTCCCGGAAGCACGCGGCCGTAAATCAGTTCCGGCGGGAACCCCAGGACGAATCGGCACAGCGTGTCTATGAGCAAGAGCTGGACGAGATTGTCGAGCGCCAGCCCGAAAAATCCGTCAATGTCGCCGCGAACGATCCATCGCATGGTGCAAGAGGATAACCCAGGAGGGGGAATCTTGTGTTTGAAGCTCCTAATGGGCAAGGAGAAAACCGAGCCACAAACCGCATGATCAGGGAGGGACTAAATCACGCGAGGCGCGGAGCTTCTTCCGGTCCTCAGGACCGGTGCGTCGAAACCTCTAGGCGCTTGATTGGAGAGCTCCGCGCCCCGTTACTTCCGAACCACTCGGTTCATTTCTCATCTTCATTACATTTCCCCCTCCTTGCGGCCCTCTTGTACACCGCCAGTCCGGTCAATGTCTGTGATCAGAATCGGCGCGCGACGTGATTATTGACACAGGGAGCCAGTTGCCGAGAGGTGCGCTCAGGGCGGATGAGAAGCAGGTGGAACGGGAATGGGAGGAGGATTAGTATGCTGCCAGCAGATGCTACGACCAGGAGGTACTACCATGTCCTTCAAGTTCAGTATTTCCGCTTTGCTGCTCTGCGCCGTGTCGCTCTTGACCGCGTGCGGCACAACGCCTCCGGCACAGACGGCGGTGGCGCCGGCCGACCCCGCGCCGATCAACGATTTGCGTGCTCGATTCGCGGCTGCCTATAACGCCGGCGATGCGGCCGCCGTGGCCGAGCTTTATACGGACGATGCCGTCGTAATGCCGGACCACCACGCGGCCGTCGTGGGGAAGGCGGCCATTCAACAGTACCTGCAAGGGCTATTTGCGCAGTACACCGCGAATCTGACCATCACGCCCGGAGACACGGAGATCACCGGAGACCTGGCGCACGAGCATGGCACGTTCGCAATGACGGTCACACCCAAAGCCGGCGGGAACGCCATGACCGACAACGGAAATTATCTGGTGATTCTGAGGCGGCAGGCGGATGGCTCGTGGAAGATCCATCACGACATCGACAACAGCAGCAATCCGCAGCAGTGAACGTGGACGGGCTCAAGGCAAGCGGAATGGCGGATGCCGGGGACCGCATTAAACCCGCACCCTTTACAAAAGCGGTAAAGGGTGCGGCACCCGCGCCGTCCCGTAGGTTGGGCCTCCCGCCACCCGCCGAAAGGCCTCGGGTGTGAAGACCCGAGCTACACACCAAGAGGGATTCCTCGGGCCATAAAACGGCCCTCGGAATGACGGACGTGGTCAGAGAATGCGTTCGTGGGTGTAGCCGGCGCGGGCTATGGCGGCGATTAGCTCGGCGAGGTGCTGGGCGCCGCGGGTTTCCATGGTGACGTCGATGGCCGTGTCGCCTATGCTCACGCCGTAGTAGGCGCGGTCGAATTGCAGCTCGACGATATTGGCGCGCTGTGCGGCGATTACGGTGGAAAGTTCGACGAGCGCGCCGGGGCGATCCGGGAGATGGATGCGGATGCGCACCAGGCGGCCGTCCTTGACCAAGCCTCGTTCGATGATCCGGCTCAGCAGCGATACGTCTATATTGCCGCCGCCTACGATGGACGCGGTGCGCTGGCCATGCAGACTGGTCTTGTGTTGCAGCAAGGCCGCGGTGGCCGCGGCGCCTGCGCCTTCGGCGAGGGTCTTTTCTTTTTCGAGAAGGGTGAGGATGGCGCTGGCGATCTCTTCTTCCTCGACGGTGACCATCTCGTCCACATATTTCAAAACTAGAGGCAATGTATTGTCGCCGCAGCGGCGCACGGCGATGCCGTCGGCGATGGTCGAGGCGCTGGGAACCATGACCGGAGCGCGATTTTTCATGGCGGCGATCATCGAGGGCAGGCGGGCGGTCTGGACGCCGATGATTTTGATGTTCGGCCGAAGCTCCTTGAGGGCGCAGGCCACTCCGGCGATCAGGCCTCCGCCGCCCACCGGAATCACCGCGGCCTCGAGTTCGGGGCACTGCTCGAGCAATTCGAGGCCGATGGTGCCCTGGCCGGCGATCACGTCGAGATCGTCAAAAGGATGCAGAAAGGTCAACTTGCGCTCAGCGGCCATGGTCAGGGCTTGCTTGCAGGCTTCATCGTAGTTGGCGCCGTCCAGGACTATCTCGGCGCCATAACTTTGCGTCGCGGTTACTTTAACCAGCGGCGTGATGGAGGGCATCACGATGGTGCTGCGGATGCCGAGGCGGCCGGCGTGATAGGCGACGGCCTGAGCGTGGTTGCCGGCCGACGCGGCGATGACGCCGTTCTGGCGCTGCTCGGGAGTGAGCAGCAGAATTTTGTTCAGGGCGCCGCGCTCCTTGTAGGAGCCGGTCATTTGCAGGTTTTCGAGCTTGAGATAGACCTTCTGGCCAGAGGCCGCCGAGAGCGCGGCCGAATACTGACACGGCGAGCAATAGATGCTGTCGCGAATGCGCAGGGCCGCGGCTTGAATGGCGGAGAGGAGGTCGGCGCCGGCGGTTTTTTCGGCTGTGCCTTTCAGCATGATGCGCTCACTCGATTCAAAGCTAGGATGCCGCCCTGAAGGGCGGCGCTACACAAACCCTGCCTCAGCGGCTAAAGCCGCATTACTCCTGCCGTCTTATGTCGCGGCTGAAGCCGCGACCCACAAGACGAAACCCTCAGGGCCCCCTCCCACAAGTCGGGACGGGCGCCCTGAGCTACAGCCCTCGGCAAACTGCCCCGCCTCTGAAGAGGCGGGCTACAAGTTCGACCCATGCCGCCTGAAAGGCGGCGCTACACAAATCTCTCCGAATCACTGGTCCTGCGGGCCGAAGGGCGGGCGGCGCTGGTGCAGGAATCGCCGCGCGTGCGGACCCTGGTAGTCGCGGGCCACGTGGCCCTGGCCCCGGAGAATATACTTGTAGGTGGTCAGTCCGTCGAGTCCGACGGGGCCGCGGGCATGGAGGCGGCTGGTGCTGATGCCGACTTCCGCGCCGAAGCCGTAGCGGTAACCATCGGCAAATCGTGTGGAGGCGTTGTGATAGACGCCGGCGGAGTCCACCTGTTCGAGGAATTTCCGCGCCGCTTCGGCGTCCTCGGTGAGGATAGCGTCGGTAAGGCCGGAGCCGTAGCGCGCGATATGGGCGATGGCTTCGTCGAGACCCGTGACGACTTTCACGGCCAGGATGAGGTCGCTGTATTCGGTATGCCACTCGTCGTCTTTCACCGGCTCGATGGCAGCGGTGGCGAGAGCGGCGCGAGTGAGCGGGCAACCGCGCAGGCGGACACCGCGCTTGGTCATGCGCGCATAGAGCAGCGGCAGAAAGGATTGGGCGATGGACTGGTGCACCAGGACGGTCTCGACGGAGTTGCAGGCGGCGGGATAATCCGTCTTGGCGTCGTCAATCACGTTGAGCGCCAGATCGAATTTCGCGGCGGCGTCCACATAGATGTGGCAGATGCCTTCGGAATGGCCCAGAACGGGGATGCGCGTGGCGGATTGGACGTGGCGCACCAGGGCGTAGGAGCCGCGCGGAATCACCAAGTCCACCAAGCCATCGAGCTTCAAGAGCTCGTCCACTTCCGTGCGCTGATGGACGCTAGTGACCAGGGCTTCGGGAATGGTGGTCTGCTCGCGCAAGGCCTGGCGGATCACTTCGACCAGAACGCGGGCCGTCCGCTCGACCTCGCGCCCGGGCTTCAGGATGACGGCATTGGCCGACTTGATGGCCAAGGAGCTGATCTGCGTGACCGCTTCGGGCCGGGCCTCGAAGATGACGGCGAGGAGGCCGAGCGGGCGGCTGACTTTCTCGAGGACCAGTCCGGTGTCCAACAGGATGCGGTCGAGGACGCGGCCGATGGGATCGGGCAGCGGGGCCACCGCGCGCACGCCTGCGATCATAGACGCCAGTTTTTCGGGCGACAGCTCCAGACGGTCAACTAGCGCGCGGCTCAGTTCGCCGCGTTGAACTGCCGCCTGCGCTTGCTGCACGTCCTCGGCGGCGGCGGCAAGAATCCGATGGCCGGCGCGCTCCATTCCCTGGGCCACGGCTTCCAGGGCACGGTTGCGGACTTCGACCGAGCTGGAGGCGATGGCGCGCGAAGCGTCTTTGGCGGCCTGGGCCAGCGCCAGGATGGCGGGACTGACGGAAGTAGCGCTCACGGGCGCTTCCCAGGGAAAAACAACGATCCGATGTTTTTGCCGGAACAGATCAAGTCCAAAATGCCGGCGGTGCGGCCGTTGGCAATCACGGCGGGCTGGCCGGCTTCGTTGGCGATGCGGACAGCTTCGAGCTTGCTTTCCATGCCGCCGCGACCGCGGCCATTGCCTCCCTTGGCGAAGGCGCGGACGGCGTCGGTCACTCCGCTCAATTCCTCGACCAAGGTGGCGCCGTGACGCTGGGGATCGCTGGTGTAGAGGCCGTCCACATCGGAGAGCAGGATGAGCAAGTCCGCGCCGGAGTGGGTCATCACCAGGGCTGAGAGTTTGTCATTGTCGCCGAAGACGTGGGCGCGCGCGCCGCGGCTTGCCGGGCGATCCAGCTCGGCGGTCGAAACGGTGTCGTTTTCGTTGATGATGGGGATGACGCCGAGGGCCAGCAACTTGGCGAGGGTGGCGCGGAGGTTATCATTGCGTGTGGCGTCGAGGAAATCGTCCTCGGTGAGCAAGACCTGCGCGACGCGATAGCCGAGCTTTTCAAAGGCATCGTCATAGAGGCTCATCAGGCGGCTCTGGCCGATGGCGGCGCAGGCCTGAATCATCACCAACTCGGAGGGCTTGGAGGCTAGGCCGAGGCGCTGCGCACCAAGGCCGACGGCGCCCGAGGAGACCAGGAGCACTTCCCGCCCGGCGCGGCGCAGGTTGGCCAGGGATTCGGCGATTCCGTAGAGCACGCCGATGGAGGCCGAGCCGTCGTCGCGCATGACGACAGTGGTGCCCACCTTGACGACGATACGCGCGGCCGCAGCAACGCGTTCCCGCGGCGTGAGAGGCGGGCGGCGGGGCTTGCGGCTCTCGATGGCCTGTCGTTTCACGTTGTGCCTGCGCTCCCCTTGCTGGCTGCTCGCGGCGAAACTCCCGCCCAGAGGCGCAGCTCCCTGTCCCAAACCGGCGCGACTTCCGTTGATTAGGGAAGCCCTTATTCTGCCAGTGCCGGGGGGGAGACCGCAAGGCGGCCCGGCCTTGAACAACGACCGGGCGGCGGGGAGAATCGGAGAATTACGGGCATCCGGATGGGCTGCCAACCTACTTGTGATAATCAGGCTGAGGGGTGTACACTCCGGACATCTCGGGGGTCAGACGACAAGACAAAACTGACAGATTTGAGAAACGGCGCCGCCCAGCCCCGTGGACGGCGAAACGGCAGAGGAGGATACATGCAATTGCGAAAGTGCATAGGCACGAGCTTGGTGCTGTTGGTTCTCGGCTGGGCAGTTGCTGGATTAATTGCCGCACCTGCGGCGGCGCAGGGGAGGGGTGGCGGTGGCGCAGCACCTGCGGCGGCGCAGCCCCCTGCGGCGGGGCAGGGGCGAGGTGGGGTGCCGCAAAACGTGCAGGCCCCGGCACCGGCGCAGTTGAAGGAAGAAGCGGTCAACATGCAATTGGTCGGTTTTAACGATCTTCAGGGCCGCAGCGCTTATCAGCCCACGATCGTTCAGCAGGGCGCACGCTGGATCGCATACGTCGGCCACCACGGCGGCGTGGCGATGAATCCCCTGACCGGCCGGAATGAGCAAAATGGCGTACTGGTGATCGACGTAACGGATCCCAAGGCGCCGAAGACGCTGGTGAACATTCCGGGCGAATCTGGAGCCAACCCTGACCAGGGTGGCGAAGGTTCACAGATGGTTCGCGTCTGTGACGGCACAGCGTTGCCGCGGGGCGACCGGAGCAAGGTGTACATGCTGCGCAGCTTTGGCGGCTCGGCCCACGAGATGTGGGACGTCACCGACCCGGCTAAGCCCGTGCGCATCAACGTCATTGTTAGCGGGCTTAGCGACACACACAAGAGCTTCTGGGAATGCAGCACGGGCATCGCGTACCTGGTGGGCGGGGCGCCAGAGTGGCGCACACCGCGCATGACGCAAATCTATGATTTGAGCGACCCCGCAAAACCCGTGTTCATCCGCAACTTCGGCCTGCCGGGCCAGCAGCCTGGTTCGACTGGACCCGTACCTACCTCCTTGCACGGGCCTATCTCGCTGGGGCCAAACGCCAACCGCATTTACTTCGGCTACGGAACCGGCACGAACGGCATCGTGCAGATCGTGGATCGGGAAAAGTTGCTGAATGGTCCTAAAGAGCCGACGGAAGCCAACCTAAGGTATCCGGTGATCGCCCGGATTGACTTGCCGCCGGACAAGGGCGCGCACACGGCATTTCCCGTCATCGGCATGGAAGTTGCTGAATTCGCCAAGCAGAGGCCCCGTGGCGGGGGTGGCGCTGCCGCCGCGGATGCACACGCGGCGGGCGGTCCACCGCCGGAGCCGAGCCAGTCGCGCCGGAATTTTATCGCCGTCGTAGGCGAAACGACCGGCAGCGCCTGCCTGGAAAACAGGCAGATGATGTGGATGATGGACATTACCACCGAGAGCAGGCCTTTTGGCGTGTCCACGTTCAACGTCAACGAAGCCAGCCCAACCGGCAATTTCTGCGACCGCGGCGGGCGCTTCGGCGCGCACTCGGTGCAGGAGAACATGACTCCGCACTACTACCGGCGCATTCTGTTTCTCACGTTCTTCAACGCCGGTGTGCGGGCAGTTGATATCCGCGATCCGTTGAATCCCAAGGAGATCGGTTATTACATTCCGGCGGCTACCTCCAAGACCTTCCCCGTCTGTGCCAACCCGGGCACCGGGCAGGTCTGCAAGACCGTCATCCAAACGAACAACGTCGAAGTGGACGGCCGCGGTTATATCTACATCGTGGATCGAGCCAGAACCGGCATGCATATCCTGCAACTGACGGGGCCGGCGCGGCAGGTCGCGAATGGCTTGCCCAACCTGCCCAATAACTAGGCTGTACGGGCAGCGCTAGACGGAACTACCTCTTTTGCCGATGACCGGCGCGGCGGCTCAACCGTCGCGCCGGTTTTCTTTTTCCGGCTGGCGTGGATGGAAACGCGCTGCGCTGACGAATGGGCCTGCCGAAGGAGTGTGCCATGGCGGTCTTAGTCGTTCTGTTCGGCTCTCTGATCGTGTACCGCTCTTTGGGAGCGATGGGGCTTTCGTTCTTCGCAACATGGATGGAATCGGCGCGATTCGCGCTGGCGACTTTGTTTGTATTTACCGGCGTGGCCCACTTTGGCCGGGAACGAAAGGACCTGATGGCCATGGTGCCGCCGGCGCTGCCGCGCGCGGATTTGATTGTCACCGTCACGGGTTTGCTTGAGTTTGCAGGAGCCGCTGGCCTGCCTCTGGCGAGCACACGGCGATGGGCAGCGTGGGGCTTGATCCTGCTGCTGGTGGCCATGTTCCCGGCGAACATCAGCGCGGCACGACGCGGAGTGGGCATTCGCGGGCGCTCGCATACGCCGCTGTGGCTGCGGGCGCCGATGCAGATTCTGTTTATTGGCTGGACCTGGTTGGTGCGCTAGCGCCGGCGGACGACCCGGGTTCACAACTTACCGAAAATTTTCTGCAGGGCGGATTTCATCTCCCGCTCGAACTGGGACCCGGCGGTTTGCAGCACCTCGCGGAAGCGTTTCTCGCGGTCCTGCAGATCTGACTCCTGGGACCCGCGCGGCGATGAGGGGTCCGAATCCGGCTGCTGGCCGCCGAAGATGCGATTCATCTCGACGCCAAACGAATTGAGTTTGTCCTGGATATCGGAGACGACCTGATTGGCCAGGCGTTCGGTGGCGACGACGCGCGCTTTGATATCCTGTTGCGCACTCGCTGATGCACCGCGCGCACTTTCTGCCCAGCGCTCGCTCAAATTCGCAGCCAGGGCATCAATCGAACTCTGGAGTTTCGGGTGCTCGGCTACGCTGGCCGCAATCTGTCGCACGGTCTCTTCGGTGATAGGCGGGGGTTTCCGGGCGTATTCGGCCCACTGAGCTTCGAGCGCCTTTTTCAGCATGGCGTCCATCTGAGCAGCGACGGGTCCTCGAACGGCGGCGTCGATCTCACTGAACACAACAGCATGGACCTGGAGTTCTCGCTGTTCGCACTCCGCCTCCAGGGGCTGGCGCACAGCCTCCGCCACCATCTTCTGCAAATTGGTGGTGGCCCACTCGCGTTGGACGTTATCGGCGGCTTGTACCGCCAGGTTTCGCACGGTTTCTTCAGTGATGGCGGGCCGCGTCCGGAAATGCTGTTCCATTTTTGTTTCCAGCGACTTTTCCAGCGCCGCGTCTATGCGAGCGGCGACCGGACCTCGAACGGCTGCTTCGATTTCGCTGGAAACCAGGGCGGCGACCTCGCGTTTCCGCTGCTCGATACCCGACGCCAGGGCAGCGCGCACAGCCTCCGCCACCATCTTGTGCAACCTGGTAGTGGCCCATTCGAGTTGGGCGTTTTCCGCTGCCTGTGCTGCCATCTGTCGCACCGTGTCTTCGGTGAGGGTGGGGCGAGCGCGGGACTGCTGCTCGATTTTCTTTTCGAGCGTTTGCAGGCGCTCCTGGAGGGCTGCTTCCACCTGATTCGAGATGGCGCTCTGCAATTCGCGCCTCAATTGCCCAAACTCCGAAGCCATGACCGACCGAACGATATCCGTGACCATCGTCTTTGGCGCCGGCGTAGTCATCGGTGAGGGCTTGATAGGATTGCCCGCCGAGCTGCCGCCGGAGGGGAGTGGACCAGCGTCTTTTTGTGTTGCCGACGGCGCCGGTGCGGCTGCCGGTGCAGAATTGTGATTGGGTTTTGTTTCTTCGTTGGTCACGGGCACCGTACTTGTGTCGCGGACAGGCTTCGGATCGGCAGGAGTGGGAACCACCGGGGGTGGCGAGCCGTCCTCGGATCCCACGCCCTCCGAATCCTGAAGCGAATCTTCTTCCAGGTCAGAAGCATCGACCACCATGCTGTGGGCGCGATCAAGTTCGACCGTGACGCGGAATGCATCCTGCTGCGGCCCGATGGGCGAGACGCTCTTGACCTTCGCATTCGATCGCCACGTCTCCTTGCCGCTCTGCGCAGATTGAAGTTCGATCATCAGCGAGCCGTCAGGCGAGGGTTTGAATTTGGAATGGTAGATGCATTTCTGACCCTTGAGGTAAACGACGCTAGCGCCGTCGCGGAAGAGCTGGCCAGCGCTGTCCACGCCAGTGACGGTCGCCCGCACACTATTCGCGGACTTCGATCCTTGGTTCTGCTGCAGCGACGGCATCGGAGATTTGGTCGAGAGCGCCATGATGATTTCTACGCGGTACTGGGCGGAAACGCCGGCTGAACTCCACGCTACCGTCGGGGTTGGGCCCGATGGCGTGCTGAGAGACAAACCTCCCTGTCTAAGTTAGTCTGCCAGTTTCGAAAAAGCGCTCAAGCTGTGCCGGCGTGAAACGCCCCCAATCCCGCATTAACTCTTCGACACACAGCGGGCGCGCCACACTTGTGCGATAAGTGTCTGTTGCCACAGTGATTTGCGGCGAACTTCCACAGGCAGTTCACTTGCGCGGGGGGCGGTCCGGGTGCCAAAGTTGATAAGAGACTTTCACAAACGCCTGCGTTTTTCCTAGAATGCCGTGCCGGCACCCTGAATTCTCTCGGGGTCACCAGCTACTCCCAGGTTTGCAAGGAGTCTTGGCGCCGGGACCATCATTCCTCGGCCTCAGACCAGCACCTCAGGGACCTCGAGCTGCTGTTTCCGAAAAGCCGACTCGAATGCATTTACGATAGCAGGGTCGAAGTCCGTGCCTGCACCTTTGAGGATGACGTCCCGTGCTTCGAAGGGCGAGAGACCCTTGCGATAAGGGCGGTCGCTGACCAGGGAGTCATACACATCGGCGACGCTGATGATGCGGGCCTCGATAGGGATTTCGTCGCCTCGAGCGGGGTGGTAACCGGTACCGTCAAATTTATCGTGATGAGCCAGAATGATCGGGAGCACGCGCCGCAGGGAACCACGCACGGGACTCAGCATTGCCATTCCCTTGCCGACGTGGGTCCGCATTTCGCGAACCTCGTCTTGGGTCAGGCGCGCAGCTTTGTGGAGCACCTCGCGGCTAACCTCCAGCTTGCCCACGTCGTGCAGGAGTGCGGCGGCCCGCAGGTCCTCCATTTGGCTCTCCGATAAGCCCACCTCTTGCGCGATCTGGACAGCGTAGACGGACACTCGATAGGAGTGGTTCTGCGTGTACTTGTCGTTGGAGATGATTTGGCTGAGAATTTGCAAGAGGCCGTAATAGGTCTCCCGCAGCTCGTGCAGCCGGCGCTCCGCGTGTTCATAGAGCGTGCCGGCAGCGTAGGCGAAAATCACCAGGAAACCGGCCCAGATGGCCAAGTCCGAAGCGGAGAGCACTCCCCGCATTTCGATCGAGGCGCCCAGGATCGCGGGGTTCACGGTATTCACCCAGAGCACGAACAGAATGGAGGCGATAGCGGCCATCACGGCGCGGCGGCGACCGAAATAGTAGGCAGCGAAAAGGGTGGGGAGGTTGTAAAAGGTCAGCACCAAGCGCTGACCCGAGACAAAGAAATTCACCACACCCGCCGAGGCGATGATGAGGAGAATGAGCAATAGCTCCTTGTTGATATCGGCGGCGATTGCCAGCCATCGCTTTTTCATTTTTTCACCTGCGGTACCACATGCTGTTTGCGCTGCACCGGGTCCCAATCATCGGGCGGAAAAGCGATGTGCCAGAACCGCGGAGACGGCGCCTGGAATTCGACGCCCGTAGCCCAATCGCCGCCTTTCCCTAGCTGCCTGGACATCACGACACGGCAAATGACTTCCTCACGCGACAGTTTATGAATCACAACGATCGTGTCACCTGGCAGCAAGCCGGTTTTCAGCGTAATTCCGCAGCCATGGGCGCTCACGACGAACGTCCGGGCATCCTCCGTACAGATTGTATTTTTCGGACCCTTGCAGATTATTTCGATGGGAACATCAAGGGTGAGGCGCGAACTCCGACGCCTCGGCTTCCAGTCCCCTTGCGGTGACTGTGCTGAACTCGATTGCGTCCCGCTTCGACTGTTTAACACCGTAGTCACTCAGTCGAGGCCGAGCCCGCGAAATGGCGCTGTGGACGAGCGTACTTTCTCGATAACCCCGCGAATAAGGTCGATAGAGACAGCCAAGCGCCCGAGCAGCAGAGCAACTCCCGAGACCAGCCAGACTATGTATCTAAACCTGTCCCAAGGATATGGCGTACGGTCAACTACACCAAGGGGTTTAAGAGTACAGTTGTCCGGTCAACAAACAAGCTACCCTCTGGGGTTTGCGCAAGCAGGGGCGCTGCGATAGAGCTGTGGAGGAGCCGACATCGAGCAGCCAGCGCCGGCTCCAGCCCCGCCCGTTTGGCAAACCACTCCGAAGCAATCGTTATCGGCTTCCGTGGACGTTTGCTAGACTCTTGGATTCAGGAAAGGGCCTAGGCGTCGTGGCCGGCCGTTCCTCCGAGCGAGTGCATGGATACACCCGACATCGCGCTGGGCGCCATCTGGTACCTGGCGTTTCTGTTCTCGACCACCTGTCACGAGGCAGCCCACGCGCTGGCGGCGAAATGGGGCGGCGACCTGACGGCTTTTGAGGGCGGCCAAGTCACCCTGAATCCCGTGCCGCACATCCAGCGTTCGCCCTTCGGCATGGTGGTTGTGCCGATTCTTTCGTTTCTGCTCGGGGGCTGGATGATCGGATGGGCCAGCGCGCCCTACGACCCGAGTTGGCAGCGCCGCCACCCGCATCGCGGGGCCTGGATGGCGCTGGCCGGTCCGGCGGCCAACTTTACGCTGATGCTTTTGGCAGCGGGCGCGATTCGGGGCGGCATCGCTATGGGCCAGTTCGCACCACCCGCTTCGATATCGGGCTTTTCCGAGCTGGCTCTGTCGTCCGCGGGCGAGCAAACGTTTGTGACCTCTGCGCTCAGTATCTTTTTCGTGCTCAATTTGCTGCTGGGAACGTTCAATCTGCTGCCGGTGCCGCCGCTGGACGGCCACGCGGGCGTGATGCTGCTGATGCCGGAAAAACTGGCGCTGCGTTACCTGGACTTCATCCAGGAAGGAAGCTTCGCCATGATTGGCCTGCTGATCGCCTGGACGGCGTTCGGCCGTATCTTCAATTTCGTTTTCGAGCTTAGTGTGCGATTGCTGTACTTCGGCTGATGAAGCGACGCAGGATGGCGGAGAGGGTGGGATTCGAACCCACGGTTGAGTTTCCCCAACACCCGCTTTCGAGGCGGGCTCTTTCGACCGCTCAGACACCTCTCCGCGGACAACTCATCTTAGCCTAGCGGATGCAATGATTGTACCCGTGGCGACTAGCGTTTGGAGGCGAAAAATGCCTGCAAGATTCCCGCGCATTCCTCCGCCAGCACTCCCGGCGACACCTGGACGCGGTGATTGAGCGCCGGGTGGTCAAAGACGGCGACGCAGGAGCGCGCGGCGCCGCCTTTGGGATCGTCGCAACCGTAGATGAGGCGAGCGATGCGCGCCTGGATCATGGCGCCGGCGCACATGGCGCACGGTTCGGTGGTCACATAGAGAGCGGCTCCGGGCAGGCGGTAGTTACCCGCGGCCTGAGCGGCGGCGCGCAGCGCGACGATTTCGGCGTGCGCGGTGGGGTCGCACGCGGAAATGGTGCGATTGCCCGCGCGGGCCAGGATGCGACCCTGGTGAACCACGATCGCGCCCACCGGGACCTCGCCAGCTTCGGCTGCCGCCTGGGCTTCGGCCAGGGCCAGGCGCATGTACTCCGGGTCGGTCATCACTCGGCGGTTGAAACAGGCGGCACGAGAAATTCCACGACGACCACGTCGCGCAGACGGTCGTTGTGGCGGGCATGCCGCTCATGCCGGCCGACCACGCGCCAGCCGGTGGCTTGGCAAAGACGCAGCGTGTCCTGGCTGTCGGCCAGTACGCGTCCGATGAGTTTGCGGAAACCCAGGCGGGCCGCTTCGGCCTGCACGGCGCGCATCAGTTGGCGACCCAGGCCATAGCTGCGAAACGACCGGCGGACGAAGATTTCCACCTCCGCCAGATCGTGCAACGCGCGGTGGGCATCGTGCGGTTCGAGAGCGGCCATGCCGCAAGTCCAGTTGCGCACCTCGGCCACCAGAATGGGATGGCGCGAATCCTGCTCGGCCGCCGCGATCAGCCGCTGTTGCTCCTCGAGTGGGCGCGGCGTGGCTTCAAATGTGACCAGGCCGTCCTCCACCGCTTCATTGAAGATTTCGCGCAGGGCCAGCGCGTCGGCTTCGCGGGCGGGCCGAATGGTCAGGTGCGGGCGCGACTCGGGAGTGGCCATGACAGATGATTCTAGCACTGGCCGCCATCCTGCGGCGCGGCTTGACAATTTTTCCGGCGCGCCACAAACTAAGCGCGTATGAACGAGACGCTGCGGCGGCTGTTTCTGGCGGACTTTTGGAAGGGCCTGTGGCTGACCTTCCGCACGCAAAATCCCAAGAACATATACACCGAACAGTACCCGCTGGAGCGGCCGATGGTGGCCGAGCGATATCGCGGCGCGCCGCGGCTGAACATCAATCCGGAGACCGGCGAGACGCTGTGCATCGCCTGCAACCTTTGCGCGCTGGCGTGCCCGGAGAATCTGATTGTCGTGGGCTGGCAGCGGGATGACGCCACGCGGCGCAAGGTGCTGACGGCATTTACGTACGACACGTCACGGTGCATGTTTTGCGGTTTGTGCGAAGACGCCTGCCCCACGGACTGCCTGGAGCTGACGCAGGATTTTGAAATGGCTACCTACACGCGCGAAGGCGCCATTTGGGACCGGCACCGCCTGGAGGAAGGGCCCACGCCGGCGCGCTACGTCCGCTGACCTCTTGCGATTGCTGTTATTTAAGTATTTTCGTGGCGCCGGCTTGCTCTGTTCGCCGGCGTACGCTATAAGAGCCTCTCGAATGTCACATCGTGGGCCAGGGATTAGCCGTGGAGCTGCGTAAGGACCCCATCACACGCAGTTGGGTCGTGGTGGGTCAGGGCGAGGAACTGCCGGCTCCCAGCGAGCCCTGTCCGCTGTGCTCCGCCTTTTCCTCGAACCAATCCGTCCTGTTGCAGCTTCCGGCGTTCGGCGCGCCCCAAGTGCGGGTAGTGCCCCATTTCCAGCCCTTGTATCGGATTGAGGGAGAGGCCAGCCGGACACCCGAGGGAATCTACGACCGCATGCGCGCCGTGGGGGCGCACGAAATCATCATCGAGTCCCCGGATCACAGCCAGTGGCTGGGGCGGCTGAGAGACGAGGAGATCGAGCGGGTGCTGGAGGCCTATGCGCTGCGCATCGCGGACCTCAAGCGCGACTCACGCTTCAAGTACGTGACCGTGTTTCAGAATCGCGGCGTTCTGGCCGGGGAGGAATGGCCGCATCCGCACTCTCAGGTCACGGCGTCCCTGTTTGTGCCGCGGCGCATCCTGTATGAACTGAGCTCCGCCCGGGAGTGGTATGAGAAGAAGGAGCGCTGCGTTTTTTGCGACATCGTCCGCCAGGAGGAGAAGCAAGGCCTTCGCATTGTGGATGTGCAGGGCGACTACGTGGCCTTCTGCCCCTACGCCTCGCGGGTGCCATTCGAGGTCTGGCTGATGCGGCGCCGCCACAATCATCTGTTCGAGCAGCCGCGGCCCAATTCCAACCGGCGTCACTTTGCCGCGCTGCTAGGCCGCACCCTGCGGCGGCTGGCACAGATCACTCCGACCTACCATCTGGTGCTGCACACCGCCCCGAACACCAATGCCACCATCGGCGAAATAGCCCCCTATTGGAACACCATCGCCGACGACTTTCACTGGCACATCGAAATCCTGCCGATTCTCGAACAGCGCAGCAAGTCTTACAGCATCAAAGAAGTGTATTTCAACGGGCTGTTTCCCGAACAGGCCGCCGAACAACTTCGGCAGCTCGATTCAAACGCATGAGCGGCGACCAGCGCGGAGGCATCTTCTTCCGGCTGCTGGTCGTGATGGTGCTGGCCATTCTGCTGGCCGCCGTATATCTGGTGCGCTATCCATTGCTGCGACTGGCGGGAGGCTGGTGGGAGGTCGAGGACCGGCTGGAACGAGGGGACGCCATTCTGGTGCTGGGGGACGACAATTTTGCCGGTGAGCGGGCCTCGAGGTCTGCGGAATTGTTTGGCGCCGGCTGGGCTCCGTTGGTAGTGGCCAGCGGCCGCTTGCTGCGCTCCTATGCCGGAGTCGCAGAACTGATTGGCCGGGACCTGGAAATGCGAGGCGTTCCCGCGACTGCAATACTGCGCTATCCACACCGGGCCGGCAATACGCGGGAAGAAGCTCAGGCTCTACGCGAGCTGGTGACGGGCCGGGGATGGCGCCGGGTCTTGCTGGTGACCTCGAATTATCATACCAGGCGCGCGCGATACATCTTCCGGAAAGTCTTTCCGCCGCAGGTCAATGTTCTGATCGTTTCCGTGCGGGATGCGGACTTCGATCCGGATTCCTGGTGGGAGTCGCGGCAAAGTAGGAAGCTTTTTCTGCTGGAGACGGCGGGTTACTTCGCGGCCGTGTGGGAATTGTGGCGCAGCGATGCCGGAGCGGGCGCCAGTAGCGCCACCGCGCCGGCGTCTGAAAGTCCGGCGGCAAAATAGCCGGCTGGCCGTGGCTGTTGGCACACTCGCTGGCGTATCCGCCGCTTTTGGTTTTACAACTTTTGCCGGGGGCGTACTATATTCTTAGTCACCTGTGGCATCTGCACTGGCGGCCAACGGCACGATTTCAAGTTATCCTTTAAGAGGAGGAGGTCGAATGTGGCGAAAGCAGGAAGTGCCAAAGACCTCTTCTGCCAGTCCGGTGAAAGCCGCGGGGAACACGCGAGGCTCGGGCGGGCTGCTGGTCACGACGCGTATCTCGAATGGGCTGAAGGAGTTCCTTTGGCAGTTGCAGGGCGTTGGGCGGGGCACGCTGCTGGATGTGGGTCCGGTCTGGCAGTCCACCGTCAGGTTTTTTGTGGAGCGGGGCTATAAGCTCTATACCGAGGACGTGCTGGTTTCCTGGCGCGATTTCCTCCGGGCGGAAGAAGAGGCGATGCGATTACGTCCCACCGGCGCCGTGGCTCCGGCGGAAACTGCCGGCGCCCGCGCAGAGCGTTTCCTGCAGTCCAGTCTGACGCAGCCCGCCAATAGCGTGGATGCCATCCTGCTCTGGGATCTGCTGGACTACCTGGACGGCGAATCCTTGCCGCACTTTCTGGCGCGCATCTCGGCGCTGCTGCGAGACGGCGGCGCCATTCTGGCCATGTTCAACACGCGCATGCCTGAACGGTTTCACCGCTATCGCGTGCTGGACGAACAGAACCTGGAACTCCTGCCCGCTCCGCTGCTGGTTCCCCCGCAGCACATCTATCACAACCGCGAGATTCAGTTGCTTTTCGAGCGCTTCCGTTGGTCGAAGTCATTTGTGGGGCGCGAACAATTCCGTGAAGGTGTGTTCGTCAAGTAGGCCGGGCTGCCGCCTGCACCTGGTTCCCGCGGTGCGCACCCAAACACGCGAACAAGGCTCTTGTCTTCCGGCTGGCTTGGGAGTACAAGGGAAAGAGGTTCCGGAACGAAGGAGGAGGTATGACTCCACCGGGCTTAGAACGAACGACAGCTTAAAGAGCACCGCTCATGCGGTGCGAGCGCGCGGCATCCTTGAGATGCCACAGCGCGAAAGCTAAAGTGATGCAAGGAGGGAGCCGCCAGGCTCCCTCTTGCGTTTTCTGCCGCAATTATTCGGCGAGCGTGGGCGAGCCATGGAGACCAGAAAGGACCGCGTGCAGCGGAGCGCTGGGAGGGCCACCCGGCAGAACGGTCTGCCCATTCTTAGCAGGGCTCCGGGACCGACGAGGCCGTTCTAACCGCCGTATCGGGATTGCCACAACACGCGGATTAGTTCGCGTTGGTAGTCAATGATTCCCGATTGCCACACCATGCCGCACAGCAGCAGGGACATGACGACCACGCACAGGGCCAGCGCCAAAGTCAGGTGTGATTCGGAAGCTGGCACGAAAAGGCGCCGCACAAATCGCATGTATGCTCCGGGCGGTTGAATGGCGTACTCCGGAGAGGGCCGCCCCGCGGCGTTCACCTTCCCGGGCGATGCACCATAGACATCGGCTTGGTGAGGGGCAATTCGCGTACCAACTGCCACTGTGCGCCCCGTCCGTGGAAACTGTCACAAGCACTGGAGTTAGCAAAAGCCAGTCCCGCCGGGCGCCGCAACAGGGCGCAGAATCGGCGTAGTTCTGCCACACTATGCCAGAAATTTTCACATTGCTCGGGTAGCTATGGTGTCTCCAGAATTTTCGTGATGGCCTGGCTCCATCCCGCCGGCCCCGCCTGGTCGCACCGAACTGCTCGCGGCAGCCGGGAGACGAGAGCCGCTTCGAACCCGCCTGCACGTTGCGGAAGCACCACAGCGGTATCCATCGCCGACAATAGATGCAGATCCCCGGCATGGCTGCCGATGCCTACGGACCGCAGTCTTACGTGCAGGGATTTCCGATAGATACCCATCAGGTAGCGAGCCGCCGTCTCGCCGTCTCGCATTATCGGTGCGCGGAGCTCCCAAAATGGGTCACCGGGGATGGTTTCCCATCCTTTTTCCCGGGCAATTTCGGAAAATCGCCGTGGCGCTTTCTCAGCCTCACCGGCGAAGAAGAAGATCTCGTCGAATTCGCGCTGCCGGGATAGCTCCGCCTCCTTCGGGGATAGGCCGCTATTCCGGGCGATTTCGCGGGCGCTCAATTGTGAGAAGCCGACCACGCTGGCGCCGGCTTCGGCGGCGATTTCTTGAACCGCGGCGGCCGCTTCGGCATGCGGCCGGGCAAACGGCACGCAGAAATAACGCCCGGCCCGCGTGGCGCCTTCCAATCGCAGGTTGAAGTAGCCGTCGGGAATGAAGAGGCCGCCGCCGCTTTCGGTCAGAAATGGATGTGCGTGCTGGAGCTTGCGGCGCAAGGGCTCCAGTTGCGCGCGGGTGCCGCGGCTGGAAAGCACCAGAGGGATGCCTCGCCGAGCCAGCGCCTGGAGCGCCTCCAAGACGGCACTCCAGGAGCCCGGGGCCGGATGTTCCAAGGCGCCTTCGACCGCGGTGAAAATGATCTGGCGGGGCGCGAGCATCCGGGGCAGTGTAGCCTGCCTCGCCGCGCGACGCCATTTTTGATCGGGAGAAAACCAACGGCGGCGGGGCTTACTTGTTCCCGCCGTCGTTGGGAATCAGGTTACGGGAAGGAAAGTTTCAATTACTCGCGGCCGTGGCCGTGGTGGCGGCCCGTTTCGGCGTGCTGATGTAGCCGGTAATCTTGTCCTTGGCCACGGAATTGACCACGAATTCAGTCGCTTGGCGGTTCCCGCGTGGATAGAAAAAGATCGGTTCGTTGACCAGCCGGTCTTTCTTTTCCGTGCGCAGATCGTCCACCACCAGAGCCACGGTGAATTTGTTTCTCTTGGTGTCTACGGAGCGCAAATCCACCGTCACCGAGCCCACTGCTTGCGGCTTCTTGCGGCCCTGGATCGTGAATTCGACGTAGTCCCGCTCGCCCATGCGCCGCAGGACGTCAATTTCTTCACTATTGCGCGCGATCAGGGTGCCCAGATCGCTGCGCGCCATCTTCAGATCATTCTTGGTGATTTCCAGGTCCGTTTTCACGGCCAGGACATCGCCGCTCACGGTGTTCAGTTGGTCGGAGCTGGCTTTGTCGGCCAGTTGAGTTTGAACGGTGGTGCCCATCTCTTCAATCTTTTGCGTGCCCTCTGCGCGGATTTGTGCGGCCTCTTCCCGCGCCTGTTTCAGCTCGCCCTGTGTCACACGCAGCCTGCGGGTGACCACATCCACATCGCTGCGCAGCGCCGTGTCCTTCTCGTTGGCTTGAGCCAGTTGCTGCTCGAGCGCGGCGACGCTCTGTGCGTTCTGTGTGTGTTCCTGCTGCGCCGTCTTGAACTGAGCGG